>Ga0070741_10002440_pt1 | contig 49994 bp, 49 predicted proteins | sample Coa_R1_4_FD_66440 | JGI IMG/M metagenome (GOLD analysis project Ga0070741, IMG submission 66440) | Surface soil microbial communities from Centralia Pennsylvania, which are recovering from an underground coalmine fire - Coalmine... | ecosystem: Environmental > Terrestrial > Soil > Unclassified ... | reverse complement strand
GGCTCCTAAGCTCCCGGCGAACCACCCAGGACCACGACTTTCGTGCCGACCGGGGCGCGCTGGTAGAGGTCGATCACGTCCTGATTGATCATGCGGATGCAGCCCGACGAGACGCTCTTGCCGATCGTCCAAGGCTCGACGGTGCCGTGAATGCGGTAGAGCGTGTCCTTGTTGCCCTGCCAGAGATAAATTGCGCGCGAGCCCAGCGGATTGCCCGGACCGCCCGGCATGCCGATGCCGCTTCGCAGCGCGCTCATGCGCGCGCGCAATTCGGGCTGGCGCTCGATCATTTCCCTCGGCGGATACCAGTCGGGCCATTCCTGCTTGTCGTGGACGAAGGCCACGCCCGACCAGCCGAAGCCTTCGCGTCCGACGCCGACGCCGTAGCGGATCGCCTGCCCGCCGCCCTGAACGAGATAGAGGAAGTGGTTTCTCGGATCGACAACGATGGTGCCCGGCGTTTCGCGCGTCGGGTAGGTCACGACGGTGCGCAGGAATTCCGGGCCGACCACCGAAGGCTTGACCGCCGCGATCGCAAAGCGCTCGCCGGCCACGGCCGCATAGAGCCGCGCGTATTGGCGGTCGACCGCGGTCTCGGCCGGCCTTTGCGCATCGGCGGCAGGCGGCTCCGTTGCCTCCTCCGCTTCGCCCTGCGGGGTGAGATCAAGCGGCGGCCCGGGAACGGAATGAAAGCTCGGGTCGATGAACCTTTGGCAGGTCCAGGGAAAGATGGGGATGCAGACCTGCGCGGCCGCGCTGCCGGCCGAGATAACGGCCAGCACACAGCCAAGCCCGGCGCCCAGCAGTCGGAAGACTGACATTTGGACATTGACGCACAGCGCCGTCGGCAGCCCTTGACCTAGATCAAGCGGCCGCGCGCGCCTGACGCCGGGCAAAAGCAGAGGTATTGCCGGCCGGCAATCACCTGGAGCGGCGGCGGTCAAGGCCTTCACGCCGCGCCGCCCCGGCCCGCGGAAAAGATCAGCACTGCGCTTGTCATCGCCGGCGCGCCGAACGCGGCGCTGCGCCAGCTCAGCAAACGTCGCGCGCGCAAAATTCGTCGCGCGGGAATCCGCGCGCTCGCGCGCGATCACCACCGACATCGATTAAAATTTTCGACATTGTTTTCGAAAGTCCGAGACGATCATGGTTAACAAAATTCTTTACATTGAGTCTTGCAACCGACATCCTTGTGCGACGAACGAGGATGGTCAGTCGTGCGTGCGTTGAAATGTGCAAGCGTCATTCTGAACATTTCGCGGTCTTGCCCCGCGAGCCTCGTGCAATCCGCAAACGGCAAACGCGCGCGACGCAACAGCGCCAGCACGTCCACGCAACGTGCGCGGCGAGGAGTCGTCCGATGATCAAGACAAGATTTCTGATCGCGTTCATCGTCGCCGCCGCCATAAGCATGCTGAGCTCCCACGCCAACGCCGGCGGCTACTACTATGGCGGCTATGGCGGCGGCTACTACGGCGGCTACGCATCGCCGTATTACGACGACGGCTATTACGCCGCCGGCTACGGCTACGGGCCCGGTTGGGGCGCCTATCACTACGGCCTCGCCGGACTGCTGCTGCCGTTTCTGTGGGGCGATTCCTGGGGACCGCCCGACGATTACTGCCACCGTCGCATCCGCATCTACGACAACTGGGGCGGCTGGGTGTGGGGCCAGCGGATCGTCTGCTAGCGCCGCTCAAAGTGAGGAGGCACAGATGACGCGCCTGATCGCTGCCATCGCCTTGGCGGTGAGCCTGCTCGGCGCCGGACAGGCGCAGGCCGGCGGCTATTATCCCGGCGGCTATGCCGGCTATTACGACGACGGTTACGCTCCCGGCTATTACGGGCGCGGCTATTACGGCTACGCCGAACCTTCCTATGCCTACCGGTATTATTGGGGACCGGTGCCGATCATCTCGCCGATCGTCACGACTTTGTTCGGGCCCGGGCCGCGTTGCCAGCATCGCGTGCCGGTCTTGAACTACCAGGGCGAACTGCGCGCGGGATGGATCTCCGGCTGTTGAGATCGGCGGGCCGGCGGCTTTGGCAGCCGGCCCTGCAACGTCTGGCCGATGTGACACGCGCTGCGCGCAGCGGCCGTCAGCCAGGTTCGGATCAATTCCACATTGCGGCTGCGGGAAAGGCCCGTAAACGGGCCGTTTCCGAAATTTGATGCATATCAATGATTTACATGGTTAATTTTCTATTCTTAGTCGTTGTTCAAAAAGTGAGGCGTACCATGCGTCATCCAGTTGGGTCGTCCCGAGCTGCACCGTTGCGATCCTTAAGAGTCGTCGCGGGCCTGGCTCTCATGGTGCTGATCGCATGTGCGTTCACGAACAGCGCACAGGCGCAGTACTACGGTCACGGTTACTACGGCCATCGCGGTCACCACGGATACGACCGCGGCTACGGCTACCGCGGCTACGGCTATCGCGGTTATGGCTATCGCGGCGACTACGGGCCGCGCTACGGATATTACCGCGGTTATCCCGGCTACGACCGCCATCGCCACTATGGCTATTACGGCGGATACTATCGGCCCTATTACCGGCCGTACTACCGGCCCTATTACTCGGACTACTACGGCTACCGCCCGCGTTACGACGGCGGCTGGGGCTACCCCTCTTATTATGGCCGGCCCTACTACACTTACGGCGGCGGCTATCCCTACGGCAACGGCTACGGCGGCGACGCCGTCGGCTACTGCATGGCGCGCTTTGCCTCCTACGATCCGAGCAGCGGCACCTATCTGGGCTTCGACGGCTTCATCCACACCTGTCCGTAGTCCGCTCGCACGAGGCGGGTGTTGCCGTCATGAATTGGGCCCCGGGCCTTGCCCGGGGCTCTTTTGCTGCGCAGGGTCCGCCGCAACCGGTCCGACGCGCCGAAACCACACAATGCGAAAAAAGAAATACGCGCCGGCCTTCGGACTTTGCGCTAAAAATAGCGACTTCGCTTGATGCCAAACGTTCCAGCGCGGAAAACGCGTCAGCGTAGGCCGCCGGCCCAACACAAGCGATGAGACGAGGTCGCACATGTTCGATCTAGCGCAGCTTGCAAGAATGGCCGCACCGTTTTGGAAAGAGCTCTGTGTGCTCATTGCCGGCATCGGCGTGGCGTGGGCCTACTGGAAAGCGCGTCAGGAAATTTGGGAGGTCACGCGGAGCAAGGGCGGCGCGGCGACGTATCAAGATGTCGTGCTGACGCGAATAATGAAGTCGATGAGTCGAATGCAATATTTGCTGCTCGTCTTGATCTTCATGGTGTCGATCCTGGTGCTGCTGACCAAGTGACGGCACAGCGGTTCAATACAATTTTAGGCAAGTCCTATCGAGTGCGGTGATATTTCGAGCGCCAGCTGCGAGCAAAGCGCGCGCGGCGCAAAGATAACCGGCGCTCCTTGGCGACCCACAGCAGGTGAAAAAAGTCATTGCTTCCGCGGTCTTAGCGGACGCGTGCAGGCTTTGGCGCGCGAGTCGCCGAAGCCACGGTGAATCGCCGAGTTCCCGCCGGGCGTGCAACGGTTATGATTAATCGAGATGGTTAACGCTCGAGCGGGTTCGAGACGGAGGCTGCCATGCGCGCAATTCCGTTCTTGCTGTTGGCGACCGTGTTTGCGGTCGCTATCGGCAACTATTTGATGGCCTCGACGGGAACCGCCAACGCGCCCGAAAAACCCGCCGCCACCTCGCTGATGACGCCGCCCGCGCCGTCGACACCGAAAGACAGCGCAGCGGCGCGCAGCGAGCCCGACCGAACGACCGGCTCCCTGCCGGCCAATGCCGGCCCTGCCGGGCCCGCGGCGCCCGCGGTCGCCTGCGTCCATCGCAACGACGGCGGCACCGTCTGTGGGCCCGTCGTCGACGGCGCCAAGCAGCCCGCGCCCAGCCTGTTCGATCAACCGGTGACCGCTCAGGCCAAACCGCTTTTTCCGGCGGTCAAGCCGCCGCATGCGCCCGCCAAGATCAAGGTGGCCGAAAGACAGGCTGCGCCGGAAGCTCCGCTGACGCCGAAGCAAGTTCAGACACCGCCGCTGCCGCGGCATACAAAACGCCAGGAGGCGCAAGCCCCGCGCAGCGACTCGCGGCAAGCCCAGGTTGGCCACGGCGCCGCGCCGGCACCCCCGCCCTATCGCAAGCATGGCAACGAGGACCTCCAGATCCCCCCTGCGCGCTACACGGCAAATCTCGCGGCGCCGCCGGGGGTTCTCCGCCAGCCGGCCTATCCAATGAGCGAAGCCGGATACCCGCCTCTCAATCAGCGAACCCGGACGTCGATGCCGGCCGGCCGGCAAGGCCGCGCCGGTGGACCCGACGACGCGCAGCGCCAACCGCCATTTTTGTTCGACGGACAGCCGCGACCCGGCCCGGCCAACCGGACCCGGATCGCCAGTTACGACGGCGGACCGCCGATGCCTCCGAACTGGCAGCGCATTCCCCGACGCTACGGCGCGGGCCGCGATGCGCCGCCTGCGCTGGAGCGCCGACCGGCGCCGCACGTCGCCGCCAATCATCGTCAGCCGCCGAGGAGCGAGCGCGAGAGAAGCATGGACCCGGCGCATGACCGCATCAGATACGCCTATGGCAACCCCGCGCGTCCGGATGCGGCGCGGGATGCCAAATTGGCCGACTTTGACCGGCGCGCGGCCGCGATCGAACGGCAGATCCGCGCGCTCCGCGCCGAACAGGCCGAAGCCCTGCGCCGCTTCCGCAACAGCGCCGGCAGCAGAGCCTCCGCGCCACCGCCGCTTCGCGACAGAGCAGCCCAATTCGACTGATCCTGCCGGGGGGCACATGGATCAAGGCCGCATGCGAGCAACCGTCGCCCTGCTCCTCAGTGCCGAGGAGCGGCTGAAAATTCATGACCATCTCCGGGACATGGATGCGGTCCTGGCACGGCTCGAACGCGCACCCGAGCGGCCCCGGCTGCAGGACCGAGCCGCCAAAAAACTCGGCGCGCTGGCGCGCAAGCTCGGCAGGTTCGAGACGGGCCTCACCGCCCGGCAGCGGCAGAGCGTCGCCGAAATCAAGGCGCTGCATTTCTTTTCGGCGGCGCTGTTTGCCGACACGCTGGAGCGGATTCAACTGTCCCCGCCCGCGGTAACGGCCGCACGCCGGCGGCTGAGAATGTTTATCGGCGAGAGAGCGCGCTTCCTGTCGGCCTTGCGGGTGCTGCAAAGGCAGTTCAGCGACGAGGCGGACTATCCGGCGCTGTCGAGCGTCACGGTCGCCTACTGAGGTCCTCGCGCATGTCGAACCGGGACCTGACCACCGAACGGCGCCGATCCGGCAAGCTGCGCGCCCGCATGCGGGTCACAGGCTCCGTGATCGAGGTCGATACGCTCGTCTGGAAAAGAAACGGCGGTTCGCGGATCTTCAGAGGCCGCAGCCTGACCTGGCGACTGCACGAGCTTCGCCGCCTGTTCGTGGCACCGAAGGCGGGTGCTTAAGAAAGCCCGTCCGCCGGCCGCCCGCGCATATCAACCGGAGCCCTGGGCCGCGGCCTCGGCCCTGCCTGCCGCGGCCGACAGGCCGCCTTTCTGCTTGATAAAGGCCGCGATCTCCTCGAGGCCCTGCCCGCTGCGCATGTTGGCAAACACGAACGGCCGCTGCCCGCGCATCTTTCGCGCGTCGCGCTCCATGACCGCGAGCGATGCTCCGACGTGCGGCGCGAGGTCGACCTTGTTGATCACCAGCAGGTCGGAGCGCGTGATGCCGGGCCCGCCTTTGGAGGGAATCTTGTCGCCGGCGGCGACGTCGATGACGTAGATGGTGAGGTCGGCGAGTTCCGGCGAGAAGGTCGCGGCAAGATTGTCGCCGCCCGATTCGATCAGCACCAGTTCGAGGCCGGGAAATCTGGCGCGCATCGCGGCGATGGCGGCAAGATTCATCGAGGCATCCTCGCGGATCGCGGTGTGCGGACAGCCGCCGGTCTCGACCCCGGCGATGCGATCCGGCGGCAGCGCCCCGGACCTCGTGAGAAATTCCGCATCCCACTTGGTGTAGATGTCGTTGGTGATCGCGGCGATCTCGTAATCGTCGCGCAGCGCCTTGCATAAGGCGTCCATCAGCGCCGTCTTGCCGGACCCGACCGGTCCGCCGATGCCGATGCGTAGCGGCCCGTTGGAATTGTTGCTCATCGTGGGCACCCTCCTCGGCTGTCATCGCCCGCGCAAACGGGCGATCCGGTAAACAAGATCGACCGCGACAGGCCGCAGGCGCTGCGGCGTGCTGGATGTCCCGCTTTCGCGGGGCATGACAGACATGGGTGCGGCACCGGCGACATCCTCATGACCTGAACAGCCGCGTGTACTGCGTCTCGTGCCGCAGCGAAGCGAGATCGGCGCGGAACGCCGACGCGCCCATGTCATCGAGCGAGGCGCCGAGCGCCCGCTGCGCGGTCGCCGCAACCGCGCCTTCGAGCGCGGCCAGGATGCGCTGCCCGTCGGTTTGCCCGAGCGGCACCAGGCGGATGCCCGCCGAGGTCCAATTCGACAGCAGCGCCTGCAAATAGGCCGGCAGCGCCTCATCGAGCGGGATGTCGTGGCCGGCCGCGGCGACGCCGACCGCCACCGGGTAGGCGATGGCGCGGTCGCATTGCACGAGCCGGTCGAGCGCCGCGCAGGGCCAGGAGGCGCGCGCCGCCTCGACAAACGCGGCGCCCTGCGCCGTCGTTTCCAGGAAGCGCTCGCGCGTCGGCACCAGTGCGGCGGCCAATTCGGCGACCGCGCGCAGCTCGTCCGCGACGTGCGCGGCACGATAGGCATGCGCGAGCAGCACGCCGTCGCAGAAGCCGGCGCCGTCGGCCAGCATCACATCGAGCCAGTCGCGCAACGTGGCGGCGCTGCAAACGTCGCCCGCCTCGACCGCCCATTCGATGCCGCTCGAATAGGAGAAGGCGCCGACCGGAAAGGCCGGCGACAGCCAGGCCATCAGGCGGTAGAGCGCCGGCCGGGCGATCCCGCCGTCGACGATCGGCTCAGCTGCCGCGCGGCGCGCCAGATCATCCATGGTGGTGGCCGTGATCGTAGGCGCCGCTTTCCGGCTCGAACGGCGCTTCGAGGAAATCAAGGCCGGCGCCGAGGCCGCGCAGCATGTCTTCCAGGACGTGGTCGCGTCGGATGCGCAGCCGGTCGCCGACCAGTTGCACCTCGGTGTGGCGATTGCCGATGTGCCAGGCGATGCGGGCCAGCTCGCGCGGATTGGCGGCCGAAATCTCGACCAGCGGCTCCGGCTTGCCGACCACGCGGACCATGGCGCCGTCCTCCAGCATTAGCCCGTCGCCGTCGTGCAGCTGCGCCGGCTGCGGCAGATCGAGCAGGTAGGTCGCGCCGCGCTCGCCGACAAAGACGACGCGGCGGCGGTGCCGGTCCTGCGCGTCGAGCACGATGACGTCGATCGCGCTCTCGGCATCCCACCCGTCAACCGGCTTTATGGCTGCGACGCGTTTCACCGCTGAAGCCCTCGTCAGAACAAGAAGTAGCGCTGGGCGAGCGGCAGGGTCTCTGCCGGCGCGCAGGTCAAGAGTTCGCCGTCGGCGCGCACCTCGTAGGTTTCCGCATCGACCTCGATTGTCGGTGTGGCGTCGTTGTGGATCATGGCCTTCTTGCCGATCGTGCGCGTCTTCTCGACGGCGACGAATTGCTTGTCGACGCCGAGCTTGCCGCGCAGGCCCGAGCGCGCCGCCGCCTTCGACACGAACACCAGCGAGGAGGCGGTCAGCGCCTTGCCGAAGGCGCCGAACATCGGCCGGTAGTGCACCGGCTGCGGCGTCGGGATCGAGGCGTTCGGATCGCCCATCTGCGCCGCCACGATCGAGCCGCCCTTGATGATCATGTCCGGCTTGGCGCCGAAGAAGGCCGGCGACCACAGCACCAGATCGGCGAGCTTGCCCTTCTCCACCGAGCCGATGTGCTTCGCCACGCCGTGGGCAATGGCCGGGTTGATGGTGTATTTGGCGACGTAGCGCTTGACCCGCGCGTTGTCGTTGTCGCCCGTCTCCTGCGGCAGCCGGCCGCGCTGCTTCTTCATCTTGTCGGCGGTCTGCCAGGTGCGGATGATCACTTCGCCGATGCGGCCCATCGCCTGGCTGTCGGACGACATCATGGAGAGCGCGCCGAGGTCGTGCAGGATGTCCTCGGCCGCGATGGTCTCCTTGCGGATGCGGCTTTCGGCGAAGGCCAGGTCCTCCGGGATCGACGGATCGAGGTGGTGGCACACCATCAGCATGTCGAGATGCTCGTCGATGGTGTTCTTGGTGAACGGCCGCGTCGGGTTGGTCGACGACGGCAGCACGTTCTTCAAGCCGGCGACCTTGATGATGTCGGGGGCGTGGCCGCCGCCGGCGCCCTCGGTGTGGAAGGCGTGGATGGTGCGGCCCTTGAAGGCCTTGATGGTGTCCTCGACGAAACCCGACTCGTTGAGCGTGTCGGTGTGGATCATCACCTGCACGTCGTAGTCGTCGGCGACGCCGAGGCAGCAGTCGATCGCCGCCGGCGTCGTGCCCCAGTCCTCGTGCAGCTTGAGCGCACAGGCGCCGGCCTTGACCATCTCTTCCAGCGCGGCGGGCTTGGAGGCGTTGCCCTTGCCGGCGAAGCCGAGGTTGACCGGGAAGGCGTCGGCGGCCTGGATCATGCGGCCGATATGGAACGGCCCGGGTGTGCAGGTGGTGGCGAAGGTGCCGTGTGCGGGCCCCGTGCCGCCCCCCAGCATCGAAGTGACGCCGGACATCAGCGCGTCCTCCACCTGCTGCGGGCAGATGAAATGGATGTGCGTGTCGAAGCCGCCGGCGGTGAGGATCTTGCCCTCGCCGGCGATGATCTCGGTACCGGGCCCGATGACAATGGTGACGCCCGGCTGGATGTCGGGATTGCCGGCTTTGCCGATCGCGGCGATGCGGCCGTCCTTGATAGCGACGTCGGCCTTGACGATGCCCCAGTTGTCGAGGATGAGCGCGTTGGTGATGACGGTGTCGGCGGCGCCTTGTTTGTTGGTCACCTGCGACTGGCCCATGCCGTCGCGGATCACCTTGCCGCCGCCGAACTTCACCTCCTCGCCGTAGACGGTGAAATCCTTTTCCACTTCGATGATGAGATCGGTATCGGCGAGCCGCACCTTGTCGCCGACGGTGGGGCCGAACATATCGGCATAGGCCTCGCGTTTCATCTTGATCGCCATGAATCAACTCCGGCGTTGATGCGGGCGTCTCCTCCCCGACCTGCGGGGAAGGGAAGACCGAACTTTAAAGCTTTCCCATCACGTCCTGGCGGAACCCGTAGATCGTGCGCTTGCCGGCGAGGGCGACCAGCGTGACCTCGCGCGTCTGGCCCGGCTCGAAACGCACCGCCGTGCCCGCGGCTATGTCAAGCCGCATGCCGCGCGCCTTCTTGCGGTCGAATTTCAGCGCCGGATTGGTCTCGAAAAAATGATAGTGCGAGCCGACCTGGATCGGCCGATCGCCGCTGTTGGAGACGGCAAGCGTCACCGTCTTGCGGCCCGCATTGAGCGTGACCTCGCCGGGGACAATAAAGTATTCGCCGGGGGTCATGGCTCAACTCCGCCCGAACTTCAGGTAGGCCGCGAGCAGCGCCGCCACCATCAGAATGCCGCCGACCACGAGGGTGTCGAGATCGGGCAGCAGACTCGGCCCATGCGGATGCGTGTGAGGCACCAGCGACTCGTGTGCCTGCGCAGCCGTGGCCGCCAGGAAACAGCAGAAGGCGAGCATAGGCTTCATTGTCGTCCTCATCGGATCGGGTTGTGCACTGTGACGAGCTTCGTTCCGTCGGGAAAGGTCGCCTCCACCTGGATGTCGTGGATCATCTCCGGGATGCCTTCCATCACGTCGCTGCGCGTGAGCACGTGGGCGCCGGCTTCCATCAATTCGGCTACGGTTCTGCCGTCGCGCGCTCCCTCCAGAATGAAATCGGTGATCAGCGCCACCGCCTCCGGATGATTGAGTTTGACGCCGCGCTCCAGCCTGCGGCGCGCCACCACGGCAGCCATGGCAATCAACAGCTTGTCCTTCTCGCGCGGCGTCAGATTCATCGCAGCCTCATTGCAGCCACAGCCGTGGTACGCTTTGGCCAAGAGCGGCGAGCACCGCCACCAGATCGCGGCGCAGGGCCGCGCCGTCGCGCGCGACGAGGCGCGCCACCGCGATGCCGTTCCAGGCCGAGACGCCGACCTCGTCCGTGCCTTCGAGCGCGCGCAAGGCCGCGATGACCGTGTCATCGCCGGGCGCGATCAAAACGGTGGCGATGGCGATGCCGCCGGCGGTGACGGCCCGGCGCGCGAGGTGTTCGGAGACGGCACCGTCGAGCCGCACGTTCTCGGCGAAGATCAGCCGGCCGGCGCGGCGCAGGCGCCAGCGGTCGCTGAAGAAACCATACTCCATCGCCTCGCCCATGGCGGCGCGGCCGAATATCACGGCCTCTGCCATGACCAGCGAAGCACTATCGGCCAGATCGACGTCGATCCGGCGCGCCAAGCGGGCGCGGTCGAACAGAATGGTGTCCTGCGGCAGCCAGGAGAGATGGCCGCCGGCTCGGACGTCGAGCGTCACGTCCATTTCGGCGTTCGGCCCGGACGAGCGATAGATCTTCTCCGCCGCCGCAGTGCCGGCGATCAGGCGGGCGCCCTCGCCCACCGTCAATTCGATCGAAAAACGGTCGCCGCCGGTCATGCCGCCGCCGGTGTTGACGACGACGGCTTCCAGCGCATCCATGCAATTCGGGAAGCGCACGCGCAGCGAGCCGTGTTCGCGCACGCGCGCTCGGCGCGTCCGGCCGTCCCGTGCAACGGCATGCACGGCGATGTGCCCGGTCGCGCGGTTAGCGGCGAAAATGCCGCTGACGTCGCGTTCGGCAACCGCTGCTGTCACACATGCCTCCCGGCCTCATATCGCCAGCGCGCGCCTGAGCGCGCCTTCGTCCATGGTGGCCTTGCTGCAGGAATAAACGATCGAGCCGCGATCCATGACCACGAGATCGTCGCCGAGTTCCTGCGCAAAGTCGAGATACTGTTCGACCAGTATGATCGCCATCTGCTTCAGCCCGCGCAGATAGGAAATGGCGCGGCCGATGTCCTTGATGATCGAGGGCTGAATGCCCTCGGTCGGCTCGTCAAGCAGCAAGAGCCGCGGGCGCATGACCAGCGCGCGCCCGATGGCCAGCTGCTGCTGCTGGCCGCCGGAGAGGTCGCCGCCGCGGCGCTTGAGCATGCTGTTGAGCACCGGAAAGAGCGAAAACACGTCGTCGGGCACGTCGCGCCGGTCCCGCGGCAGCGGCGCATAGCCGGTCTCGAGATTCTCCTCGACCGTAAGCAGCGGAAAGATTTCACGACCCTGCGGCACGATGGCGATGCCCTGACGGGCGCGCTCGACCGTCGACATGCGGGTGATATCCTTGCCTTCGAATCTGATGGTGCCGGCGCTCACCGCATGTTGCCCGACGATGGCGCGTAAGAGGCTGGTCTTGCCGACGCCGTTGCGGCCGAGCACGCAGGTGACCTTGCCCGGCTCCGCTTTCAGCGAAATGCCGCGCAGCGCCTGCGCCGCGCCGTAATGAAGGTCGATGTTGGCAACGTCGAGCATGACTATTCTTTCATTCCGGGGGCCGAGCGAAGCGAGGCAAACCGGAATCCATAACTCCGGCCGCGGAGTATGGATTCCGGGTTCGCCGCCATAGCGCGTCGAAGACGCGCGTAAACGCGCTCATGGCGGCGCCCCGGAATGCCCGAGATAAATTCTGCGCCCATATCAGCGCCCCAAGTACACTTCCACCACCCGCTCGTCCTCCGACACCTGATCGATGGTGCCTTCGGCCAGCACCGAGCCCTCGTGCAGGCAGGTGACCTTGACGCCGAGCTCGCGCACGAAGGCCATGTCGTGCTCGACCACGATCACCGTCCTGGTGCGATTGATCTCCTTGAGCAGTTCCGCGGTCTGCCTGGTTTCGGCGTCGGTCATGCCGGCGACCGGCTCATCGACCAGCAGCAGCTTGGGCTCCTGCGCCAGCAGCATGCCGATCTCCAGCCATTGTTTCTGGCCGTGCGACAGGCTGCCCGCCACGCGCGAACGCAACGCCTTCAGGCGAATGGTGTCGAGGATGGCCTCGAGACGTTGCTGCTGTGCGGCCGAGCCTTGCCACAGCAAAGTCGCGCGCACACTGCGGTCGTCCTTGAGGGCGAGCAGGAGGTTGTCCTCAACCGTGTGCATCTCGAATACGGTCGGCTTCTGGAATTTGCGCCCGATGCCGAGTTCGGCGATCTCGGTCTCGTCGAGACGCGACAGATCGTAAGCGCCGGATTCGAAGAACACATCGCCATCGTCAGGCCGCGTCTTGCCGGTGACGACGTCCATCATCGTGGTCTTGCCGGCGCCGTTGGGACCGATGATGGCGCGCATCTCGCCCGGCTCGATAATGAAAGACAGTTCGTTGAGCGCCTTGAAGCCGTCAAACGAGACGGTGACGCCATCGAGATAGAGGAGCGCCGAGGTGGTCTGCTTGCCATCCATGTCCCGCTCCTACTCCGCCGCTCGCGACATCGCCGGCGGCTCAGCCTCGATCTCGGTACCTTGCTCGGCCGCCGCCGATTTCCGGTCCGCGCGCAGGCTCAGGCCGCGCTGCACGGTGCCGACAATGCCGTGCGGCAGCAGCAGCGTCACCGCGATGAACAGCCCGCCGAGGACGAACAGCCAGTACGGCGCGAGGAAACCGGTGGTAAAGAAGGTCTTGGCGTAGTTGACGACCACGGCGCCGAGCACGGCGCCGGTGAGCGTGCCGCGACCGCCGACCGCCACCCAGATCACGGCTTCGATCGAATTGGCGGGCGCAAACTCGCTCGGATTGATGATGCCGATCTGCGGCACGTAAAGCGCGCCGGCGACGCCAGCCATGCAGGCCGACAGCACGAATACGAACAGCTTGTAGTTTTCCACGCGGTAGCCGAGGAAGCGGGTGCGCGATTCGGCGTCGCGCACCGCGATCAGTATCTTGCCGAATTTCGACGTCACCACCGCGCGGCAGATCAGAAAGCCGACGCCGAGCGCGATGCAGGAAATGACAAGCAGCGCGTTGCGCGTCGCTTCCGCCTGCACGTTGAAGCCGAGGATGTCCTTGAAATCGGTGAGGCCGTTATTGCCGCCGAAGCCGAAATTGTTGCGGAAGAATCCAAGCATCAGCGCATAGGTCATGGCCTGCGTGATGATCGACAGATAGACGCCGGTGACGCGGCTGCGGAAGGCGAACCAGCCAAACACGAAGGCAAGCAAACCCGGCACCAGCAGCACCATCAGCGCCGCATAGATGAACCAGTTGAAGCCGTACCAGTAGAACGGCAATTCGTGCCAGTTCAGGAACACCATGAAGTCCGGCAGAATCGGATTGGCATAGACGCCGCGGGCGCCGATCTGCCGCATCAGATACATGCCCATGGCATAGCCGCCGAGCGCGAAGAAGGCGCCGTGGCCGAGCGACAGGATGCCGGCATAGCCCCAGATCAGGTCAATCGACAGCGCGAGCAGCGCGTAGCAGACATATTTGCCGAACAGCGCCACGAGATAGGTCGACAGGTGCAGCGGTGAACTCGGCGGGATCAAAAGATTGAATACCGGCACCAGCACGGCAAAGGCAGCGAGCAGGATCAGGAAGATCGCGGCGCCGCGATCGATCAGACGGGTGAGCGGGAAGGCCGTCATGGCCTTGCGCCCTCACATCTGCTGTCATTCCGGACGCCGAGCGAAGCGAGGCGATCCGGAATCCAGACATTAGCGCCGCGTTCGCTTCTGGATTCCGGGTTCGCACGCTGCGCGCGCGCCCCGGAATGACGAGCAAAGGTGTGGCAGCGCATAATCCTCAGGCCTCCACCGCCCGGCCCTTGAGCGCAAACAGCCCGCGCGGCCGCTTCTGGATGAACAGGATGATCAGCACCAGGATGGCGATCTTGCCGAGCACGGCGCCAGCGAAGGGCTCGAGAAACTTGTTGGCGATGCCGAGCGCAAAGGCGCCGACCAGCGTCCCCCACAAATTGCCGACGCCGCCGAACACCACGACCATAAAGCTGTCGATAATGTAGCCCTGCCCGAGATTCGGGCTGACATTGTCGATCTGCGACAGCGCGACGCCTGCGATCCCTGCAATGCCCGAACCGAGCCCGAAGGTCAGCGCGTCAATGCGCGTGGTGCGGATGCCCATAGCGGCGGCCATGGCGCGATTCTGGGTCACCGCGCGCATTTCCAGCCCAAGCCTCGTAAAGCGCAGCATAGCGAGCAGCGCCACAAACACCAGGAGGGTGAAGACGATGATCCAGAGCCGGTTATTGGTGATGGTGATGCCGCCGAGGTCGAAGGCGCCGCTCATCCAGGACGGGTTGCCGACCTCCTGGTTGGTGGGGCCAAAGATCGTGCGCACCACCTGTTGCAGGATCAGCGACAATCCCCAGGTCGCCAACAAGGTTTCGAGCGGCCGGCCATAAAGGAAGCGGATGATGCCGCGCTCGATGGCAACGCCGACCAAGCCCGACACCAGGAAGGCGAGCGGCACGGCCATAATCAGTGAATAATCGAACAGGCCGGGATAGCGGCTGCGGATGATCTGCTGCACCACGAACGTGGTGTAGGCACCGAGCATGACCATTTCGCCGTGCGCCATATTGATCACACCCATGACGCCGAAGGTGATGGCAAGCCCGATGGCCGCGAGCAGCAGCACCGAGCCGAGCGACAGCCCGTACCAGGCGTTCTGCACCGCGTTCCACAGCACCAGCGTGCTCTGCATCTTGGCGATGGCGGCGTCGGCGGCCTTGCGCACATCGGGCGGCTCGCTCGCCGGCAGCCCCTGCAGCAGGCCGAGCGCGTCCTGATCGCCGCGGCCGCCGATCACGCCGATGGCGGCAATCTTGTCGGCGGTGCTTACCTCCGACGAAGAGAGAAGGACGGCGGCGCGTGCTTCGTTCAGCGCTTTTTTGACGCGCGTATCGGTCTCCTTGGCTAGCGCCGCCTCGAGCGCCGGCAGCGCACTTTGTTCGCGCGAGCGGAACACCGCCTGCGCGGCGTCGAAGCGCCGATTGGGATCGGCCGCCATCAGCGTCAGGCCGCCGAGCGCGGCGCTGATCTTGTTACGGAGCCGGTTGTTGACGATGACGGTGTCGGTATCGGCGGGCGCCTCGCCGCCGAAGAGCTTGCCGGTCGCCGCATCGATGAGCGAGCCATCCTTGCTCTTGATGAAGACCAGTTTCTTCTCGGCGCTGAACAAGAGGCGCGCGTCGGACAGCGCCTCGAGCAAAGGTGCGGCGAGCGGGCTGCCGCTCTCAGCGACCTTGTCGATCGCCTCGCCGGTGTCGCTGAGCGAGCCTTCGGCGAAGCCGGGCACCGCATCTTCGTAGGGACCGGCCTGTGCGCCCGCTATGCCGGCGCTGAGCACGCCGAGCAGCATTACGAGCGCCAATATGCGATCGCGGAAGCCACGCATAGCAGTCGATCCCCGGCCGTCTCGGTCTTGGGGAGGCGGCGAAGGCCGCCGCCTCCCGCGCTTGCGCATGCCCCGCCTCATGACGGGATCATGCGCGCATCAGGCGATCATGAGCCCTGCCCGCCGCACTTCTTGGTGACGCGGTTGTAGTTGCCGCACTTGAGCGTCACCCAATCGGCGTCGAGGTCCTTCGAGCCCGGCAGGTAGTCGGTCCAGGCGTCGCCCGGCACCAGGCCCTTGGTTTTCCACACCACGTCGAACTGGCCGTCGCCGCGGATCTCGCCGACGAAGACCGGCTTGGTGATGTGATGGTTGGGCAGCATTTTCGAAGTCCCGCCGGTCAGGTTCGCCGCCTCGATTCCCGGCAGGGCGTCGATCACCTTGTCGGCGTCGGTCGACTTCACCTTTTCCACCGCCTTGACCCACATGGCGAAGCCGATGACGTGGGCCTCCATCGGGTCGTTCGTCGTGCGTTTGTCGTTCTTGGTGAAGGCGTGCCACTTCTTGATGAATTCGGCATTCGCCGGCGTCTTGATCGACTCGAAATAGTTCCAGGCGGCGAGATGGCCGACCAGCGGCTTGGTGTCGAGACCGGCGAGTTCCTCCTCGCCGACCGAGAACGCCACCACCGGGATATCGGTCGCCTTGATGCCCTGGTTGCCGAGTTCCTTGTAGAAGGGAACATTGGCGTCGCCGTTGATGGTCGACACCACCGCGGTCTTCTTACCGGCCGAGCCGAAGGCCTTGATCTTGGACACTTCGGTCTGCCAGTCGGAGAAGCCGAACGGCGTGTAGTTGATCATGATGTCTTCGGCCGCGACGCCTTTCTGTTTGAGATAGGCCTCGAGGATCTTGTTGGTGGTGCGCGGATAGACGTAGTCGGTGCCTTCCAGCACCCAGCGCTTCACCGAGCCGCCGTCCTTGCTCATCAAGTAATCGACGGCGGGAATGGCCTGCTGGTTCGGCGCCGCGCCCGTATAGAACACGTTGCGTTCGGACTCCTCGCCTTCGTACTGCACCGGATAGAACAGGATCGAGTTGAGCTCCTTGAACACCGGCAGCACGGACTTGCGCGATACGCTGGTCCAGCAGCCGAACACGACGGCGACCTTGTCCTTGGCGATCAGCTCGCGCGCCTTTTCGGCGAACAGCGGCCAGTTCGACGCCGGGTCGACGACCACGGCTTCGAGCTTCTTGCCGAGCACGCCGCCTTTCTTGTTCTGCTCGTCGATGAGGAAGAGCATCGTGTCCTTCAGCGTCGTCTCGCTGATGGCCATGGTGCCGGAGAGGGAATGAAGGATGCCGATTTTGATGGTGTCCTCGGCCTTGGCCGGATGCACGGCGCCGGAGACCGTGAACGCCAGACCCGCGGCGGCAGCGAGCCACCGGCGGGCATTCGGTCGCTGCGCGACCGCCTGCATTGATTTGAACATGAGCGAAACCCCTGGTTTGACGCGCTGTCCCTGTCCCGGCGACGGTCGGCGCAGTTAGGGGGTTCGCAAGCAACGTGCCACGGCGCCGGACGGCAGATAACCTGCTGATAGGAATTTGCTTTTGTCGCCCCTTGCGCAATTGCCGTTTTATTAGGACAAGCGCGTGATCAAGAATTAGGCGGGCTGCCCGCGAATTCAGCAGCCGCGTTTTGAGCGAGCCAGGGGCGACCTTGGCTCATTTGGACGGAGCACTGATCGCCGGGGCAATTCCCGGCCGGCCCGGTCAGCAGATGAACTTAGCCGGCACGGCTCCCGGCGGCCGCGCCAACAGGCGGTAGAGCGGCATGCGAAGGGTCGCAGGCTCGGCGGCAGCAGGATGTCAAGCCCCGCTCTCTGTCGTGCGCTATTCGCTCAGGCCAACAAGAATAAAGACAGGTCGCTGCATCAACGACTGCTTTTGAAAGTTGAACGTGCCGTCGTCGCCGCGGTTGCCAATGAGCCGACAAGCGCGCGCATAAATCGCCGCTACTGGGCGGCCTGCCTTGCCGGCGCAGATAGTCCCTCGATCAAGAGAGACGAAACCAAACGTTCCAACCAGCGCGACCGCGGCGCCGTCATTGCGTCAAGCCCGTCGCTCTCGCGGCATCTCCAACAGCGAAAGTGCCTAAGCCGGCGACGGTTTACGCGGCGTTTTATCGGCACCGATGACGCATTTAACAACGCGCCGGTTTCGCGTAATGTCTGATGAAACGATGCAATAGTGGGACGTAGAGCGTCGGTATGGACTTCAAGCAGCTGCAATATTTCATTACGCTGTTCGAGCAGGGAAACATGACGCGCGCGGCGCGGCGGCTCAACATGGTGCAGCCGGCTTTGAGCGCGCAGATCCTCAAGCTTGAACGCGAGTTCGGCACAAAATTGTTCGAACGAACCAATCGCGGCGTATCGCCGACGGCAAGCGGCAAAAAACTTTACGAGCTATGCGTGCCTCTTTTGGGCAATATGAATGCATTGCGTCAGCACATGCTCGCCTTTGGCGGCGAGGTGGCCGGCGAGGTCGCGGTCGGCCTCATCCCGTCGGTCACAGATACCATCCTCGCCGAGGTGGCTCGCGAGTTCGGGAAAAATTACCCCAATGTGGCGCTTCGCGTGGTCGAAGGCTATAGCGGGCTGCTGATCGACGGCGTTCAGGCCGGCATGCTCGATTTCGCCGTGGTCAACAATCCGGGAAAGAGCTCGAGCCTCAAGCTGCAGCCCCTGATGAGCGAAGAGCTCGTGCTCGTTTTTGCCGCAAGTCAGCAGGCATGCAATGTGCGGACGTTGCGCTTGCCGCAACTGAGCAGCCTGAGCTTTGTGCTGCCGGCTAGGCGGCACGGCATGCGCGTCTTGATCGATCGCTATCTTGAATCCAAGTCGGTTATTCTGACGCCGAAACTCGAGCTCGATTCCCTCGTTCCAACCCTTCAGCTCGTCAGGACCGGAGAATGGGTCACGATTCTGCCGATCTCGGCCGTACATCGCGACATCCAACAAGGAATATTGAAAGTTCGCACCTTTCCGAGCCCCGGCATGCGGCGCGAACTGGTCATCGCGCATCTGCCGCGCCAGCCGGTCTCGCTTGCTGCGCAGAAATTCATTGGAATTCTCGAAGGCAAGTTGAAGCAGATCGCGCACGGTTTTCCGAAAGGCCGTCAGCCGCATGTGATCGCCGACGTCGCCGAAAAAAGCGCGCGCGTTTAAGCGGCGTCAGAGGCAAATTCGCGCCGGATCTTTTCGGTATCGGCGCCCAGCGCGGGCACGGGACCGGCTGCGGCCTCCCCTTCGCCCAGCTGGGCGGGGAATGCAGGCATCGAAACCGGGCCGCTTGGCGTATCGACGGATATGCGACGCAGAGCTGCGTGCCGCGACAGCGCCGCCACGCTGTTGACTCGGCCGAAGGCAATTCCGGCGCGCTCCAACTGATTTGCCGCCTGGGCGTAGTCAAGGTCTCGCAGGATGCCGGCGATCATGGCGTCGAGTGCCGGCCGGTTGGCGACCCGCGCGACGTTGCTGTCAAAACGAGGGTCGCCCGCGATCTCAGGCCGGCCGAGGACGTCGGAGCAAAGCCGCTTCCATTCGCGCTCGTTTTGGACTGCGATGACCACATCGGCATCCTTGCAAGGGTAAGCGGCATAGGGCGCGATGCTCGGGTGCATCAGGCCGACGCGGCGCGGTGCCTTGCCACCGTAGTCGTGATGCAGCAATGGAACCGCCATCCAATCGGCGAGCGCGCTGAACAACGACACCGATACCCCGGCTCCCTGGCCGGTTCTCTCGCGCGCCAGCAGCGCCTTCAGAATTGCCGTTTCGGCCGACATGCCGGCGGCGATATCGGCGACTGAAACGCCGACCCGGCTGGGCGCATCCGGGCCGCCGGTAATCGAGGCAAGCCCGACTTCGGCTTGCACGATCATGTCGTAAGCCTTCATGTCGCGGTAGGCGTTGTCTTCGCCGTAACCGCTGATATCGCAGGTAATCAGGCGCGGATAGCGGCCGCGCAAGGTCGCGCTATCCAAGCCGAGGCGGGCCACCGCCCCGGGCGCCAGATTCTGGATGAACACGTCGGCCTTGCGCAAAATGCGGTGCAGCAAGGCGAGGTCGTCCGCATTCTTGATGTCGGCGGTCAGCGATTCCTTGCCGCGATTGAGCCAGACAAAATAAGCGCTCTCGCCGTGCACCACGTGATCGTAATTCCGAGCGAAGTCGCCTTCCGGCCGCTCGACCTTGATAACGCGCGCGCCGGCATCGGCCAGGCGCGAACTGGCGTAGGGCGCCGCCACCGCCTGCTCGAGAGCGAGAACGAGTATGCCGTCCAACGGCCGCATACGACGCGCTCAGGGCCCCGGCTGCGCCGCCATAGGGGCATCGTGAACCGGCGCATGCGCCCGCTTCCACACCATGACGCTACGAACGAACTCGATCACGATGCGGCCGTCCTGGTTCAATCCCCGCGTATGCACGCGCACGACGCCCCACTGCGGTTTCGAGCGCGACTCGCGTTTGTCGACGATTTCCTGCTCGCAATACAAGGTGTCCCCGACAAACACGGGGCTGGGCAATTTGACCGTCTCCCAGCCGAGCGCGAAGCCGTTCTCGCTGACGTCGGCGACGCCGAGACCGACGACGATCGCAAGCGTGAGCGTGCTGTTGACCAGCAAACGGCCGAAGTCCGTTCGTTTGGCATATTCCGCGTTGAAGTGAATCTGGTTCGTATTATTGGTGAGCAGCGTGAACCAGGTGTTGTCGGCTTCTGAAATCGTGCGGCCATGGCGGCTGCGGTAGACGTCGCCGACCTCGAAATCCTCGTAGAAGCGCCCCGTCCAGCCGCGTCTTTCCATGAACATCCTCGGTTTCCGACCCGGCTTTTTCCGTCGCACCGGCCCGCCTCGCGGCGGGCCGGCTGCTATCTCGGAGAGCCAGACGCATCCGCTTACTGGTCGGGTGTTTCGAATACGCCCTCTTTCTGCAACTGCCGAATGGTCTCAAGCGGCGCACGCTTGATGACCTCCGAGACCTCCTTCCACTGCTCCTTGGGAAAGAGATTTTTCGGGTAAAGCGGCTTGCTGTAGACGTGCTTGTGCAGCGGCTCGGTGCGCAGCATGGCGATATAATTCCAGGGATCGGTCCTGCGCTTGCGCAATTCGTTGACGCGGATCGTGCCCCAACACGCGGTTTCTCCCGGGTACGGGCTGCGGGCGATGATCGCGCCCTCGTAGTCCACGATCATCGCGTCACCCGGGCAGAAAAGTTCGGGCCGGAACGGATATTTTAAGCTTGGCACGTCCGGACGCGCCGACTTGGCGTCACCGACCGCGCAACCGACCACATACATCATGTTGTTGACGGCCGCGGCGCGATTGAGAATTTCCCAGGTGTTCATCGGCGGCGAATAGAACGGCTCGTTGAAGTTGGGGTGCAGCACGATTTCAGCGCCGTTGAGCGCGAGCGCCCGGAAATTCTCCGGAAACCAGCCCTCGGTGCAGATGCAGAACCCGATATTGCCGATCTCGGTGCGTCCCACCGGGTAGAACGTGTCGAGCGAGTCGCCGTAGCGCTCGATGTACTGGTCGTAGAAATCGTGCGGGCTCACGTCGACCGACATGAACAGCGGGATGTACATCTTGCGATGCTTGACGACGATCTCGCCCTTTGGATTGATGAGAAACATGGTGTTGAAATAACGGTCCGGCCATTCCGGATCGTATTCGTAGAGCATCGCGGCAACGAAGACGTTGAGCTCCTTCGCCTTGGCGGCGATCATGTCGGTCTCCGGGCCGGGAATCTTCACGGCCAGCCCGTTGCTCAGGATGTAGTCCGTCGCTTTCTCCTTCGGCCCCGGAAAGGTGAAGATTCCGAACTCCGGCGTGGCGATCAGCTTGACCGGCGCGAACCGGTGCTCTTCGCCGCGGATGCCGAGCGACGGCTCGGCGCCCGTCCGCGTACACCACGGAAACATCCCGGTGACGTAACGAATGGCCTCGCGCAGCTCGGCGTTGTTGAGCACGACCGGCGGCGTGGTCTGCAGGCAGACGGCGGTATAAGGTTCGATTACTTTCATCGTTTTCTCCTGATTGAGTTTTCGTGTCGGTTGTTCTTGCAAGTCACATGTCCTGCTCGAGCCCCATGAGATGGCCAAGTTGATCTTCGTCCTGACGCAGCTGTGCGCTCGTGCCCTGATAGACGAAACGTCCGCGGTCCATGACAAGACAGCGGCTTGCGAGATCGAGCGCGATATCGACCCTCTGTTCGACCAGCAGCACGCACAGCCCGCCGTCGCTGACGACCGCGCGCATGCCGCCGACCAGCTGTTCGACCACGACCGGTGCGAGGCCTTCGGAGGGCTCGTCCATCAGCAAGACCTTGGGATTGCCAATCAGCGCGCGCGCGATGGCCAGCATTTGTTGTTCGCCGCCCGACAGTTGCGAGCCGAGATTGCTGAAACGCTTGCCGAGCGGCGGGAACAGCTCGACGATCGCATCTTCGTTCCACCGGCCGGGCCGCGCCGCGACCAGCAGATGTTCCCTGACCGTGAGACTGGCGAACACTTCGCGCTCCTGTGGCACGTAGCCCAGACCGGCCACCGCCCGCGCGTGAATCGGCAGTTGAGAGATATCGCGCTCGCCCAGGCGGATGGAACCGGCATGACGCTGGGCGCGCCCGACGACCAGCTCGAGCAAGGTGCTCTTGCCGACGCCGTTTCGTCCCACGATCGCCACCGTTTCCCCTGGAGCGAGCGAAAGATCGAGGTCTTCGACGATGGTCGTCTGGCCCCAGCCGCCAGTCAGTCGTTCGATCTCAAGCATGAGGGGCGCCCGCGGTAAAACGCTTCTGGCCGGTCTGTCCGAGATACACGGTGCGGACCTCTTCCGACGACATCACCTCCTGCGGCAGGCCCGACATCAGAATATGGCCGCCGACAAGCACGCTCACTTCGGTCGCGAAGCGGCGCACGACGTGCATGTCGTGTTCGATCATGAGGACGGCGATGTCGGCGGGAAGACGCTCGACCGCATCAAGCAAAAGCGAGGCCTCCTTGCTCGGAATTCCCGCGGCAGGCTCATCGAGCAGCAATACCTTCGGATCGAGGCTGAGCGCGACCGCAATTTCGACCAGCCGCTGCTGGCCATAGGCGATTTCGGAAATGCGGCGGTGCCGATCCGAGGCCAGTCCGAGTTGTTCAATGATCGCCTCGGCCCGCCCTACCAAATCACCACGCTTGCCGGCAGCGGCGATCATCCGGCGGCTGGAATTGTCGCGCTCGCTGACCGCCAGATACACGTTTTCGAGCACGGTCAGGCCGCGGAATAAATTGGTGACCTGGAAGGTGCGTACCAGACCGTGCTTGACGCGGTGCTGCTGGCTGCTGGCGCTGATGTCGACGCCGGCGAGCAAAATGCGTCCGGAATCGGGACGCAGCACGCCGGACAGCAGCTGCACAAGCGTCGTCTTGCCCGCGCCATTCGGGCCGATCAGGGCATGACGGGCTCCCTGCGGCAGGCGCAGGCTGACGTGGTTGACGACCTTGAGCGCGCCGAAGGTCTTGCAAAGATCGAGGGTTTCCAGTGCGAGCGCGGTCATGGCTTTCGCGCGCCCCCAAGGCTTGCGAGCCATGCACCGATGCGGCCGAGGATACCGAGCAGGCCACCGCGCACAAAGCGAACCGCGACGATCAGCAGCGCGCCGATGATGAACATCCAGTGGTATGGATTCCATTCGGCGGCAAAATGCTTGACCAGGATGTAAACCGGCGCACCGATCAGCCCACCGTAAAGGCGCCCGATGCCGCCGAGCACCAGCATCACCACCGCATCGACCGAGGTATCGATGCTTAAAACTTCGAGGCTGACGAATTTGTTGGTTTGCGCATGGATGGCGCCGGCAATGCCCGCCATGAAGGCCGAAATCACGTAGGCGCGCACCAGATGGCCGACGACGGGAGAACCGATCAAACGCATGCGCGCGCGGTTCTCGCGGATGCCTTGCAGCGCCACGCCGAACGGCGAACTCACGATCCGGCGCACCAACACAAACAACACGGCAAGCCAGCCGAGCGCGTAAAGGTACGAGGTCTGGCCATAGACCGACCACCGAAAAAGACCGAAAACCGGCGAAAACTCGAAGTCGCGCAACCCATCATCGCCGCCGGTCAACCAACTCGCCTTGTTGGCCGCTTCAAACAGAATGGCGCTGATCGCCATGGTCACCATGATCAGCGGCAAGCCGTCGAGCAGCAACAAGGCCGGTCCGATGACGAGCGCAAGCCCGGCCGCCGCGAGGCCGGAGAGCAGCGCGTCGCTGATCGGCTCATGAAAGCCGCCGAACGCAAGCAATGCCGCAGTATAGGCACCGATGCCGAAGTAGGCGGCATGGCCAAGCGTGACGATGCCGGCAAAGCCGAGCACGAGGTCGAGCGACAGCGCGAACAGCGACATGATGACGACCGTCGTGGCGATCGCCAGATAGCTCGGGAAGGCAAAGAAGACGGCCAGCAGAAGCAGCCAATAGACGGCTTCGATCGGCTTGAATGCGTGGCGTTCGAGGAGCTCGGAGCGCGCCGTCACGACGAACTCCCCCGCGTGAAGACGCCGGCATGCTTGTAAATGATCAGGCCGATGAGAATCGCGTAGATGATGAAGGCGCCGACGCTCGGAAACAGGTAGCGGCACGCCGTGTCGACGACGCCGACAAAGACGGCCACACCCACGGCCGGCTTGATGTTGCCGAAGCCTGCGAGCGAAACGATGATCAGCACGAGCACGAGATATTTGAGCGGGTAAATCGGCTCGAGCGGGAAAATGGCATAGCCGATCGCACCGCCGAGCGCCGCCAGTCCGCTGCCGATCGCAAACACGAGCGAGAAGAGTTTCGGGACGTCAATGCCGATGGCCTGGGCCATGGTCCGGTTGTCCACGGCCGCGCGCAGCCGCGCGCCAAAGCTCGTGCGATCGAACAGGTACCAAAGCAACACGACGAGCAGGAAGCCGACGGCGATCAGGAACAGGCGATAGACTTGAAAGGTCCGCAGGCCGAGATCGACATTGGCCGTGAGCACGCGCGGCAGTTGTCCGGGAAAAACATTGGGGCCGAAGGCAAGATTGAGCCCGGCGATCGCGACATATGCGAGGCCGACGGTCAGAAGGACCTGATCGAGCTCGGTCGCGGTGTAAATGTGCACGTAGAACAGCCGCTCGATGAGCACGCTGAACAGCGCGACCGCCAATACCGCTGCCGGCACCGCGATCGCAAAAGGGACCGAAAACGCATTCATCAGGCTTACGGCCAGATAGCCGCCGAGCGCCGCAAAGGCGCCGTGCGCCATATTGATGACGCGCATGAGCCCCATCGTCACGACGAGGCCAATGGAAATCGTGAAGAGCACGACGCCATAGGACACGCCGTAAAGCGTGATGAACGACAGACTCGACAACAACGCATCCATCAAACATTTCCGGAATAGATTTGGATTTCAGCGCCCTTCTATCGGCAAAGACGCCGCATCGATGGAATGCCGCGTTGGCGCCACAGCCAAATTGCAAGTGGGCGCACTCAATGCTTCCCGGCGCGCGGCAAAATCCTCCGGCTGCGACCTGTGTCCGGTCATCTCAGGCAGCGCGGTGCCCGATGCCAAGGCCACCCGCAAGCGCGTGCGCGCAATCGCCGCAGCGGTTTCGGGTTTGCCGTCCCCGCGGCGCGGAACGAAGTGCCGGCATCGGTGTCATGGGCTCTGCGGTTGAAAAAAAGCGCCGTTGTTTGCGTCATGCTTGGACGACGCTCGTCATCATGTCAAATTGTGTATTGCTATCCCGACAATCACAATTTCTGATTTCGACACGGCCTGCGCGTCGGGCGGGTCGCGACCGGCGACCGCGGCGACGGGGCCGGCCGTCTGCAACCACAAGACGAGCCGAAATCATCACCAATGATCGTAACAATAATCATAAACAATTTGACCTATAGCAGCCCTTGCCCAAGTCTTGCGCATGCAGTCACGCTCGGACATGCGATCTTTCGTCGGATGTCCAGCTCTTCGGATGACGACCGAAATAACCGTCAAACGGTCGAGCCGGTAGAGGGGAAACAAGCGGTCCATAGGAAATGGTCAAACGAAGTCGTTGGCTTGCACGCCGCAACGGCTTTGTATCCCGGCGACGGGCGCTACGCGCGCCAGCTTGCTTCAAGCGTCTGCGAAAAGGCGGGGGAACAGATGGAGCCAGCAATGGTTAGACTTATCCGCACGTCGCTCTTGGCGCTCCTGGTCGTCGCATGCACCTTTGTCTTCAACGGTGGCGCCGACGCACAGGAAAAGATCAAGGTCGGCATCATTGGGCAGTTTTCCGGACCCTTTGCAACGGCCGGTGAAGAATACCGCCAGGGCATCGAGTGCTTCGTTGCACTGCATGGCACGCGGGTCGGCGGCCGCGAGGTCGAATTGATTTTCCGCGACGTCGGCGGATCCAATCCGGCCACCGCCAAGCGCCTTGCCGAAGAGCTGATCGTGAAGGACAAGGTCTCGATCATCGGCGGCTTCTTCCTGTCCCCCGAATCCTTCGCAGCCGCATCGGTGCTGACCGAGACAAAGACGCCGGGCGTCATTTTTAACGGCGCCACGCCGAGCATCGTCAAACAATCCCCGTACTTCGTCCGCGTCGGCGACACCATGACCCAAGTGGCCGCGCCACAGGCGGAATTCGCGCTCAAGAACGGCAAGAAGCGCTTCTACATCGCGGTCGCCGATTATGCGCCAGGCATCGCCACCGAAGAGGCCGCCAAGAAGGTCATTCTCGAGAAGGGCGGCGAGATCGTCGGCACCGATCGCATTCCGCTCAACACCGTCGATTTTGCGCCCTATGCCGAGCGCATCGCCAACGCCAAACCCGACGCCGTGGTGGCATTTCTGGTGACGGGTGCGCCGGCGGTCAGCGCCCTCAAGGCCCTCGCGGCGCGCGGCATTCTCGGCAGCGACAAGGTCCTGGTCGTCGGCCAGGCCGAAACCGACGACCCCGACCTGCATCTATTCGATGACTCGGTCCTCGGGTTCTACTCGTCACACCACTACGCTTCCGGCCTGAAAAATTCGGAAAACGCCAAATTCAAGGAAATCTTCCAGAAGAAGTTCGGCGCCAACACGCCGATCGGCCTCTTCGTTCCGCCGGCCTATGACGGCTTGCGGGTCATCTACAAAATGATCGAGTCGCAACAGGGCAAGCCGTTCGACGGAACGGCGGCCATTAATGCTGTGCGCGGCTTCAGCTTTGACAGCCCGCGTGGGCCGGCAAAGATCGAAGCCGACACGCGCGACATCACGATGAACGTCTACATCCGGAAAGTCGAAAAGGTGAACGGTCAAAAGGCCAATGTCGTCGTCGATACCTTCCCGGCGCGCAAGGGCTCTGAACCTTGAGGATCGCCGGAATTCCATGACCGGTCCGCAATTCTCGTAACATGTCCGGAGGGGCGCTGATCGGCGCATGAGCTCTGCTCTTGCGCCGATTTTGCGCTTTTCCGAGAAGCCTTCCTATAATCCACACATGTCGACATCAAATATGAAAGCACCGAAAGTTTTCATGGCCGCCGGCCAATATGTGCAAGGACCGGGCGCGCTTGACCTTGTTGGAGAAAAGGTAGCCGCGCTGGGGCGGCGAGCCGTTGTTGTCTGCGATCGCGATATCATTCCGTTGTTCGGCGAACGCATCAATCGCAGCATCGACCGCGCCGGAATTGCCGTTGAGACCTATCCCTTCGCCGGCGAAAATACGCTTTCGGCAATAGAACAACTGACCACCAAGGCAAAACAGCATAGCCCCAATGTCGTCGTCGGCGTTGGCGGCGGCCGGGCGCTCGATGCCGGCAAAGGCGTGGCCCATCGCCTGCGGTTGCCGTTCGTCAGCGTCCCCACAATCGCATCGACCGACGCTCCGGCGGCCCGCGGTATCGGGATTTACGACGAGGAACACCGGCCGGTCGTAGTCGAACAACTCGAACACAACCCGGCCTATGTTCTGGTCGACACGGAAATCATCGCCAAGGCGCCTCCCCGTTTTCTGCGCGCCGGCATGGGCGATGCCGTTGCCAAGAAGTTCGAAGCCGAGGGCTGTTGGCGGGGCGGAGGCTTAACCAAACACCGCGCCCGGCCGCTCCGCTCGGCGGTGTTGATCGCGAATGACTGTTACGACATGTTGCGTAACCACGGTCCGGCAGCCATGCGGGCGGTCGAATCAAAACAGGTCACCGACGACCTGGAATATGCGGTTGAAGCCGCTCTCCTGCTCAGTTGCCTTGCGTTCGAGAATGGCGGCCTGTGGACGGCGCATTCGGTGGTGCGTGGGCTCTTGTTGGTGCGTGGCGCCAAAGACGCCCTGCACGGCGAGCAGGCGGCCTACGGGACTCTTGTACAAGTCACCCTCGAGCAGCGCCCGGAGCCGGAAATCGCCGGGCTGCGGACATTTCTGCGCGATGTCGGCCTGCCGCTACGCCTGGCCGACCTGGGCCTGAGCGATCCGAGCGATGACGAGATCGAGGCCATTGTGCAGGCGACCGCGAGCAGCCCTTACATTGCGGTACAAGCGAAGGAAATCACCGCCGATCGCGTGCGTCGCACGATTCGCGAGGTTGAAAGGCGGAGCGCGGCGGAACATCGCGCAGGGACCGTAGCTCGATGAGCGAGACGCCATGAATGCTGCACCTGGATCGGGTCCAAGTCTGACGGGCCTATTTGACCTGTCCGGCCGCGTCGCCATCGTCACCGGCGGCGGCGGTGGCATCGGTCTCGGCATCGCCGAAGGGCTGGCGTGCGCCCACGCCGATATCGTGATCGTCGAGCAGGGAGAGACCGCGCGGGCGGTCGAGCGGCTGAGCAGTCTCGGCGCCCGCACACACATCGTCAAAGCCGACGTCCGGCAAGAGGCCGACTGGACGCGCATCGTGGACGAATGTCTGGCGCGCTTCGGCCGCATCGACATTCTGGTCAATAATGCGGGAGTGTCGCTGGCCAAGGCGCCGGAGCTCGTATCGCTGTCCGAATGGCAGACCATCATCGACACCAATTTGACCGGCGCCTTTCTGGGAACGCGCGCGGTTTACCCGCAACTCAAGCAGCGCGGTGCCGGCAAGATCATCAATATCGGCTCGATGACGTCGTGGTTCGGCGGCAGCTTCAACGTGCCCTATACCGCAAGCAAGGGCGGCATCTTGCAGCTGACGCGCGGGCTCGCCGTCGCCTGGGGCAAGGACAATATCCAGGTGAACGCCATCTTGCCGGGCTTCATCGAGACCGCGTTTGCCCGCCGGGCCAAGGCGGCCGTGCCGGATCTCGAGGCCAAAGTGCTGGCCCGCACGCCGGCCGGCCGCTGGGGCGATCCCGGCGATTTTGCCGGCATCGCCGTATTCCTGGCCAGCGCCGCGTCGGATTTCATCTCCGGCGCCGCAATCCCGGTCGACGGCGGCTACGCGGTTCAGCTCTGAGCCATCCCGTCAATACGACCGGGGCAGGTCGAGCACGTGCTCGGCGAGATAGGACAGGATGAGGTTGGTCGAAATCGGCGCAACCTGATAGAGCCGCGTCTCGCGGAACTTTCGCTCGATATCGAACTCCTCGGCAAAACCGAAGCCGCCGTGTGTCTGAATGCACATGTCGGCCGCCATCCACGACGCCTCGGCGGCGAGCAGCTTGGCCATGTTCGCTTCCGCGCCGCAGTCGCGCCCGGCATCGTAGAGCGAGGCCGCTCGGTGCACCATGAGCTCTGCGGCGCGCATTTGCGCGTAGGCACGCGCGATGGGAAATTGCACGCCCTGATTTTGGCCGATCGGTCGTCCGAATAGAACTCGCTGGCGCGCGTAGTCGGAGGCTTTGCGGATGAACCATTTTGCATCGCCGATGCATTCGGACGCGATCAGAATTCGCTCGGAATTCATGCCGGAGAGGATGTACCTGAAGCCCTTGCCCTCCTCGCCGATCAGATTTTCCGCCGGAACCCTGAGATTGTCGAAGAAGACCTCCGTGGTGGCATGATTCATCATCGTACGAATCGGCCGGATCGTCAGTCCCTGTCCCTTGGCCTCGCGCAAATCCACGATGAAGACCGAAAGCCCGTCGCTGCGCTTGGCCACCTGCTCGCGGCGGGTGGTGCGGGCGAGCAGGAGCATCAGGTCCGAATGCTCGACGCGCGAAGTCCAGATCTTCTGGCCGTTGACCACATAATGATCGCCATCACGGACCGCCATCGTGCGCAGACTCAGCGTGTCGGTGCCCGAGGTCGGCTCGGTGACGCCGAAGGCCTGCAGCCGCAGCGTGCCGCGGGCGATGGCGGGCAGATACCGCCGCTTCTGCTCGGGGCTGCCATGACGAAGGAGCGTGCCCATGGTGTACATCTGGGCATGGCAGGCGGCACCGTTGCAGCCGGAGGCGTGGACTTCTTCCATAATGACGGAAGCCGCGCCAAGCGGCAGACCGCTGCCGCCGTACTCCTCCGGGATAAGCGCGGCGAGATATCCGGCTTCGGTCAATGCCGCGACGAACTCCGACGGATAGGCGCGGTCGCGGTCGAGCGCGCGCCAATATTCGCCGGGAAACCGCGAGCACAGCTCGCGGACCGCGGTGCGAACGTCCTCAAACGCATCTCGATGGGTCTCGTCAACTGCCAGCATGCCGCCCTCACCGCATCACGAAAGGATTGGCGACAGCGTCGGCCGTGGAAATCCAGACGCTCTTGGTTTGCAGATAGCTCCAGATCGCATCCTGACCGTTTTCGCGTCCGAGGCCGGAACGCTTGTAGCCGCCGAAGGGCGACAAGTAGCTCACCGCCCGATAGGTATTGACCCATACGGAGCCGGCTTCCAGCCGCTCGCTCATCCTGATGGCGCGCTTGATGCTTGTCGTCCAAACGCCGGCTGCAAGGCCGTAAGGACTATCGTTGGCGATCGAAACCGCCTCCTCGTCGTCATCGAAGGGAATGATGGACAGAACGGGGCCGAAGACTTCTTCACGCGCGATCCGCATTTGATTGTTGACGCGCGAGAATATCGTCGGTTCCACGAACCAGCCCTCGCCGCACTCCGGCCGCTTAGCCGGCGCGCCGCCAAGCTCCAGTTTCGCACCCTCGCCTTTGGCAATGTCGATGTAACCCAGAATTTTCTGGTACTGCTGACGGGTCGTCACCGGTCCGACCTGCGTCTCCAGGCTCATCGGATTTCCCATCCGCGCCGTCGATGCCAGCGCGAGCAATTTTTCGGTGAACGCATCCTCGATCGAGCGTTGCACCAGAAGACGCGATCCGGCGATGCAGGTCTGGCCGGTGGCCGCGAAGATGCCCGAAACAACGCCTTTGACCGCGTCGTCCATCGCCGCATCGTCGAACACGATATTGGGCGACTTGCCGCCGAGTTCGAGCGTCACCGCCTTCAGTCCGCGCGCCGCCGTTTCATAGACCTTCTGGCCGCCAAGCTCTCCGCCGGTAAAGGCGATTTTCGCCACCTTCGGATGGCTAACCAGCGGCTCGCCGACCTCCGGACCGAAGCCGGTCACCACATTGAAAACGCCTTTCGGGAAACCGGCCTCCTCGACCAGTTTACAGAACTCGAGCGCCGAGACCGAGGTGTGCTCTGACGGCTTGAGCACGATTGTGCAGCCTGCCGCGAGCGCCGGCGCAATTTTCCACGACGCGAGCAGCAGCGGCGAGTTCCACGGCGTGATCGCCGCCACAACGCCGAGCGGCTCGTAGCGCGTAAAATTGAAGGTGTCCGCCTTGTCGATAGGGATGACCGCGCCCTCGATCTTATCGGCGAGGCCGCCGTAGTAGTAATACCACTGCGGCAAATAGCGCAACTGCGCGCCCATTTCGGCGATCAACTTGCCGTTGTCGCGCACTTCTGTCGCCGCGAGCTTTTCCGCGTCTCGTGCAATAAGGTCGCCCAGACGGCGCAGGAGTGCGCCGCGCTGGCTTGCCTTCAGGCGCGGCCACTCGCCGGACTTAAATGCTGCATGAGCGGCATCCACGGCATTTTCAACATCGGCCGGCCCGCCGCGGGCGACCATGGCCCAGGGCCGGCCGGCATATGGATCGAACGTCTCGAACCATTGCCCCGACTTGGCGGCGACCCATTCGCCGCCAATGAACATCTTGTAGGTCGGCAGGTTCGTCGTCGCCGGCACACTCGTCATTTTCACTGTCCTTTGATCTCACGCAGCCGCTCTTACGCCAAGCAGGGCCTGGCGAAAGCGTGTCTTCAAGAATGTTCCGTCCCAGGGCGGCAGCACGAGCGGATCGCGAGCCGCCGACACCTTGATATCGACAAAAATCGGCCCCTTCGCCTTGTGCAGCATTGCGACGACCTCGTTGAGCTCGTCCGCTCGCCGCACCGTCGTTGCCTCGCGGAAGCCGCAGGCGCGCGCGATTCCGGCAAGATCGATGCCGTCGTGGGTATGGGTGCGCTGCATTCCCGTTTCGGCATAATGCTCGTTGTCGATCACGGCGACGGCAAAGTTTTCGGGTTTTTTTGCCGCTGTGGTGGCGAGCGCGCCCAATCCCATCAGCATTTCGCCGTCACCGGTAATGACGAGCACCCGCCGTTGCGGCTGAGCAAGCGCAAGCCCCAAGCCGACGGTCACGGCGCTTCCCATCGCGCCCCATAAATAGAAATTGAGAGGATTATCGCCGGCGGCCGCGCAATCATAGGTCGGCGACCCAAGACCGGTGACAACGAGCGTATCGCCGCGGTCAGCCAGAATCCGTGCAACCGCGTGGCGACGCCGAAGCTTATCTTCCTGTTCCATCGACTTAGTCCTTAAAAAGCTTGGTTCCAAGCATGCGTTGGGAAAGCAGCACCGCTGCCGTGTAGCCGCCGTTGAAGGCGATGCGCATCGCCGCCTCGACCGCGGTTGCCGCCGACTCCGGCTCGGTCACTTCATAGACGACCGCTCCGGCGAGCCGCAGGTTGTCGGCCGTGATCTGCCCCATAGGCACTTGCCACGGATTGATTTCGCCCCACTGACCGCGCATGGTGACGATCATCACAAGCGGAAAGTGGCACATCTTCGCGAGCGAAAGCGTGTTGATGCAGTTGCCCACGCCGCTGCTCTGCATCAGCAAGATGCCGCGCTCGCCGCCGAGCCATGCGCCGGCCAAGATGCCGATGCCCTCCTCCTCGGTTGTCAGGACCGTCGCCTTCATCTCGGGAGCTGCATGACAAAGCTGGATCAATCGCGCATGTCCGGCGTCCGGGACGTAGACCACCTGACGAACCTCGGCCTCGCGCAATTTCTGAAAAATCTGCTGCGGCCAGTTCGGCGCGGATGCGGATGCAACCCGCTCGGACTTGTCCTGATCGCTACGAATATCTTCGACGGTCTGCGTCGTCATTTGATGTCCTCTCACACTGACAGTCTCTGGCGGATCGCCTCGTCACCAAGCACGTCGACGGGTGTCCCATGTTTGATGATGCGGCCCTTTTCCATCACGTAGCAGGAGCCGCTGATGGCGGCGGCGCGACGCACGTTTTGCTCGACCAGCAGCAATGCGATCCCTTCGTCACGCATGCGGGCAAGCGCGTCGAAAATCTCGGCAACGACCATCGGCGCCAAGCCTTCCGACGGCTCGTCCACCAGCAACAACTTCGGTGAGCCGACGAGCGCACGTCCAATCGCCAACATTTGCTGCTCGCCCCCCGACAGCGTCCGACCCATTTGGCCGCGCCGCTCGTGCAAACGAGGAAAAAGACGGAAGACCTGGTCGAGCTGGCGCTCTTGATCGGCCCGCGCAAGCCGTCGCGCGAATAGGCCGAGCATCAGATTCTCTTCGACCGTCAGGGTCGCAAATATGCGCCGGTCCTCCGGGATAAATGCGATGCCCTTGCGGAAGATCCGGTCCGGCGGCTCGCCGTCAATATCCGCGCCGGCAAAGACAATGCGCCCGGCCGACGGCCGCAGCCAGCCCATCACTGTACGCAGCGCTGTCGTCTTGCCAGCGCCGTTGCGCCCGAAAATACTGACGATTTCACCGACATCGACGCTGAATGAAACGTCCTGCAGAACCGGGGCGTAATCGTAACCCGCGCGCAATGCCTCGACTTCAAGCAGCGGCATGGTCGACCCCCAAATAGGCCTCGCGCACGCGCGGATTTGCGCGCACCGCTTCGGGATTGCCCTCGAACAGCTTTTCGCCCTGATGCATGACGATGACGTGATCCGAGAGACCCATGATGAGGTCGATGTCGTGCTCGATCAGCAAAATCGTCACGCGGCCGGCAAGAGACCTGATCAGTGCGTCGAATTCCGCAGTCTCGGTCGGCGACATGCCCTGCGTCGGCTCGTCGAGCATAAGCACGCGAGGCTCGATCGCCATGCACACGGCAATTTCCACTCGGCGCTGATCGCCGTGCGAAAGATTACGCACGAGCTCGCCGGCCCGCTCGCGCAATCCGAATTCCTCGAGAATCGCCTGGGCACGCAACCGCGGGCGCGAGAGCCGGCTGATCCGTGCGAGATAGTCGCGGCGCGCTTCGCACGATTGGCAAGCGAGTCGCACGTTTTCCAGAACGCTCAGCCCAAAGAACAAGTTCGTGATTTGGAACGAGCGGGCAAGCCCCATGCCGGCGAGCACATAAGGCGGCTCGCCCGTAATCTCCCGGCCGTCCAACTCCACTGCGCCGGAGTCCGGACGCAGTTGCCCGCTGATCAAATTGAATGCCGTGCTCTTTCCCGCTCCATTCGGTCCGATAATCGACGTAATGCGGCCCGCCGCAGCCTCGAAGCTGAGGTCGTTCACGGCCCGGAGCCCGCCAAAGGCCTTGTTCAGCGCGGTCACTTTGATCACTGGCGTCCTCCCGACCGCTTCGCAAGCGCACGGCGGGTGAGGCCGAGCAACCCGTCCGGGAGAAAGAGCACGAAGATGACGAAAATCGCGCCGAGGACAAACAAATGCCGTTCGGTGTAGCTGCCGACGAAGGATTCAAGAAACGTGATGATAACGCTGCCGACCAGCGGGCCAAGCAACGTGCCGATCCCGCCCACCAGCGATACAACGACGGCCTTGGTGGAGACTTCGAAACCGAGCAGGTGCGGCGCCACGAAACCACGCAGCAGCGGGTAGATGAGGCCGCCGAGGGCGGCAATCTGCGCCGACAGAACGTAAGCCGACAATTTGTACCAGAACGGATTGTATCCGAGATAGGGAACGCGCTCGGGATTGTCGCGTATGGCGCGCAACACGCTGCCGAACGCGGTGTCGAGAATGCGCCGCACGCCGAGGTACAGCAGAACGAGCCCGACGAGCACGAAATAGTAGAATGCCAGGTCGCTGTGCAGATCGATGCCAATTCCCGGCAGCAACGGGATGCTCGGTACTGGAATGCCGATCAACCCGTCTGACCCGCCGATCTCGCGCGTGTTGTGGGCGATTTTCGACAGGATTTCGGCAGCGCTGAAAGTGATCAGCGCGAAATAGACTCCCTTGGCGCGGATGGCGACGATGCCGAGCAAAAACGAGAACAATCCAACGGCGATGACAACCGCAAGCATCACCAGCCAGAACGATTGCGTGACGTGCAGGTACATCAGGGCGGAAATGTACGCGGCCAAGCCGAAATAGGCGGCCTGGCCGAGCGACAGCAGCCCCGCATAGCCGAGCAGAACGTCGACGCTCAGCGCAACCGTGCCCAGCAGAAGCGATTCGATTGCTAGGCGCGTGTAAAAGGCACCGGCGACCCAGGGAAACACGGCCGCCACCACCAACATGGCGAGGCCGAATCCGCGCAGCGGCCGCATATCGGCCGGCTCGAGCACGCGCATGAGGCGTTGACCGACGCTGCGCCGGCGCACCTGGCCCGGCAACGGATTGGCGACGTCTGCACGGACCATCATGCCTCTCCGAAGCGGTTGAACAATCCGCCTGGCCGCACGACAAGCACCAGCAGCATGACGCCGTAGACCAGTGTCTCGGCCCAGACCGGCGGAATCCAAAGGCTCGCCAGACCTTGGACCTGCGCCAGCACCAAAGCCGCAACCACGGCGCCGACAATGCTGCCCATGCCGCCAACAATGACGACCGCGAATGCCATCACCAGGAAATCGTGGCCCATGGTCGGAAACACCGCATAAATCGGACTGAGCAGGACGCCGGCGAGACCGGCGAGCCCGCAGCCGTACATGAAGGTAAAGCCGTGGACCCACCGGATCGGAATTCCCAGTGACGCGACCATCGGCGGATCGGCTGCAGCCGCCCGCAAAACCGCGCCGATACGCGTGCGATAGACAAGCCACCAGGTCGCCAAAATCACCAGCATGCCCACACCGAGGACGAACAACCGGTAGCCCGGCACGAACACCTGCATGAAGCTCGCAATCCCGGTGAAGGGCGCCTCAATCGCATGGGTGTCCGTCCCCCAGATCACTTGCGCAACATCGCGCAGCATGAGGCTGACGCCGAACGTCAGAAGCAGCGTGACAATTGCACGATCCGATCGCGGCAGCAGCGGACGAATACCGAGTTCCTCCAACCCCCAGCCGACGATCGCAACAACGACGGGCACCAATACAAGAGCGCCCCAATAGCCGGCGCCCCACCCGATCAAGGTGAAGGCCGCATAGCCTCCCAGCATGTAAAGATCGCCATGCGCGAGGTTGATGACGTCGAGCAGCCCGAAGATCATGGTGAGGCCGAGCGCCACGAGCGCGAGCGCCGCCCCGATGATCAAGGCGTCGATCATCTGGGGCAGCACCACGAAGTGGAGATAGCTCACAAGATCCTGCATCGGGCCGCTCGCGTCACACTATTCCGCTCAGAAGCGATCGCACTTGTCCGGGCCGACGGCTTCCTCGCCGGGAACTTTGCCGACGGTGCTGAAGTCTTTTCCCTTCACTTCCACCACGACCATGTCGACGACCGCCTGGTGGTCACCTTTACGTATCGTCTTCTTGCCCTGCGGCGTGTCCCAAGTGGCGTTTTCCATGGCCGCGCGCAGCTTGGCGGTGTCGGTACCGCCGGCTTTCTCGATCGCCTGCTTGAAGAGATAGAACAGGCTGTACGTATCGGCGCCGAAGAGATCCGGCTCGGCCTGGAATTCCTTCTTGAAGGCGGCGACGAACTTCTTGTTCGCCGGCGTGTCGATGTCGATCGAGTAGCCGGCCGCGCTCAGAAAGCCCTCCGCCGCGCCGCCCATTGCACTGATATTCTCCTGCGTCACCGCCCCCGCGGCGCCGGCGAGCCGGAGCTTGCCGTTGAGCAGGCCGTATTCCTTGAGTTGCGTGAGCAAACGCACGGTGTCGTTGCCCGCCGTCGCCGTCATGATCACGTCGGGGCGCGCCGCGCGAATCTGGCCGATATAGGGGGTGAAGTCCTTTGCGCCGAGCGGCGGAAAGCTGCTGCCCTCGTCGCTGCCACCGAGCCGTTTGATGTCGGCCTGGAACGCCGCCGTGGTGCTGCGGCCCATTTCGTAATCCGGCCCGATGAAGAAATAGCGTTTTCCCGGCACGTTCTTGATCAGCCAGCTCGTCAAGGCCGTCGACTGCATGAAGGCGTTGGCATTCACGCGGAAGACGTTGGGGCTGCATTGCGCGCCGGTGATGGACGGCGCGTAAGATACCGTCGTCACCAGAATGCGGTCGTTACGCTCGGCGATCTGGCCGACCGCAAGCGTCGAACCGCTGTTAACCGTGCCGGTCAGGAGGTCGACCTTGTCCTGCTGCAACAGCTTCTCGGCCTTGCGTACGGCGACCGGGGGATTTGCCTCCTCGTCCTCGAACAAGAGTTCGAACGGCCTTCCGTTCACGCCGCCGGCTGCATTGATTTCCTTGACTGCAAGCTCAGCCCCCCAGCGCACCTGCTTGCCGATGGGGGCATAGCTGCCGGAAAGCGGCGTCACCACGCCGACCTTGATTGGGTCGGCGGCCTGCGCCGAGCCGACGACGAGTGTGACCACCGCGATTGCACTGGCTCCGAGTAGTTTCGACTTGATCATTTTTCCCTCCCTATGGGTGTCGACGTTCATACTCCGGTGAAGTTCGGCTTCCGTCTTTCCGAAAAGGCTGCGATTCCTTCCTTGTAGTCGCCGCTTTCGCGCAGTTTCTCATAGGCATGGCCTTCGACCTCGAAGCCAACGCTCAGGCTGGTGTCGTATGAGGTCGCGAGCACGCGTTTGATGGTTTTGAGCGCAAGCGGCGACATCGCCGTGAGCGTTCCGATGATCTCGTCAAGCACTCGATCGAGGCCGGCGGTATCGTCGGCAACGCGCGTCACCAGGCCCCAAGCTTGCGCTTCAGGCGCCGGAATGCGGCGGCCGAGCATCATCATGTCCACGGCGCGCGTGAGCCCGGCGATGCGGGCGACGCGCTGGCTGCCGCCGCTGCCCGGGATCTGGCCGAGCGTGACTTCTGGAAGCGCAAGCAACGTGTCCTTGGTGGCGATACGGATGTCGCAGGCCATTGCGAGTTCGAGGCCGACGCCCATGGCGTATTTTTCCAGGACAGCGATGACCGGCTTCGGACACCGTTCGGGCGCCGCGATGTTCCAGGCAAGATGAGACATGCCGTCACGCTCGATCTGCGGAAACGCCTTGACGTCGCCGCCCGAGGTGAACACGCCATTGCGGCCGCGGATCACGACCACGCGCACGTCGGGATCCATGCCGAAGGCTTCCATGAGCGCGTTGATCTGGCTGCGGCCGCGATAGGAGACGATATTGAGCGGCGGCCGATCGAGCCAGAGAAAGCCGACCTTGCGCTTGGCATCGACTTCGTAGGCTAGTCCGTCGAGGTCCTTGAGGATCGCGGCGCGCAGTTCGGCGTAATTCTTAGTCATGAGCTTTCCTTTACTTTGACTTTGTTCGTCTCGAGCGGTTCGTATTCCCCCAGACGGAGCTTGCGGCGCAGCAGCTTGCCGGATGCCGAACGGGGGATGGATTTGACCAGCACGTATTCACGTGGGCGCTTGAAGCGGGCGAGCCCGCTCTTGAGGCAGACCTCGTCGAGTTGAGCGGGCGTCAGATCCGAATTGGCCGGCTCGACAAAAGCCACCACCTTGGCGCCGAGCCGGTCGTCGGGCATGCCGACGACCGCGCAGCCCGCCACCAGCCGGCTGCGGATGAGGGTGTCTTCGACCTCTTCCGGAAAGATGTTCTCGCCGCCGCTGATGATCATGTCATCGACGCGACCGACCACGTAAAGCTCGCCGTCCTCGTCAAACTTGCCGAGGTCGCCGGTACGGTACCAACGGCCCTGGATGGCCTTGGCATCCGCATCGGGGCGTTTCCAATAGCCGCGGAAAGCTTCCGGGCTGTCCATGCTGGCAATGATTTCGCCCGGCGTATTCGGCGCCAGATCGGCTTCGATGTCGTCGTCGCGCGATGGTGACACCACGCGGATGATCTGATTGAGGCCGGCGCGCCCGGCACAGCCGGGCTTGCGATCGAGGTGGTCGCAATAGGTGAACGTGTAGATCTCGCTCGAGCCGTAATAATTCACGAACAAATCGGGCTTGAGCGCGTCGAGACAGTGCTCGATCAGCGCCGGCGCCATGATCATGCCGGCATAGCCGACCCGGGAGAGCGAGCGCAGATCGTAGGATGAAAACTTTGGATGCCGCAGCACGTCGTGGAACATGGTCGGCACCAGGAAAATCGTGGTGACTTTTTCGGCCGAGACCAACCGCAACACGTCCTCAGGGTCGTAGGCGGGTAGACAGACCATGCACCCGTTGAGCAGCGCCGATCCGAGCAGAATGCGCACCCCCATGGTGTGGAAGAGCGGCATGACGCCGAGGCACGAATCGCCGTGCCGATACTGGTTGTGGGCGATGTGCGAGATCGAAGCGGATAGTTCGGCGCGATGACTGCGCGGCACGCCTTTCGGGCGCCCGGTGGTGCCCGACGTATAAAGCATCAGGCAAACGGAGAATTCGTCGACCCGCGCGGGTCCGGCGACGGGACGCGCTTTCAGCAAGTCGTCGAAAGTGCGGCCCTCGCCTTTGCCGTCGGCGGCGATGATGGTCCGGCGCGGGTCGAGCCCGATGGCGGCAACCGCTTGCGGGGCTGCATCGCCTGCCGCGCCGTCAAAGGCCACGGCGGCCGCCTCCGCGTCTTCCAGGCAGTAACGAATTTCGTCGGCGGAGGCCCGCCAGCTCACCGGAGTGAAGATGACGCCGAGCATATGGCATGCCCAATAGAGCGTCGCCATCTCGTAGCGATTGCGCATCACCACGACCAGGTGGTCGCCGGCGCGCAAGCCCATCTCCTGAAGGCCCCCCGCCGCCGCGTTGATTTCGCGATACCAGCCGGCATAGGTCATGCGCCGGCTGCCCTCGACGAACGCTTCTTTCTCCGGGCAACGTAAGACCGAAACGGCGAATACACTCCCCAAATCCATTGTTATGCTCTCCTGCCGACGGCGTCGGCGGCCTCCAAGATGGCCGCCACGATCGAAACATAGCCGGTGCAGCGGCAGATATGGCCGGACAGCATGTCCCGCACCTGCTGCTCGCTGGGCGATGGCGTTTCCTTCAGGAAATGCGTGGCCGAACACAAGATGCCGGGCGTGCAATAGCCGCATTGCAGCGCGTGATGCTTCGCAAAAGCGCGCTGCAAGGCGTTCATGGTGCCGGCTTCGGCGAGCCCTTCGACGGTGACGACGTCGCGGCCATCGGCTTGCACAGCGTACTGCGTGCAGGTTCGGACGGCGCGGCCATCGATCAGGACCGTGCAGGCGCCGCAGACGCCGTGCTCGCAGCCGACATGCACGCCGAAGGCCTGCAGCTCATGACGCAGAAAATCGGACAACAGCATTCGCGGCTCGGCTTCGCCGGCGCGGCGTTCTCCGTTGAGGGTGAGCTCGACGGCCACTTTCTTGCCAGCCGGGTAGGATCGCACGCTCATTGCAGCGCCCCTCCCCGTCGTTCGGCATCGGCGCAGGCGTCACGGAAGACCCGCGCAACCAGAACCTTGGTCAGGGCGAGGCGGTATTCGGCACTTGCCGTGCGGTCGTCCATCGGCCTCAAACCGGCGGTCGCATGATCGGAAAGGCCGTCGGCGACGTCGGCGGGGCGCTCGTTGCGGAAGCTTGCAGCATCGATCGTGGCCGGGCGGCTTTCTACGCCGGCGAGGCCCAGCGCGATATCCGCGACCCGGCCATCGGAGCCGAGCGAAACACAACAGGCGGCGGCCGCGATCGCAAAGTCGCCATGCCGCTGGGCAATCTCGGCGAAGGCACAACCGGAGCCGCGCGGCATGCGCGGCCATTCCAGCGCGGTAATGATTTCATCGGGCTCGCGTCGTGTCGTCAGCGCATCGACGAAAAAATCGGCCGCGCGCAGGCGTCGCTCGCGCCGCTGCGACTTAAGCACCACCGACCCACCGCACACCGTGAGACAGAGCGGGATTTCCGCACTTGGATCGGCATGGGCGACCGAACCGCCGAGTGTGCCGCGATTGCGAGTCTGATAATGACCGACCCACGGCAGCGCCATGGCCAATAGCGGCACTTCGCGACGCACGAGCTCCGAGCGCAGCGCGTCGTTCTGCACCACGCCGGCGCCCGTCACCACCATGTCGGGGCTTTGCGTGATTCCCTGCAGGGCGCCGATCCGCGAAATGTCGATCACTGCGCGCGGGCGCGCTACGCGCAGATTGAGCATCGGGCCGAGGGTCATGCCGCCGGCGAGCGGCATTGCCTCCTCGCGTAGAGTGGAGAGCAGCGCCACCGCTTCTGCCACCGTGTCCGGGCGGTGATAATCGAATGCGACGGGCTTCACGGCGCGCCTCCCGGCCCTCGCAACAGTTGCAGCCAAGCCAGTAAGGTACGCCACCAACTGCGCCGCCGCCCGCTGATGCGAAGCTCGAGCGCCTCGAAAAACTGTGCGATGAGAAAGCGGGTCACGGTGCCGAGCATGCGCTGGCCGACCGCTGCGACTTTGCCGCCGATTTCCGCTTCGTAGTCATAGCGAAGGCGTGTGCGGCCGTCGGGGTCGCCGGCCAGGGTTACGAGGCCTGACCCCGAGCCGAAGCCGAGCGCACCGGCCGCCTTGCCGATCAAACGAACCGATTGCCCCTCGCGCTTGTCGCGCATCTCGATCTCGGCCTGGTAAACGCCGCGGATACCGGCAACGCCGATCACGACTTCGGCAACGTAACGATCCGGGCTCTCCTGCCGCAGATTGCGGCAGCCGGGTACGATCGCCGCCAGCTCGTTCGGGTCGAGCAGCCTCCGCCATACCTCCGCCACCGGGGCGGACAGCACGACCTCGCCGCCGCCGGCGAGCGCTCCCGCGGCCGGCCGCGGCCCCGGGCGATCGCGGTGACCGCGCGGAGCGGCGCGAGCGATGTCGCGGCCGTTGGCCAGCGCCCAAACCCGTTGCAGCGTCAGCGGCAAGGTGATGTCGTCGCGACCGAGCGCGTCGGCAACCGCATTGGCGACGGCGGCCGGCGTGAGCATGGAACTGCCGTCGCCCATGCCTTTGGCGCCGAGCGTATTGGCCGGCGAGACGGTTTCCACGTGTCCGACCGCGACCGGCGGAACCTCCATCGCGGTTGGACACAAATAATCAGCGAAGGTGCCGGAAAGGAAATTGCCCTGCTCGTCATAGGCCATTTCCTCGAACAAGGCGGCTCCCAGCCCGTGTGCGAAGCCGCCATGCACCTGCCCCTCCACGATCTTCGGATTGAGCTGGGTGCCGACATCGTGCACGGAGGCATATTTTTCGATCCGTAACGCGCCGGTGGCGCGATCGATTTCGACCGCCGCAAGATCGATCACAAAGCCGAAAGTGGTGGCCGAAGCGACGCGGTCGCGTTCGTCGGGCGAGCCGAGCACCGGGGGCGAGACCACGGCGGTCTCGACGATGCCGGGGGCAGCGTCGGGCGGCAGGCCGGTCGGGTCCCAATGCGCGCGCGCCGCCACTTTGCGGAACGGTAGAGCCTTGTTGGAGCCGCGCAGGCGCGCATAACCGTCGCTGAGCTCGATCCGATCGGGCGAGGCGTCGAGTGCTTCCGCCGCCAGCAACTTGATCTTACCGGCAACCTGGTGCGCCGACTTGGCCACCGCGTCGACCACGATCGACGCGAAGCGGTTGGAATAATTGCCGGAGGCGATCGACCAGGCGCTGGTGAGCGTGTCGATTTCCGTCACCACGTCGATGTCGGCGGGATCGAGACCCAAGGCATCGGCGACGATCTGACTTGCGACCGTGGCGTGCCCCTGCCCGTTCGGGGTGCTGCAAATGCGCAGCGTGACTTGACCGCTCGGATCGACCTGCAGCACGGCGCTTGCATTGGCGCCCGATTTGCGATCGCTGCGCGCGCGTTCCTCAGCGGTCTGCGCCAGCGAAACATAGGCCATGTTGGAGCCAGAGGGTTCGACCCCGGCCGCAAAACCGATGCCGAACAGGCGACCTTCGCGGCGCGCCTGTTCACGCCGCGTCTTCAACGCCTCGTAATCGGCAATGCGCAACAATTCGTCGAGCGCGCGTTCGTAGTCGCCCGCGTCGAAAACGGCGCCGGCCGGCGCCCGGTAGGGAAATTGATCGGCCTTGATGAAATTGCGCCGGCGCAGTTCCGCCGGGTCGATGCCGAGCCCGCGCGCGGCAATTTCCATCACCCGCTCGAGCGCGAAATAGAACTGCGGACCGCCATAGCCCCGGTTGAGGCCCACCGGCGTGGTATTGGTCACTACCAGTTCGTTGTCGACGGCGATGTCGGCCACCGCGTAACTGCCGTTCGAGGCCGCGTGCATGCGATAGAGCGAAGCCGGCTCCGGCGGGCGGATATATGCGCCCATATTGGCCACGTTTTTGAATTTCAGGCCAAGCAGTTTGCCGTCGTTGCGAAAGGCGGCGGCCACCGAGCCGAGGCGATCGCTCGCAGCTGATGCGGCGGTGAGGTGCTCGGCACGGTCCTCGACCCATTTCACCGGCACGCCGACCTTGCGGCTCACCGCGGCCAATAGAACGATATAGGAAAGCACGGCCTGCTTGATGCCGAAACTGCCGCCGCTGCTCGGCGGCGTGATCAGCCGCAGCCGATGGCCCGGCACCCGCAAGGCGCCCGCCATCAGCGGCTGAATAACGAACGGACCCTGAAAATTCGACCACACAGTGTAGCGGTCGGGCGCGCGTTCGAAATGCGCGATCACGCCGAACGTCTCCATCGGAGTCGAGGCGTAGCGCGGATAGGAATAGGACAAATCGAACACCCGATCGGCCGCGGCGAAAGCCGCATCAGGATCGCCGTAACGGAAGGTGCGACGGCTGACGACGTTCGACGACGCTCGGTCGTGCAGCAGCGGCGCCTCGGGCGCACGCGCGCTTTCAAGATCGGCAGCCGCCGGCAGCCGCTCGTAGACCACCTCGATGAGTTCGCAGGCGTCCTCGGCGATATAGCGCGTGTCGGCGACGACGACCGCCACCGGCTCGCCGACGTAGCGCACGCGGTCGACGGCGATCGGGTAATAGGCAATCGGCGCCTTGACGACGCTGGGGATCGGCCCGATCAGTTCGGCGATGTCGCGTCCGGTGACCACCCCGCGCACGCCGGGCAGCGCCAGCGCGCGCGCAACATCGATACGCAGGATGCGCGCATGTGCATAGGGCGAGCGCGCGACCGCCGCGAACCGCAGGCCCGGCAGCGGCGAAAGATCGTCGACGAAGCGCGCCCGCCCCGAGAGCAGCGCTTCATCCTCCTTGCGTTGAACAGGCGCGCCAACCCACCGCCGTGATGCGACCCCGCCTGGCGCCAGCAAAGCACTATCCACGTTGCACCGTCCGCCCGCGAGGACCACTGTCGGCAGTCCTCGTCCAAACGCCGCCTATCTATAGGGCGGCTTTACACATCACCACAAATAATAATTGAGGATGGCCAAAATCACTTCCAATTATATCAATGGCATAGGGGCCAACGGCCGTGCCGACCGTCAAGCGGCGCCGGCAGGTCGATCACGCAATCAAGACCGGGACCAGCTGGCTTGAGGTCGCCGGCTCACGGGCTCGTTCGACTGCCGCCAACGGCACTTCGGATCGGCGCCTTCCCTTTGGCTGGGCGCGTTCCCGAAACGCGCTCTTGCAGCTTGCGCTTGAAACGTTTGCGGGTGCGTTTTCGAAGTTGCTCGCGCAAGTGCGCCGACTTGCGCAAATCGACGGTGGTTGACGTTTTGCTTTTGAAGATAACGCCATAAGCCAGGCGCGCCTGTCGTCGAGAGACATAGCCCATTGCCACGTCATGCGCGACCTGCTGGAAGCTGCGTTGCAAGGGATCACCATAACCGCCGCCACCGCCGGTGCGGAAGCGGATCACATCGCCTTTCCCAAGCAGCAAACCGGTCACCTTTTGCAGCTGCTCCGCCGTGCTGCGCCGATGGCGTTTGACCGAGATCGACCCGCACAACCCGGGGAGGCCTCCGTTGAGCCCCCAAGGCGGGCACTTTGCCCGCTCGCTCAGTCCGGTGAAAACACCGTTATCCAGGATTCGGTATTCGCGCTCGAGGCCTAGCCCGCCGCGCCAGCGGCCGGGCCCACCGGAGTCGCAGCGTAGTCGGTAGCGCTCGATTACTATTGGAAAGCGCGTCTCCAGCACTTCGACCGGAACATTGAACGTATCGCCATGACCGATCGTGTAGATCGCGCTCGGGCCGTCGCCGTGCGGGCGGGCACCCCAGCCCCCGGCAATCGGCTCGATATTGGTAAACGGTTTGCCGGTCGACGGCTGACGTCCGGTCAGCAGCATCGCAGAAATGTCGCAGTAATGGGCGGCGGGAATGCGCTCAGGCGCAGCACGCGCCATCGCCTTGACGATGGTGTCGATCACGGTCAGCAGCGGGGTTTGCCACCACGACATGGCGGCAGGCTCTTGGGCGCTGATCACCGTCCCTGGCGGGAGAACGACCTTGAGCGGGCGAAAGCAACCGTCATTGATGCCGAGATGGGGAGCAACGAGATATTTCAGCGCAAGTCGCGCGGAACCGCGACCGGCAGCAGCGCCGCAATTGATGGCGCCGCGCACCTGCGGGTTCATCCCGCTCAGATCGATGGTTATGTCGCCGCCCTTGACCGTGACGCGGACGGCAACACGCACAGGCTTGCCGCGGTCCACGCCGTCATCATCCAGGAATGATTCCGCCTCGTAGACGCCGTCCGGAAACTTCTCGATTTCATGCCGGACGGCTTTCTCCGACTGTTCCCAATACCGTTCAATGCAGGCGCGCACGGTGTCGGCGCCATACTTGCTGTACAGATTCTGGAGCCTTCGCTCGCCCAGCCTGCAAGCCGCGATTTGCGCATGAAGATCGCCGAAGCTGCCTTGGGGATCTCTGATGTTATGGCGCAAAATGCGAAAAATATTCTCGTCGGCTTCCCCCGCACGAAACAGCTTTACGGTCCGAATTTGCAGACCTTCCTCGAAGCTTGAAGTTGCGTCCGTCAGAAATCCGCCCGCCAGGCGGCCCCCAATGTCGGTCCAATGAGCCCGCGTTATCGGAAAGCCGATCAGTTCGCCATCATAAAATGCCGGTGTGTAGACCACGATGTTGTTGAGATGATGCCCGCACGTCCCTGTATGGTTGGTAATAATGACATCGCCTGGTGCGAAGCCGCGCTTGCCGAATATTGCCAGTCCGTCCGAAACCGCGGCATCCAGATCGCCGATGAAAAGCGGCAGGCCGCCGCTCGGTTGGGCGATCAGGCGGGCATCCGGATCGAGCAGGCCGGTAGCAAAATCCTGCACCTCGTAAACGATCGTCGAATGCGCGGTGCGCGCGAGATTTATTGTCATCTCATCGGTCAAGGCGACAAGGGCATTACTGACGACCTCGACGGTTATCGGATCATCTTTATACGGACGGTGCTGTTTCATGAAGCCGGCACCTCCAGAATGAGGCAGCCGTTCGCGGCAACCGTGATCTGACCTCCCGGCTCCACGACCGTGGTTGAGGCATGCTCCTCGACGATCACCGGGCCGGAAAAAGTGTCACCGGCTTTCAGCGATCGGCGCTGTATGACCGGGGTGTCAATGCTGCTTTGCTCGTCTTCGAAATAGACCGGCCGGTGCCGGAGCGGCATAGCGCTCGCCGTTTCGCGGCTGCCCAGCAGTTCGGGCTTGCGCACTTGTCCGATCGCAGCGACACGCAATGTCACGACTTGTGCCGGAGTCGCCGGATCGCTATGGCCATAACGGCGGTCGTAGATCGCGTCGAAGCTGGCGCGCAGCGCGCCCAGCGCATCCCCGCCCAAATCGTGGGGCACGGGCACTGACACCGTATATTCCTGACCGGCATAACGCATATCCACAGACCGCAAAATCTGTATGTCCTCGCTGCGCACGTTTTGCTCGGTTAAACTTCTCCGTCCAAGCGTCTCCAGCGGCTTTAACGCCTCCTCCAATGCGGGACCGCCAATGGCGTCGAGATCAACTACCCACGTCTGCACGAGATCGTGGCGCAAATCGGTGAGCAGCATTCCGAGCGCGGAGAAATGGCCGGGCTGCGGAGGAATAATCACGCGTGGAATATTGAGCTCGCGTGCAATCACGGAAGCGTGCAGCGGTCCACCGCCGCCAAAGGCGATCAATGTGAAGTCTCGCGGATCGAGGCCGCGTTGCAAAGTGATCGCACGAACAATGGCGGCCATCCGTGCATCGGCGATTTTCAGAATGCCCTGTGCCGCCTCGATCAAACCGAGGCCGAGCGGTTTGCCGACGACATGCGAAATCGCTTCCCGAGCACCGTCGAGGTCAAGCGGCATTTCACCGCCGAGAAAACTCGCACCATCGATGCGGCCGGTTACAAGATTGGCATCGGTGACGGTGGGCTCGCGGCCGCCGCGCCCGTAGCAGACCGGACCAGGCTGCGATCCGGCGCTGCGCGGCCCGACTTTGAGGGCGCCGCCCGGATCGATCCAGGCCACGCTGCCCCCGCCGGCGCCGACTTCGATGATGTCAACGACCGGCAACCGCATCGGATAGCCCTCGCGATAGCCGCCGACGTAGTACTGATCGGTCATTCGCGGCAAACCATTCTCGACGAGGCACGCTTTGGCCGTAGTGCCGCCCATGTCGAAGGCGATGACATTGTCCTCGCCGAGTTCGCGCCCCAGTACGGCGGCGCCGATAATGCCGCCGGCAGGCCCTGACTCCATCATCGCGACCGGTGCTTGCGTTGCGCGTGCGGCCGTCATCACGCCGCCGTTGGACTGCATGACGTGGAAAACACCGTTAAATGAGGCGTGCCGAAGCGGCTCGTCGATCGCCTTGAGGTAGCGACTGACCTCCGGACCGACATAACAGTTCAACACCGCAGTCGAGGCCCGCTCATATTCGCGATACTCACGCAAGATCTCATGCGAGAGCGTGACGAATGCCTCCGGCAGAACCTTCTTGAGGATGCGGCCGACAGCAATCTCGTGCGCCGGATTGACGTAGGAATGCAGCAGGCACACCGCAACGGCCTCGACTTTCGCCTTCCGCAGCTTGCTTGCGATCGTCTTCACACTCGCAAGGTCAATCGGGCGGATGACTTCACCTTTCGCGCTCATGCGTTCCCGCACGCCGAAGCGCAGCACGCCGGGAACCAGTGGTTGCGGCTTCTCGAACAATAAATTGTAGGTATCTGGCCGGTTGGCGCGGCCAATTTCATAGACGTCTTCAAAACCTGCGGTGGTCACCAACGCCGTGCGCGCGCCGGTTTTTTGAATGACGGCATTCACCGCCACGGTCGACCCGTGAACGAACTGGTGTATTTCGGAAGCGGAGACGCCGGCTTTGCGCAGACTGGCGTGAACACCGGCGGCGAAGTTTGGCGGCGTCGAAAGGACCTTTTCGAACTTCAGCGCTCCGCTATCGGCATCGTACCATGCCAGATCCGTGAACGTGCCTCCGATATCGACCGCAACGCGATGCTCCGACCTTGATGTCATCGGCTCGAACCAATCTATCGTTCTGCGACCACCTTGTTCTCGATCGCGCCGACGCCCTCGATCTCGCAACGCACCACATCGCCGTTCCGCAGAAAGCCGGGCGGGTTCATGAAGAATGCCACGCCAGCCGGTGAGCCCGTTGCGATTACGTCGCCCGGAAACAGGGTCATCGAACGGGAAATGTATTCGACGAGCTCTTCGACTCCGAACACGAGATCGGATGTGTCGCTGTGCTGCCGCACCTGCCCATTAACCTGAGTTGCCATCTTGAGTGGCCGACCCCATTCGAACTCATCGACCGTAACCAATGCAGGCCCGATCGGACAAAAGGTATCGAAGCTCTTGCCAAGGAAGTGGACGCGGAAGAACGGGTTCTCCTCATGCTCGGCAAGCTGGATATCGCGCGCGGAAACCTCATTGATAGTGGCGAACCCGGCGACGTAGCCCTTCACGTCCTTCGCCTTAACTCGTCGTGCCGAGCGGCCGATAATCACGCCCAGTTCGACCTCGTAGTCGAGTTTCTTCGTCTCCGGGGGAAGGATGATGTCGTCAGTCGGCCCGGCAATACTCGACGTCGCTTTGCCGAGTATCATCGGTTCACGCGGCGGCGCGACTTTTCCAAGAACCGCCCCCGCCTCGTTCAGATGCGAATGCGTGTTCGCCCCGGCGATGATCAATTTGCGCGGCATCGGCACCGGAGCTCCGATTCGCACCGATTTTGGATCGATACTCTTCGTCCGCGCATCCCGCGCCAATCGGTCGATCGCGTTGCGCCAGTCCGATTGCTCCAGAAAAAGCCGCATATCCGCGGTCGGATGGCCGGCGCCGGTTTCCGCCATCGCGGTTTGAAGATCGACGATGCCACGATCGAGAAGCAGCCCGGCGCGTTCAGATCCGAACTTTCCGTAACTGATCAGTCGCATAAGCCACCCCTGTCGCGCGACAATTGCTGGAATGAATGCATGCTGGTATCGGGCCGCACTTTCAGAACCCGAGGGCCCGTGGAACAACGAGAACGACGGCGGGAAGCGCCATCATCACCAAAAGGCACACGCCGAGGATGATCAGATAAGGGCCCATCGCGCGGCTCACGGTAGCGATCGGAACGCCGGTCACGGAGCACAGCACGAGCAGCATGATGCCGATCGGCGGCAGTACGAGCCCGACCCCGAGCGAGGCGACGCTGACCAAAGTGAAATGCAGCGGATCGATGCCCAGCACGCTTGCGACCGGCATCAAAATCGGGATGAACAAGAGCAGCGCGGGAATTCCGTCGAGTAGCGCGCCGAAGAGCAGAAAGATCAGATTCGCGAGGATGAGAAACACCAAGGGATTTTTGGAAAAGCCGACCACCGCCTCGGCAACCTGCGAAGGGATGCCTTCGAGGCCCAGCAGTGAGGCAAACGCCGCGGCGGCGCCCAGGACCAGGCCGATGCTGCCTGTGATCGTCGCGGTCTGGACCAGAACCTCGTACATCGCGGCAAGCGACAGCTCGCGGTAGACAATCGCGGCAACGACGAACGCGTAAAGCACGGCAACCGCCGCGGCCTCCGTCGGTGAGAACACGCCGCCCAGGATGCCGCCGAAGATGATGACCGGCAGCATCAGCGGCAGAATTGCGCCACGGAATGCGGTCCAGACCTCTCCGCGTGTCGCGCGAATCTCGCCTGCAGGCAG
>Ga0070741_10002439_pt1 | contig 50013 bp, 38 predicted proteins | sample Coa_R1_4_FD_66440 | JGI IMG/M metagenome (GOLD analysis project Ga0070741, IMG submission 66440) | Surface soil microbial communities from Centralia Pennsylvania, which are recovering from an underground coalmine fire - Coalmine... | ecosystem: Environmental > Terrestrial > Soil > Unclassified ... | reverse complement strand
GATCGTTGAGCATGGGGGCGGCGGGTCCCGCAAAGTATTGACCCGGCGGGCATACGAGTTCGTTGTTCGGGTAGATGCCGTCTGCCGGGCAGGCGGCGAAGGGTCCTCCACAGAGAGGCTGCCCCGTGTCGAAACCATCCCCACTGAGAAATTGCGCGGTGGGAGGCACGTAGACGCGCACGTAGTCACGATAGGTGTCCAGGCCGTAGACCGGGCCGGTCTGGTTGTAGATCAGACGCATTTGCATGACGTGTGTCGCCCCGCCAGCATCATCCAGCGTTACTGTGTCGTGGACAAGCGTTTGCACATACTGCGAGGCTTTACTGGCACTGACGTTGGCTTGCACAATATAGAGCCCATCGTGCGTCATCGAACGATCCATCTGACCGGCGTAGTCATACTGCATAAGCAAGTTTTCAAGCTGGGGATTGGTGAAATAGACCTGCAAATCCCGAGTTTTCATCGCCTCTAGCATCTGAGAGCCAAGCCCGAGCAATTCGCTCGTCGATGCCTGACGCACACGATCCATCAGCGTATGGGCGAGTTCTGAAGTAAATAGTTTGCGGGCCTGCTCCGGGTCCTCCACATGCTCAACAAGCTCCTCTTTGCGAATGCCGGCGTTGTCGAGTTGATAATAATGTAAGCGCTCCTCCAGGTTAGCGACGGTAATGGTTTCGTTGTATTTAGGAATGGAAAGCGGCCCCGTGACACGAAGGATGTGCTCGATCAGAAAGGGCGTAAACATAATGACACCATCTACCGGATGCTTGAGTTCCAATTCATACTGGTTGGCAACAAGTCGGGCGGATGTGGGAAAGTCGGCGGAAAGGTTGGCGTCGCGCAAGCCCCAGTTAGCGAAAGGCCACCAGGAAGTGTAGGCCGCAGGGGCCAGATTACCGGCAACAGGAGTATTGTCCGCGTATTCAACGAGCGCGACGTTGGTGAGAGAGAAAGGAGCGAGACGACCACCACTGATGTGTAGTTCGCCGTATTGCCCCGTAAAGCCTCCCGTTGGACGCAATTCGGCACGATCCATCGTCTCGACCAGGAAGGTGCGCGGCGCATCGACGCCAAGCAACCAACCAATAGATCCCATCATGCTGCGGGCCGTATTTAGAGCCTGAACGGCCTGAGGCAGCAGCGGCAGGTATTGACGGGCCAGCGCCCGCTGATGATCGTTCAGCGGCAGCGCATCGAGAGAGAGCGAGTGAGATTGTATAAGAATATCATTGGCAAACGGCAGGATACGATCCAATGTTGTCTGGATCATCGTGAAATCTTGCTCAGTTATCAGAGGCGTCGATGCATTGCTCAAGAGAGGACCGTGCAGGCGCGGCGCAAGCTGCAGGCCGACATTGATAAGTTGTTGTCCGATATCCGTTATATCGATACCAATCTGGGTAGCAGCGCGCGCAGAGACGATCTGCGAACGATATTGTGGGAGATATTGGGCAACTATCTGGAGCAGCGCTGTGTGATCGATCTGCGATTGTACCTGTGTAAAGTCGCTACGGGCGGCAGAAAGCTCCTGTCTCGCGCGTAGCAGTTTTGTAGTATCGAGTATTCTGCTGGAATTACCAACCTGACCTGATTGCGAAGCTGAAGCAGAGAAGATCGTACGCACATTGAGCACGTGTTGCATGCCGCTAGAAGCATGGGAACGCAAAGATTCATAGGTGGCATAGGTCTGAATACCGTAACTGATCGCCAGGGCAAGCGGGCTGATAATACCGAGCAGCAAGATGGCTAGAAAAACGACTGAAAGCTTGCTCAGGAAAGATGTACGCCAGCGCTCACGCAGCGAACGGCGCACGTAACGCTGCATTTGCTTGCGCAAACGCTCGGGTGGGTGCAGAGGAAGAGCATCTTCGTTATAGACGATAACAGCAACAGGAGTAGCAACTTGTATCGTCAGTACTGATTCGTGAGGAGAGGTATCCTGAGGAGCAGATGCATTGCCACTCTGTAGCATTTCGGCTGTATTGGTCGTATCACTGGCCTCTAGCGTGTCAGGCTGATCCTGGTCAATGATGACGACGATGTTATCAATGGGTGCATCGCTGACCTTCTCGGCAGTGCTGATGATGGCGTGTTCTTCGAGATCAAGATCAGGATCAGGACTAAGATCTGAATTGTTTAGTGAGTCAGTGGATAGCATGGTAGGGATAGTAGATGATGCCGCAGTTTCCTGGGGAAGTTCCTCTACTATAAGCTCGGATGGCTGCTCCCCTGCTTCTATTTGATCCTTAGTAGAAATGTCGGCAGATGGTTCACTATGGCAGTCAGACATGCATAACCTCGAATAAATACTCAGGGTAAAGTTAAGGGATGCAGCCACACTGCTTGCTCGATAACCTCTTCATTGCTTTACATAATACTATAACGCCACAATTATAACGCTTGTAAAGGCTTCGAGGTTTCATCTTGATAAAGCAATGAGAGAAATCATCCAACAATCTCCGCCCGGGCGGAGATTGTTGGATGATTTCTCTCATTGCTTTATCAAGATGAAAACGTTCCCTACGGCCCTTGCCAGACCTGGACGGCGTTATCGGTGCTGCCGGAGGCGAGCCATTTGCTATTGGGGGACCATGTGACGGCGTTAACGGGACTGGAATGACCCTTGTAGGTAAAGGGAGAACTGCCATCGATGGCATTCCAGATCTGAACAGTGGTATCGGCACTGCCGGAGGCGAGCCATTTGCCATCGGGGGACCAGGCAACAGTCATTACAGCATTAGAATGACCCTTGTAGGTATAAATGAGAGAGCCATTGGAAGCATTCCAGACCTGGACAGTACCGTCTGTGCTGGCAGAAGCGATCAGTACGCCATTAGGAGACCAGGTAACGGCATTTACTCCATTGGAATGGCCCTTGTAAATGTAGGGAGAGCTACCATCAGCAGCATTCCAGACGTGAACGGTATCGTCAGCACTGCCAGAAGCAATGCGCTGGCTATTGGGAGACCAGGCGACGGAATTGACCGCCCCGGAATGTCGGTGATAGATAAAGGGAGCGTTGCCATTGGAAGCATTCCAGATGCGAACAGTGTAATCAGCGCTGCCAGAAGCGATCCAATTCCCATCAGGGGACCAGGCAACGGCATTGACCGCGCTGGAATGACCGTGATAAGTAGAGGAAGAACTGCCATTGATGGCATTCCAGACCTGAACGGTATCGTCAAAGCTGCCAGAGGCAATGCTCGTGCTACCAGGAGACCAGGCGAGCGAGTTAACAGCCCCGGAATGACCCTTGTAGGTAAAGAGAGGGCTACCATTGGTAGCATTCCAGACCTGAACGGTGTAATCGGTGCTGCCGGAGGCGATACGTGTGCCATCAGGGGACCAGACGACAATATTCACCGCACCCGAATGGCCGTGGTAGGTATAGGCGATTTTCCCTTCCTGTGGCAACTGAGAGAGCATCATCCAGAGGCCACCAGCAGCAACGGGCAGTGCTGCCAGGCCACCGATGATTATAGCTCGTCGCGAAATATTGCGTTTTTTATTGGGCAACGAAGGGATTTGTTGTGGTGTAGGCGTTGGATTTGCTCCCGATGGCCCTGACGGCAATAGGTGTGGGGGCGAAAGAAGTATATCCCTTTGAGATGCAGGTCGGGGCTGCTGGACTGCGTTGATTGGGGCAGGTTGCGCTGGCTGAGCCTCTGGCCCTGGTTTTGTGGGCGAAGGGCCTGGAGAAAGCGCATTGGGTTTGACGAGCATGGCATCAGGTGGAGTGACCGTCATAGCGGGTAAGTGGGCAACAAGCGGCGCAGGATTTCTGGGCGAAACGGCAGAGGGAGAAACTGTGTTTCCTTGCGCGGCACGAGATCGGATGGATGGGAGAGCGGCAGCCTGTTCAAAGGCATGCGCCAAGGATTCCACGCTGCGAAAACGACGCACAGGATCTTTGGCCAGAGCAGTCAGGATGACTTGTTCGATCTTGGGCGAAAGCGTTGGCACCTTGCTGCGTAAGGAAGGAGGTGCAATAGAGAGATGCTGGCTGTAGAGTTCGAGAAAGGTGCCGTGAAAGGGACGCTCACCGGTCAACCATTCGTAGGCCACCACACCGAGGGAATATTGATCGGAAGCCAGGCGCGGTTTACCTTGCAGTTGCTCGGGAGCCATGTATGAGGCGGTACCCAGCACCTCCTTTGTGCTTTGCAGACGCGAGCTCTGGGCAATCGTAGCGATACCAAAATCGCTCAGCAGGACCTCATCGTTGCGTCCCAGCAGAATGTTCTCGGGTTTGATATCGCGATGGATCACCTTGCGCTCATGGGCATACTGTAAAGCGTCGGTAATCTGTTGAAGGTAAGAGAGCACGAGAGGCACGGGCAGGATAGTCCCTTTGGGATGCCGCTGGCGCATGGTCCCGTTAGGTGCGTAATTCATCACAAGGAAAGGAATGCCGTCCTGGATATCGAAATCGAGGATACGCACGATATGGGGGTGCTCCAGATGTGCGATAGTCTGTGCCTCAGCCAGAAAGGTTGCCTGTTCTGAAGCTGAGATATGAGTATAGAGCACTTTGATAGCGGCCAGCGTGCCGAGTCGTCGATGCTGTGCAAGATAGACCTCGGCAAAACCACCCCGGCCAAGTAGACGGGTGAGCCGGTAATTCCCTAGAAACTGACCAACACGATCAGGCATTGTCGCAGGCTCCTTGCAGAAATTGTTTACAGGTGGGCGAAAGGAAAACAGTGGGCGACGGTGCCAATTTCTCCAGGAGAGTATAGCACATCTCTTCTAATCTTGTGTGTGCATGGGAATTATTGGGGAGGTAGAAATGGAGAGTAGCGGGTTAAAATTATGGCGCTTTCCAGACCTGAACGGTTGTATCGTCACTACCAGAAGCGATTAATTTACCATCAGGGGACCAGGCCACGGCATTTACCGTAGCCGTATGACCCGTATAGGTAAAGGGAGAACTACCATCGGAGGCATGCCAGACTTGAACAGTGCCATCATAGCTGCCCGAGGCAAGCCATTTGCCATCGGGAGACCAAATAACAGCATAGACTGAAGCCGAATGGCCTTTGTAGGTAAAGGGAGAACTACCATCGGAGGCATGCCAGACTTGAACGGTGCCATCATAGCTGCCCGAGGCGATACGTTTGCTATCGGGGGACCAGGCCACCGCATTTACTGTACCGGAATGACCCTCGTAGGTAAAGGAAGAACCGCCATCGGCGGCATTCCAGACCTGAACGGTATTATCAGCACTGCCAGAAGCGATACGTTTCCCATCAGGGGACCAGGCGACAGAAGTCACTGTACCGGAATGACCCTTGTAGGTATACGTGATTATACCTCCCTGATTGGAAGATGACTGAGTTGTCCGTCCCTGATAGAGAGATGACTGAGAAAGCAGTATCCAGGCTCCTCCACCAACAATGGTCAGGGTTGTCAGGCCGATGATCGCGGATCGTCGTGAAATGCTGCGTCCTTGCCGGGGCAGCGGTGAGATTTGCTTCGATGAAGTCGTTGGACTTGTAATCTGCTGTTGGTTAGCACTTGATGGAGTTGGCGTAGGAGGGTGGTCTGTATGCGCTGATTCTGCGGGCAGAGGAGTTGAAGGAAGTGGATTGGATTTGACAGGAATAGCATCTGGAGGCGTGATTGTCGTAGAAAGTAAAGGGGCAGAAGGTGGCACGGCTTCTTTGGGGAGAATGATAGGTGTAGGAGCGGTGTTTCCTTGAGATGCACGTGTCGGGAGAGATGGGGGTGAGATGGCTTGTTCAAAGGCGGTAGCGAAGGCTTTCACGCTGGCAAAGCGCTGAGAGGGGTCTTTTGCCAGAGCGGTCAGGATGACTTGATCGAGCTCGGGTGAGAGCGTTGAGACTTTGCTGCGCAGGGAAGGAGGGAAGACGGAGAGGTGCTGGCTGTAGAGTTCAACGAAGGTGCCGTGAAAGGGGCGATCGCCGGTGAGCCATTCGTAGACGACGACGGCAAGAGCGTACTGATCGGAAGCCAGGCGCGGTCTTCCCTGGAGTTGCTCGGGAGACATGTATGCTGCAGTGCCAACGACTTCTTGCGTGCTTTGCAGGCGCGAGCTCTGGGCGATGAGGGCGATACCAAAATCGCTCAAGAGTAGTTCGTTGTGGCGTCCAAGAAGGATGTTCTCGGGTTTGATATCGCGATGGATGACTTTTTCGTCGTGGGCGTATTGCAGGGCCGAAGCGATCTGCTTGAAGTAATCGAGAACGAGCGGAATGGGTAAACGCGTGTCTTTGGGATGGCGTTGGCGCAGGGTGCCGTTGGAGGCGTAGCTCATGACGAGAAAGGGCGTGCCTTCCTGTACATCGAAATCGAGGATGCGCACAATGTGGGGATGCTCCAGGTGCGCGATCGTGCGGGCTTCGGCGAGAAAGGTCTCTTCTTCGGACTCTGAGATGTGGGTGTAGAGCACTTTGATCGCGGCCTGCGTGCCGAGGCGTTTATGCTCTGCAAGATAGACCTCGGCAAAACCACCCCGGCCAAGTAAGCGGGTGAGACGGTAATTTCCTAAAGACTGACCAACGCGATCAGGCATTGTCACAGGCTCCTTGCATAGAGAAATTGTCGACAGATGAATGAAGAAAAATAGGCGATGGTGTTTTTTCTGTAGGAGAGTATAGCACGGTCTTTCCGCTCCTGTACAGTTTTTGAGAAGTGATGGGGAGGTGGGAGAAGGGACTTGCAGCGTGACCTTTACGGTCCTTGCCAGACCTGGACGGTTTTATCGGCACTGCCAGAGGCGATCAGCTTGCTGTCGGGGGACCAGGAGACGGCGTTGACTGGAGCCGAGTGACCGCGATAGATGTAGGGAGAGTTGCCGGTGGCGGCAGGCCAGACCTGAACGGTCGTATCAACTCCACCAGAAGCGATCAGCTTGCTGTCGGGGGACCAGGAGACGGCAGTGACGGCATTGGAATGACCCAGATAAGTGAAGGAAGAATTGCTATTGATGACGTTCCAGACTTGAACAGTCGAGTCGAAGCTGGCAGAGGCAATGCGTTTGCTATCAGGGGACCATGTGACAGCGTTGACGGGACCTGAATGACCTCTGTAGATGTAGGGAGAACTACCATCGATGGCATTCCAGACCTGGACGGTTTTATCGAAACCACCAGAGGCGATCAGTTTGCCGTCAGGGGACCAGGAGATAGCTGTGACGGTACCCGAGTGACCTTTGTAGGTAAAGAGAGAACTGCCATCGAAGGCGTTCCAGACCCGAACGGTTTTGTCAAAGCCGCCAGAAGCGATGCGCTTACCATCAGGGGACCAGGCGAGAGCATAGACGATATCGGAATGACCGTGATAGGTATAGAGAGAGTTTCCCTCGGAGGAACTGCGGAGGGGAGGCCAGACCTGGACGGTCTTATCAAAGCTGGAAGAAGCGATCAATTTGCCATCAGGGGACCAGGCAACGCATGTCACCGTGTTGGAATGACCCGGATAGGTAAAGGGAGAACTGCCTGTGGTGGCGTTCCAGACTTGAACAGTTTTGTCGAAACTGCCGGAAGCGATGCGTTTGCTATCGGGAGACCAGGCAGCGGATGTCACGATATCGGAATGGCCGCGATAGGTATACACGATAGAACCTTCCCTGGGCCACTGCGAATACAGGACCCAGGTTCCTCCACTGACACCGCCGAGAATGGCCAGGGTCGTCAAGCCGATGAACACTCTTCGTCGTGAAATGCGGCGTCCCTGTTTCGGGGATTTGCTGGATGGTTGCGCAGCCCGAGGTGGAGTAGTTGGTAGATTGGCGATCTGGGACACTGACTGTGAGGAAGAGGGAGGAACATCTTCCCGCGGTGCAGGTATAACGGCTTGAGGCAGCGGATCTGGAGCAGATATTGGGTCCAGTGGTTGAAGCACAAAAGCTGCTTCGGCGGGCGTTGGAGGACGTGGGTTAGTCTTAGCTGGTTCAGCGGGCGAGGGAGTTGGAGAATGGGGGTTGGCCCTGGCAGGGATGGCCTGGGGAGATGTAACTATTGTGGGAGATGAAGGGGTGGCTTGTGATACGGCCTCTGTAGGTCGAACGAGAACGATAGATGTGGGTTCTGGCTCTGTTTGAGCAGAGGAAGCCGAGGCCAGAGAGGTCAGATGTGCCTGTTCAAAGGCCGTTGCAAAGGCTTGCACGCTGGCAAAACGGCGCGTGGGATCTTTTGCCAGCGCAGTCAGGATGACTTGATCAAGCTCTGGCGGGAGTGCTGGAATCTTGCTGCGCAGGGAAGGAGGAGGGACAGAAAGGTGCTGGCTGTAGAGTTCGAGGAAGGTACCATGAAAGGGATGTTCGCCGGTCAACCATTCGTAGGCAACCACGCCAAGGGAGTATTGATCGGAAGCCAGGCGTGGCTTGCCTAGCAGTTGCTCGGGAGCCATGTATGATGCAGTACCCAGCACCTCTTGCGTGCCTTGCAAACGCGAACTCTGGGCAATCAAGGCGCTGCCGAAATCGCTCAGGAGCACTTCATCGTGGCGTCCCAACAGCATATTCTCCGGTTTAATATCGCGATGAATAACTTTTTCATCGTGAGCATATTGTAAGGCGGCAGCGATCTGTTTGAGGTAGTCGAGCACGAGATGTGGAGGCAGGCGCGTACCTTTGGGATGACGTTGGCGCAGGGTACCGTTGGGCGCGTAGCCCATGACGAGAAAGGGGGCACCTTCTTGCACATCGAAATCGAGGATACGCACGATGTGGGGATGCTCCAGATGGGCAATAGTGCGTGCCTCAGCCAGAAACGTCTCCTCTTCTGAAGCAGCGATGTGGGTATAGAATACTTTGATCGCGGCCTGTGTACCAAGGCGTCGGTGCTCTGCAAGATAGACCTCAGCAAAACCACCCCGGCCAAGCAAACTAATGAGCTGGTAATTCCCCAGATACTGACCAATGCGATCAGACATTGCAGGCTCCTTGCACAGGTAAAATGCAGATATATGAGAAAAATGATGAGCAAGCATGCAGATTTACCGTAGCAAAAGTATAGCATAATTTTTCCGCGTTTGTATAGTCATGGAAATGATGAGTAAGTGTACAACTCCACAATAAATCAATCCTCCTGCTGTTGTACAACAGCAGGAGGATTGATTTATTGTGGAGTTACACTTCAGAGCATTAGCTCAGGTATTGGTAAGCGGGAAGCGTCAGGAATTCGACGAAGTTGTCATTGGTGATGATCTTGTCGAGGATTTCTGAGGCTGTGGCGAATGGGCGCGAAGCGTATTGCTGCTCACCAATGGCGGCTTTGAGTTTGGCCAGTTCTTCGTTCATCAACTGACGGAAGAGTTCAATGGTGATTTTGCGACCGTCGTCGAGGATGCCTTTGGGATGGTGAATCCATTGCCAGATCTGAGAGCGGGAGATTTCGACGGTGGCGGCGTCTTCCATCAGGTTGTTGATAGGCACGCAGCCGGTACCACGCAACCACGATTCGAGGTATTGGAGGCTGACGCTGATGTTGTTGCGCAGCCCAGCCTCGGTAATTGTGCCCTCGGGAACCGCCAGCAGATCTGCGGCAGTGGCATGCACATCTTCGCGTTTACGGTCGATCTGATTGGGCGTTTTCATCACGGCATCGAACTCTTGCTGGGCGATGGCGACCAGGCCGGGATGAGCTACCCACGTCCCGTCGTGCCCATCGGTGGCCTCGCGTCTCTTGTCGGCACGCACGCGACTGAGGGCTTCCTCGTTAGCAGCGGGATTGTTGCGGATGGGAATCTGGGCGGCCATACCACCGATAGCAGGAGCGTTGCGGCGATGGCAGGTCTTGATCGTGAGCAGGGTGTACGAGCGCATAAAGGGCGTCGTCATCGTCACCTGAGCACGGTCGGGGAAGATATAGGCTGGATCGTTGCGGAACTTCTTGATCGCGCTGAAGATGTAGTCCCAGCGGCCGCAGTTCAGGCCAGCTGAATGCTCGCGCAACTCGTAGAGAATCTCGTCCATCTCAAAGGTTGCCAGGATCGTCTCGATCAGCACTGTTGCTTTGATCGTGCCTTGCGGGATAGAGAGTTCTTGCTGAGCCAGCACGAAGACATCATTCCACAGGCGAGCCTCCAGGTGGCTCTCCAGTTTGGGCAGATAGAAGTAGGGACCCGTACCGTTTGCCAGCAGTTGTCGCACATTGTGGAAAAAGTAGAGCCCAAAATCGAAGAGGCTGCCAGAAATCTGCTTGCCATCGATGAGCACATGCTTCTCGTTTAAATGCCAGCCACGCGGGCGCACCAGCAGCACAGCGGTCTGGTCGTTCAACCGATAATCCTTGCCCTCGGGACTGGTAAAGGTAATCGTGCGGCGTATGGCATCGCGCACATTCAGCTGACCCTGAATGGTGGTTTCCCAGGTGGGAGAATTGGCGTCTTCAAAGTCAGCCATAAATACCTTCGCGCCCGAATTGAGCGCATTGATAACCATTTTCCGATCGACCGGGCCAGTGATTTCGACGCGGCGATCCTGCAAATCGTCGGGAATGGGAGCAATCGTCCACTCGCTGTTGCGAATGTGCGCCGTCTCCGACAAGAAATCGGGCATCTTCCCAGCATCGATCTCGACCTGACGCTGTGCCCGCCTCTGTAGCAATTCCTGACGCCGTCCCTCGAATGTGCGAGCCAGTTTCGCTAGAAAGTTCATTGCTTCAGGAGTCAGTATCTCAGCGAACTCAGGGGTGATGGCGGCTTTGACCTCAATCCCTTCTGTGTACTGCGTTGGAGTTTGACTAGTCATGGATACATTTCCTTTCAAACTGGAGGTGACACAACTTATTTTTCATTGTATCACAGGGGGAGATGGACATTTCTTCAACAACCGGGCTCTGCCCGGTTGTTGAAGAAATGTCCTATGAGAGCACCATAGGCGCGGACTTAAAGAATTAATGGAATTGTGCTTCTTCGGTTGAGCCGGTGAGGGCTGTGGTGGAGGCAGTGCCGCCGGAGATGACCTGAGCTACTTCGTCGAAGTAGCCTGTGCCTACTTCGCGTTGATGTTTGGTGGCGGTGTAGCCGTCGGGTTCCAGCGCGAATTCGGCCTGTTGCAGGCGGGAATAGGCGGCCATGCCGTAGTCTTTGTAGCCGCGTGCGAGCTTGAACATGCTGTAGTTGAGTGCATGGAAACCGGCAAGGGTGATGAATTGGAAGGCGTAGCCCATCTTGCCGAGGCGCTGCTGGAATATGGCAATGGTGTCGGGGTCGAGTTTCTTGCGCCAATTAAAGGATGGTGAGCAGTTGTAGGCAAGCATCTTGCCGGGGAATTGCTCGTGGATCTCGTCGGCGAAGCGCTGCGCCTCCTGGAGATTCGGCTCGGAGGTTTCGCACCAGATCAGGTCGCAGTAGGGTGCGTATGCCAGTCCGCGCGCAATGGCCGCATCCAGGCCACCACGCAGGCGGAAGAAACCCTCGGGGGTACGCTCGCCCGTCAGGAAGGGGTGGTCGGTAGGATCGATATCGGAGGTAATCAGATTGGCACTGTTGGCATCGGTGCGCGCGATAAGGATGGTAGGAACGCCCTGAACATCGGCGGCGAAACGGGCTGCAGTTAGATTTCTGATGGCCGTCTGGGTTGGAAGCAAGACTTTACCGCCCATGTGCCCACACTTTTTCTCTGAGGAGAGCTGATCTTCAAAGTGGACGCCTGCTGCACCAGCTTCGATCATTGCCTTCGTCATCTCAAACACGTTCAGTGGACCACCAAAGCCTGCCTCTCCGTCGGCCACGATGGGAGCAAACCAGTAGGTATTGCCACCTTTGTTGCCCTCGGCTTGCTGAATCTGATCAGCACGCTGGAGCGCCTGATTGATACGACGCACCACTTGCGGAACACTGTTGGACGGATAAAGGCTCTGGTCGGGGTACATCTCGCCCGCCAGATTGGCATCTGCTGCAACCTGCCAGCCGCTAAGATAGATCGCCTTCAGACCAGCTTTGACTTGTTGCACAGCCTGATTACCGGTCAATGCTCCCAATGCTGCCACATAGGGTTCACTATGTAGCAGTTGCCAGAGACGTTCTGCACCCAACCGGGCAAGCGTATGTTCGATCTGGATAGAGCCACGCAAACGTATAACATCTTCCGCTGAATATGGGCGTTGAACGCCTTCCCAACGAGAATCATTTTCCCAGGAAATCGCGAGTTTGTCGACATGTTGACTGCTCATCATACTTTTTGTTCCCTTTCGTCAGGATGAGATAAGATACTCTGGTAAAGAGTGGGAGATGAAGGTGTCTCCGCTATTCCTAAGAGAAAGGGTAACATGAGGGGAGCCGAAAGGTCCATGATTCTGCGATTAAGATAGTGAAGTATTACATAAGTAAAAGGTTATGTTCCTTAATAGAGTAAAGCAAGAAAAAATTTTCTGCCCATGATCCAATTACCCACACGGAGGCGGGTAATTGGATCATGGGCAGAAAATTTTTTCTTGCTTTACTGTGTTGAGTTCTCAGCCAGCACGCGATCGATGTTTTGCTTGAGGCGAGATGGGTGGGGGCCGATGAGGCGTCCGATAATTCTGCCGTTATTGAACATGAGGAAGGTTGGAAGGCCCTGGACACCCAGATGGGCAGGGATGTCCTGGTGCTCGTCGGTGTTCAGTTTGGCAAAGCGCAGTTTTCCCTGATATTCTTCGCTCAGCTTCTTATAGATGGGAGCGATATTGTGGCAGTGGGGGCACCACTCGGCCCAGAAATCGACGATAACGGGGAGATCGGATTTGAAGACCTTCTCCTCGAAATCCTGATCTCCTACGTCAAACAAATTATCCTGTTTAAGCATCTGTTCGTGCAATGTTTTGCTCACTTTCATATGTTGTAATGTTTGTCTTATAAACAGGGCGGCATGTACTGATGCATCAGATGTACTACACAATCCGCGTAGAGACAGCCGCAAGGGCTGTCTGGGAACTCCGGCTTGCAAAGACAGCCCTTACGGCTGTCTCTACGCGGATTGTATATAATGAAGTGTACAGGTTAAAGTGAACTTGAAGTCAAGAGGGGAGAAGCAGGAATTTATGAGAGATTTGACGATCAGCGAAGTGGCGGAACAAGCAGGTATTCGCGCCTCGGCGATACGATATTATGAGAGCGTGAAGTTATTGCCGGAGCCGCGCCGGGTGAGCGGGCAGAGGCGGTATAATACTGAGATTTTGCGCCGGCTCTCCTTTATTCGAGTTGCGCAAGCGGCGGGCTTTACGGTGGGTGAGATCCAGACCTTGTTGAATGAGTTGGATGGTGCTGCGCCGCTGTCGGAGCGCTGGCAGGCGCTGGCGCGGCAGAAGCTGGGTGAGGTGGATGCACTGATTCAGAGGGCCTATGGTATGAAGAAAATGCTGGAGAATGGGCTACGCTGCGGCTGTCCGAATCTGGAGGATTGCATCGATTGCGTGCTGAGTAATTGTAGCGGGTAGAAAGAAATGTAGGGGTAATCAATCATTTTTCAAAAATATCATAATGCATGAGAAATTTACATCGCCAGGAGAGAATAGGGAACATGAGGAGAGGAAATGATATGGCCCAATACGAAGATCTGGTACGACGACGACAGGAGCATATCGGGAGATATTTCTGGCGTGCACATCGCGCTTTTGTTGCTCTATCGGTGCGCAAGTTAGCTGCGCGAGGCCATACGGGTCTGGGGATGGCGCATACGACACTGATTGCTAACCTCGATACTGAGGGGACACGTATTACAACGCTGGCGAAGCGCATGGGTATAACCAAGCAAGCGGCCGGACATCTCGTGGCAGATCTCGTAGAAAAGGGCTACATTGTCAGCACTACTGATCCAACTGATAGACGCGCGGTGCTGATTACCTTTACAGAGATGGGCTGGCGATTTCTCCACGATGCCTATGAACTGAAAGGTGAGCTCGAAACGGAATTCATAGATATCCTGGGCAAGGAACGCTTTGAACAGTTACGCGAGACGCTCGACGATCTGCTGACGCATATCGAAGATGAAAAGGATGATGTGGAGTAGGCGAGGTGGGAGAGCAGAATAGCCAGAGGTGAAATGGATACTGTGAGGTAAATCTGGCAAGGGGACAGGGTGAGAGCAAAAGATCGTCCTGCCCCCTCTTCACCTGGAATGACTTATTTGTGGACGCTCAAGGCATCCTCAATCTCCGCGAAGGAGAGATGGTTGCCAATAAGATCAGAGTAGAAGGCTACCTGAATGCGCTGGTCGGGCCCGATCAGGAAGTCGGCGGGGATGCGCTGGAAATTTGAGCCCTCCTCGCGGACGAGTTCGTAGCCGATGGCTGCAGCTTCCTGGATCATTTGCTGGAGCTCTGGCGAACTGGCGCGGGCTACGCTGGCCTGCGTCTTCTCCTCCGAAGTCTCAACGCCGTACAGGTCGTAGAGGCGCGCGGTCGGGTCGGCGATGAGGGGGAAGGGCACGTCTTGTCGGGATGTGACATAGTGCTTGATGCTAGCCACTGGCGACTCAAAGACGGCCAGGATCTCTAGTCCGCGTGCGTGCAGTTCTGGATAGCGCTGGATCAATTGATGGATGCGCAGGTTGCAGAGGGCGCAACCCCCGTTGCGCAGGAAGGCGAGTAAAACGGGTTTGCCTTCGTAGGCGCGTAGATCGATGCGCTCACCGAAAATGTCCTCTGTTTCAAAGTGTGGTGCAACCTCTCCTGTTTGGAGTTTCATGCTCTTCTCCTTGATGTTTTCTTAAATGGTGAAATTAGACAACATAGTTTACTAAAGTGAATAGTAAACTATGTTGTCTAATTTGTCAAGGGGATGGTGGGCATGATCAAACGGCCCCTCTGATCCTTTACACAGCGTCGAAGTAATCGTTGCGAGAGAAATATTCTCTTGTTTAGACATTAGAAATCGTGTAATATCCTCATCAGGAGGAAATTCCACGTCAGCAGTAGCTATCAGAAGAGCCTGGATGCCCAGATACCGAGCAGAGTGTCACTTGAGTGAAAAGAGGTGCATGATTGGACTTTCGAGCAATACCAAATAAAATAGCGCACCCAGTAAGGGATGAATTAGTAGCATTGACCTCTCTGGAGCAGCAATGTTGGATGCTGATTGATGGACGTACAACGCTCAATCAGCTTGCCTATTTTCTGAACATTGCCGATGCTGCAACTCTGGAGAATATCATCACCAAGTTCCAAAACAAAGACTGGATTCGATTGATGTTGTTTGTCCGATAAAAGGAAAGACCATTGCGGCGACGCGGTGAGTCATAGCGTTTCTCCTTCTGAAATGGCAGCTTGTTGCAAGAACAGAAACGGAAATTGGAAAGCGTTTGGGCCTCTGATTCTTTTGAAGTATAGCAGTGAATGAGGACAGAATACGCCTGTATTGGCAGAAGTTGTGATCAATTTTTTCGCTCCATCCCCAATTTGGAGCAGGTGTTTGAGACATATGAGTATCTGCGGCGAGACCGCACCGCAAGCTTAGCTATTCCTCGCTGGCGTTGTGTAGTATGCGTTCGATTAATGTGAGCGCTTCGGCGATGGTTGCCTGTTCGGTGGTCGTAAGCTGCGCGAGCATTGTTCCAAGTTGCGCGGTTCGCCTACGCTGCCCTTCACGTAGCACATCCATGCCTCTAGGGGTTGCAACTAGATGGATGGTGCGCCGGTCATGGGCGTCAATCTGACGTTCAACCAGCCCCTGCGCGACTAGAGCCGCGACGATGCGGCTGATCGTCGGCACCGCAACTTGCTCCGCCTCGGCCAGAGCGGTCACGGTACATGGCCCGCCAAATCCGATGACCGAGAGGGCTGAGAGACGCGCTGGCGCTAATCCTGTTAACACATCCTCCTGGCGCACACGTCGCAGCAGATGAATAGCCAACGAATGCAGGCGGTTGGCGATGTCTGCCTGATAGCCCTCCGAAGAACTTGCATTTTGACTCGTCATATGATACTCTACCCTTGCAAATTAGTTAGCTATGCTAAGTATTTGAGAGAAAGGAATGGTCATGTCGCAGTCCAACGATCTTTTTGCTACAATCGCTGCTGGTGATGACGCACTGCTCAGCGCCCTTCTCGCACAACAGCCTGCGCTGGTCAATACTCGCTCACAGGCAGGAGTCTCCCCTGTGCTCTGGGCCTATTATACAGGGAAAACAGACCTCCTCCCAACCCTTTTCGCTGCCAATCCACTCCTCGATATTTACGATGCGGCGGCATTGGGAGACCAAAGCAGGCTGCTTAGCTTGTTGAACGATGAACCAGCGCTGGTCCACAGCTATTCGCAAGATGGCTTTACCGCGTTGCATCTGGTCGCCTTTTTTAGCGACAACACAGCGGCCATCTCTGTGTTGCTGGACGCTGGAGCCCAGGTGGATGCGATCTCGCGCAATAGCCAGAAAGTTACTCCACTGCATAGCGCCATTGCTGGCGGGCATTCCGCCATTGCCCGTTTCCTTGTAGAATGCGGTGCTAACGTGAATGCTCGCCAGGAGAGGGGTTTTACACCCCTTATGCAGGCTGCTCACAGTGGTGATGCTCTATTGGTAGGCTATCTCCTCCAGCACGGTGCCGATCCCACACTAGCAGGGGATAATGGGCAAACAGCCGCTGATTATGCGCGAGAAGCTGGACACGCCGAGGTGGCCTCAAAGCTCTGAGGCGTGTCCAGGGCTTTCCAATTTAAAGTGTCGTCAACGGCGGGTGCCATAGCCGTAGAGGAAGTAGGTGGCGGTTTCGCGGATGGTGATGTCGAAACCTGCGCGGGTGCAGCGTGCGGCGAGGTCGACGGGATCGTAGAAGTTTTTGACGATCTCGTAGGCTCGTCCGTCGTTTAGTATGCGCGTCATGACCTGACTTTCCTGGTCGGGGAGCTGTTGATTGGCGGCGGTACTCGTGGGTTCGCGGCGACTATCGATAAAGAAGACTTTGCCGTTGGGGCGAAGCATTGACGCGACGGAGAGTAAAAAGTTATCGAGTCGCTCCAGAGGAACATGCGAGATCCAGAAGCTGAAGAAGACTGCATCGTAGGTGCGCTCAGGCCGCCAGGTGAAGAGGTCAGCTAGCAGATAAGAGACGCGATCACTCGACACTTTCGCCCGGTTGATTTCGATCATTTCGGGTGAGGCATCGACGGCGGTGATCGTCGTGGCCGTACGCACCAGGCGCTCCGTCCAGATGCCGGTGCCGGGAGCGAGTTCGAGTACATCACCTGTTAGATGGAAGGAGTCTAGCGCGGCAAAGACCTCATCAACTTCGGCAAACCAGCGCGCATTCGTTTCAGGGCTGCGGTCATAACGGCCCCGACGATAAAACCACTCGTCGTACTCGTGGGCGCGTTCTTGATAATAGTCCTTCATTGTTTGCAATGTCTGGTTGGAAACGGGGTTGTTCAAGAAAATGCTCCTTTTTATGTTGGAAAGGCACGTAAGTAGAAAGATTGGGACCCGCTCGCTGATTACCTATTAATTATATGCCAAACTGAGAGATTCTTTCCTTTGCTTGTCGATAGTTCTGTCTTGACCGTGCACGATTTGTGCATGCAATGCTACACCAATGCCGTGTTGCGCTTCTTGTGGTATCGTAAAAGAGCAGAATGCACTGATCATTCTGGCATGCATGCAGCCGACTGAGATCTTGCTCTGTCAATAAACGTAAGGCAGCAAAGGCAATTGGCAATACTGCTGTGGTACCCTCATCTTGACGTGGTTGGTAGGTGGCATATAGGTTCCCTTCTGGCGAAACTTCGAGCGAGTAATACCCTTCGCGTAGGAAGGCATTGAGTATTTTTACATGGTGGTTGTTCACCTGGTGTTGTGCCGCAACGAGTTCAAAGAGATCACGCAGGCTTCGGCGCAAAGAGTACAGCGCCAGGAGCTGTTGCTCATCCCATTCCACTGGATTCACTTCTCTGGTAGCTTGCGGGTGAGCTTGCCGTGCCATCTCCCACCATTGGCAGGCATCCTGAGGAGTACGTAGCAAGTCTGTTCTTTTCCCGCGAGCCATTACTTCTGTGTTGACAAGGTCAAGGGCAAGGTTACCACCCCGAAAGACGAATGCTTTTTGTTCGTTCGACGATTGTTCTTCACGATCTAGTTGCTGATGCTTTGCGTTATTCCTCATATATTTTTCCTCTCGATCCTCCTGGCCTGATGTTGATCTCTCTTTATTATATGCAGCTATATCCATCTTGACAAGTATATTTTTGGCAATTATACTGAATATATACTTATCAAAATGGTTTTAGATGGGTATATAAGTTGATTGATGTGTATGTATCAGGCAGGCTTCTGCATGGAAGCATACAGGAGCCCCAGGACGAGGAGAAAAATGATGAGCCAGCAACCTATTGATCGTGTGCAGATAACGCATATTGGTGGTCCAACAGTCCTTATTGAAATCGGCCACTTTCGCATTCTGACCGATCCTACTTTTGATCCGGCAGGAAGCAAGTACGAAAGAACAGCTAAGTTCATTGATCCGGCAATCAGTGCCTCTGAAGTTGGACCGGTAGATGTGGTACTGGTTAGTCACGATCAACATCCCGATAATCTCGATGGAGCCGGTCGGGCCTATTTGTCGCAGGCTCGGCAGGTTTTGACCACTCCGGCGGGAGCACAACGCCTGGGCAATGGCGTGTGTGGCGTGGATACCTGGGAGACCGTTGAACTGGTAGGCGCAGATGGTCAGCGTGTGTGTATCACTGCCACACCAGCGCATCATGGGCCAGAGGAAGTCCTGAGTATGCTTGGCGACGTGAATGGATGGATTGTGGAATGGAATGGGGCAGGTCACGGTGCGCTTTATGTGTCGGGGGATACCGTTTTTTTCGATGATCTCAGGGAGATAAATCGGCGTCATCCGGTTGGAGTAGCCTTACTGCATTTCGGAGCTGCCCAGGCCAAAGTGTATGGTCCAGTCCATCTCACGCTTACCGCGACCGATGGAGTGAAGCTTGCGCAAACGCTGGGCGATGCGATCATCATTCCTATTCATTTCGAAGGATGGGCACACTATACTGAAGGACGCGCAGAGATCGAGCAAGCATTTGTGGCTGCCGGAATAGAGAAACGGCTTCGCTTTTTGCCACCGGGTCAGCCAGTTTCCCTGGAGGTATAAGACTAGCGGTTAAGATATTAAGCATCGGGCTAGCGACCAACAGGACCGCTGTTCGTCTGGGATTGCGCCGGGTTGTTGTATGTGCTATCCTAATTACCACGAAGAATGAAAGCACAGCGGTCTGAGAAAGAAATGACGAATCATACTGTTACATCCCGCCGCACGGAGTTGTTGAATGCGGCCCGTGAAGTCTTTGCCGAGAAGGGATTTGAGGGAACGAGAATCTCTGAAATCGTTGCGCGTGTTGGCGTTGCGCAGGGAACATTTTATTTGTATTTTCCCTCGAAAGTCTCGCTGGTTTTTGCACTGGCTGAACTGATGCAGAAGAAAATCGAAGCCGCGATTGCTGAAGCATGTACGGTCTATCCCTACCAGGCGATTGAGAGAAGTGTCCAATCGGCATTTGATATCATGGAGGAATATCGCGATGTGTTGGGGGTCATTCACTCAAGCGCCTGCTGGGTTGAGGCTCCCGAAGCACACGAACATTTGCTGTCTTCCTGCTATGGCTTGATTGCCAAGCTGATTCGGCACGAGCAAGAGCGAGGAAGAATCGACGCGCGTATAAATGCAGATATCACGGCTGTGTTGATTGCCGGTGTCGTCTACTATGCTGCCGATGAATGCTATCTGTATAACTCATCTGCACAACCAGAAGCATATATCAAGGAAACAGTGAGTTTTATAAAACGTGCACTGGGCATTACCTTATAAAAATTGTAATAGATAACGTTTTTCACCCACAAGGGGCGATGCTACGCATCATCCCTTGTGGGTGAAAAACGTTATCTGTTGATAGAGTGAGGCATCAAACAGTTTATGTATACTCTGCATGCAAAAACTGTTTGATGCCTCACTTTTTTTCAGGAAATGCCAGAGGTGTGAGTGAAGAAGGAGTGGATATAGTACCTTTTTCTCTGTATTTCTCCTTGTAGTCTTGACAAGTGCGTAATCTATCAGTATAGTTATTACCATCTCTTGTTGTGACTGACAGTCAGTCAAGTGCCAATTAATCGAGCAGGTTTATCTTTTATTAACCATTTATCTAGCATGAATCTGTGCATCTAGCTTAGGCAATGTGAGGTGCAATGTCAAAGGGGAGCCATTGTGCCGTGAGAACATAAGAGCACAGATTTCTCAATGGGAGCATTCTCGACGTAGAGAGAAGGAAGAGAGGAGTCCGAAGATGACCGATTCCCAGGAAGAAGAGAGGGAGAGGGAATTGGAGGAGGACAGAGAGACAGGTACGGCCCCTCCTGGTGTGAATGCGGAGGGAGACACAGGAAAAGGTGATGTCACCGATATTGATACGGCAGCAGTGCCAGTGGTGCCAGCAAATACGGAGGGAGATGCAGGAAAGGGTGATGTCACGACTATTGATACAGCGATGGTTCCTGCGGTGCCAGCAAATGTGGAGAAGACTGGAGGGGAAAGTGATGTCACGACTATTGATACGGCGATGGTTCCGGCGACTCCACGAGAGATGATAGGAAGAGTTGTCCCGAGGAAGGCAGTCCTTGTCACTCCAGATGAGACAGCAGGGAAAGCTGTCCCGAGGAAGGCAATTCCTGTGGTAGTGCCGAGTTTCAGGAAACCCCAGGTTTCGCGAAACGTGGTAGTACCGGTACCGGCAGCAACGGGGGATTTCTGGCAACGTCTGGGAGTCTGGTTAGCCAACTTTCGTTTGTGGAGGCTCAGACGGCCATTTTGGGGGTCGATACTGATGTTGATTGCAAGTTTGTTGATGTTGTGGGGGCCGTTGAGCTTGATGCGATTTGCGCTGTTGCCAGGCAGTTCAATCTGGTCTGGTATTCTGGTAGGGGCCTTATTGCTCGTGATGGCAATAATACAGCTTCTGGCACCATCTTATTCATTGCTGACAGGAGCAATTGGCGTCGTTCTTTCAATTGTTTCATTGCTCGTTGCAGGGTTTGGCGGACTCGTGATAGGAATGATCATGGGAACTATAGGCAGTGCCCTCGGAGTTGCCTGGAAGCCTAATGCTCGCCCCCTGCCCATCAAACAAACTCACCAAAGGAAAAGTGTACAAAGTAGGTTTATGCATTGAAAGGAGTCTATGAAGTATGGGTTTCAATGATGAGATCACGGCGCATCCAGGTCAGGCGGTTAATCCTGAGCCAGTTATTATGGTTGGTAAAACGAATCTCAAAATTTTCTGGGGTGTGATGTTTGCCGCATCGGTCGTACTGGCATTTATTTTTAGCGGAGTAAGCAGCGGCCTAATCGCTCTGGCGGCAGACATGCCCATTCCCTTTACGATTACAGCTGACAAACTGACCGCCACAAACTTTCATCTATATCCTGGTATTTCCTCGGCAGACAACACAACACCAGTAGTAGTCAACACACTGGATGGTACTCTCACCAACCAGGTCATCTCCAAATCAATCTCGGTACTGGGGAAAACCATAACGGTGAAGCTCGCTGCCGGATCGAAGACCCCTGTGACCGTCACGGGTCTATTAACAGATGTCAGCGCATTCAGTGCAGAGGGCGCGAGTTTCCAGAATCTGGTGCTCAATACCAATCCTTCGCTGGGAGCAGGACTTGACCAGAAGGCATCGAGCGTTACATTTACCAATGTCAATATCTCATCGCCATATTTGTCGGCCAGCAGCATTTCACTGCCCAATCTAACGGTATCACTCTCAATTAGCTAATACCTATATGCATTCAAAAACGACGCTATCGCGTCTGGCGCTTCGCGCCCATTTGAATGCAAGGAAATGTAACCGTTCGCGCGCGATCCGATAATCAATCACAAGTGCATTCACGAACTGGATGATTGGCAAGGTCATAACAAGAGAAAAAGGATTGCTTTTCTGCTTCATTTGAAGCAGAAAAGCAATTAACCGGGAGAACGCCACAGGTTTTACCAATAAGGAGCGATGAAAGTGCACACGAGGAGGTATGTATTAACCGCACCGATAATACTCACTCTACTGATAGTATTCTTGAGTGGAGTTCCCACCTTAGTTGGCGCTCAGAACGCCGGGAATCATGTCACGAGAAGTAGCAAAAATCAGCAAAATGCTGTAAAAATGCTGAACCCAGCTAAAAATCATGTTGAATTTGTTGGTGGCGTCTTTACGTTGACAGCCACAGAAATTATTGGTCAGAATGCCCATCTGGCACTCTTGCCTAATTTGCTAGAGCCCGTACTCTCTTTCTCGTCATCAACTATATATGGTTTTAGCCTTAGCCACCCATTGACTAGCAATACTCAATTAGTGATATCTGCATCAGGCACGGTAACCGCGACAGGTGTTTCCATCAAGACCTCTACTGTGAACCAATTGAAAGCCAGCGGTTCTATTCCCCCTGCCGATCTGGCGATCTTGCTGGTGGGTGGTACCGTCAGCAATCTCGACATGAAAAACGTGAATCTGCAAGTCGATACCTATATTCAATCACAAACACAGAATCTGCAGGGTTTCCAACTCAAAATAGTAAACGTGTGATATCAGGAAAGCTCATAGATTGATACAAAGACGCATGCTGGGTGATTTTGTATCATTTTACGCGTTTTTCTGTTGTGTGACTTTCCAGGCTTCGCGAGCGATTTCCCAATCTTCTTCGGTGTGAACGATTAAGACGCGTACCGCCGAATCACGGGTAGCAATATCCTGGTCGGCGGGAGAGGCCGCGTTTTTGGCCGTGTCGATTTTGAGATTGAGGAAGCTGAACGCCTCGCATGCTCCAGCGCGCACAGCGGCCGCGTTTTCGCCAATGCCGCCCGTGAAGGTAAGCACATCTATGCCTCCTAATGAAGCGATCATTGCACCAATAAAGTAGCGCAGCCGATAGATAAATATATCCAGCGCCAAGCGGGCTCGTTCGTTTCCCTCGTCGATGGCCTGTATGATCTGTCGGAGGTCGCTGGATATGCCTGATATGCCTTTGAGACCGGATTCTTTGTTGAGCACCTGGTCAAGCTGTTGGGCTGAGGCACCTTGCTCACGCTCCAGATAGAGCAGGATGCTGGGATCGACCGTGCCGGAACGCGTGCCCATCATCAGCCCTTCCAGGGGAGTGAAGCCCATAGTTGTATCGATGCTCTGACCGTGACGGATAGCTGCCAGAGAGCAACCGTTGCCCAGGTGACAATTGACAAGACGTAGTTCTGATAGGTCGCGTCCAAGAATCTGCGCGCTGCGCCAGGAACAATATTGATGACTGATCCCGTGAAAACCGTAGCGGCGAATACCCTGCTCAAACCAGTGGTAGGGGCCGGGATAGATGGCGACTTCTGGCGGCAAGGTGCTGTGAAATGCTGTATCGAAGACGGCGACCTGCGGTATGGTGCCGAGGGCCTGTTCGGTAGCCTCGATGCCCTCAAGATTGGCCGGATTGTGCAGGGGAGCAAAGGAAGAGAGATGCTGAATGGTTTCTTTCACCTGTGGGGTAATCAACGTGCTCTCGCGATAGTCCGGGCCACCGTGAACGACGCGATGACCGACAACCGCAATATCTGAAGGGTGAGCAATGACCCGGGTTTTGCCGCTCCACAGCGTTTTGAGCATATGTGCAACGATAGTCGGGCGCGACTCTGCAGGAATCTCCTCTTCTAAGGTTTGACCGTGAGCGGTGATCTTGAGTTCCGCTGTATCCTTTTTCTTTGTCCAATCGGCGTTGGCTTCCCACAGAGGCTCCAGGGGAGTATCTGAGGGAGTGCCTTGAATTTCGTATAGCCTGCTTTTCTGGCTGCTAGACCCTGCGTTGAGGACGAGAATTTTCATACGAGCTCCTTGACCGTTGAGTTTTTTCTTTCTTATGCACTTTTCTTTGATATGCATGATATCATATCAAGTTTTCTTGCACCTGCGGGCGAGTATATCCACGTCTTCCGCCTGCGGCGCTCACAACATTTGTAGAGCTATCAACTTTTTGCGCGCATACGCGCGCAAAAAGTTGATAGCTCTACAAATGTTGTGAGCGCCGCAGGCGGGAAGCTATGCATCGTGCCATTGCCAGTCGGAGATTTCTTTGGGATCTTCGCCGTGTTCTTGAATGTAGCGGCGGTGATCAGCAAGGACGTATTCGTAGTGGTGGACGCGCTCGCTCGCGCATGCAGCTACACGTGGATTACATGCAGCCGTTAGCCGAATGGCTTGCATAATAAGATGGAAGCGACTGGTGCCGTTGCGTACGCTCATGTCGAAAGGTGTTGTGGTGGTGCCTTCCTCCTGGTAGCCGTTGATGTAGAAACGGTGGTTGGCGGCTCGCCCGAAGAGCAACTGTTTGACAGCTGAGGGGTAGCCGTGGAAGTTGACGATCACCGGGCGATTGTGTGTGAAGAGGGCATTGAACATCTCGTCGTCGAGGCCATGCGGGTGCACTGTCTCCTTCTCAAGAACCAGTAGATCGGTCACGTTTACTACGCGGATACGCATTTCTGGCATTTCGTCGCGCAGTATCTGCGAAGCTGCCATGACTTCCAGAGTTGGATTGTCGCCTATACCTACGAGGACTACATCGGGATCGACGCCGCCATCGGTACTTGCCCATTGCCAGACTGATGCCCCTGCCCGGCAGTGGGCAATTGCATCATCCATCGACAACCACTGCGGCATCGGTTGCTTGTTGGCAATGACCAGGTTTACATAACCGGTGCTATGTAAGCAGTGATCAACCGTGCTGACCAGGCAGTTTGCATCAGGTGGCAGGTAGACGCGTGAGACTGCGGCCTTTTTGTTCAGGACCGAATTGATGAAGCCGGGATTCTGGTGGGAAAAGCCGTTGTGCTCCTGCTGCCACAGCGTCGAGGTCTCCAGGTAGTTCAACGACGAGACCGGCAAACGCCAGGGAATCTCCATCGATAGTTTGAGGAATTTTGCGAACTGGTCCATCATAGAGGTAACGATATTCAGAAATGCCTCATAGGATGGGAACAGGCCAAAGCGGCCCGTCAGCAGGTAGCCCTGGAGCCATGCCTGACAATCATGCTCGCTGAGTACTTCGATCACGCGTCCATCATTAGCAGTAAGTTTCTCGTTGTGGGGCGGGATCGGCCATTGGAAATCACGCTTTGTCACGTTGAGCACAGCAGTGAGCTTGTTCGATTCCAGTTCATCGGGGCTGAAGATGCGGAACGTGTGCTGGTTGCGGCGCACTATCTCTGCGAGGTACTTGCCTACCTGCTCGGCATTGCTGACTTTTGTGCCGCGCTGGAAGGGTTGTGATGCCGGGTCTGACTGATTGCTCACCTGGAAATCGTGGATATCGGGCAAATTTGGGATAGCGCGTATGCGACCACCGAAGGTGTGAGGATTGCTGCCCATGCGGCGCTCTCCCTGGGGACACTGCTCCAGAATCTCTGGCGCAGGGTGACCATGCTGGTCAAAAAGCTCCTCGACATCATAGGAACGCAGCCATTGCTCCAGCAGCTGCAAATGGGCAGGATTGGTCTTCACATCGGTCACAGGGACCTGGTGAGAGCGGTAGGAACCTTCGATAGGCTCACCATCCATCTCTTTAATGCCCGTCATACCTTTTGGTGTGCGCATGATAATGACGGGCCAGAGCGGCTTCTCGATACGCTGACCAGAACGCGCGGCATGCTGGATGCGCCGTATCTCGTGATAGGCCCAATCCATCGCACCGTAGAGCTGGGCGTCCAGATCGCTCTGCTCATCACCCTCAACGAAAATCACACGGTAACCATAGCCCGTGAAGAGATGGAGCAGTTCATCATCGCTCATCGTCCCGTAAATCGTGGGGTTGGCTATCTTATAGCCATTTAGATGAAGGATCGGGAGGACTGCACCGGATTCTGCTGGATCAATGAACTTGTAAGAATGCCAGGCGGTCGCGGTTGGGCCTGTCTCCGCCTCGCCGTCGCCCACGATACAGGCAACGATCAGGTCCGGGTTATCCATCGCAGCGCCAAACGCGGTCGCCAGAGCATAGCCCAGTTCGCCGCCTTCATGGATCGTACCCGGCACCCCTGGATAGAGGTGGCTCGGGAAGCCGCCGGGCCAGGAGAAGCTCCTGACGAACTGGTGCAAGCCCTGTTTATCGAAGGTCAGATGCGGATAGTAATCGTGCAGCGTGCCTTCCAGATACAGGTTTGCTAAATTAGCAGGAGCGCCGTGTCCTGGACCGGTCACAAGGAACATATCGAGATCGTAGCTTTTAATCAAGCGGTTAAGATGGGCATAGACCAGGTTGATGCCAGGGCTGGTGCCCCAATGGCCGAGCAGGCGATCTTTGATATGTTCGGGTTTTAAAGGCTCCTCCAGGAGGACATTATCCCTGAGATAAATTTGTGCAGCCGCTAAATAGTTTGTAACACGACGGTAGTGTGCGATAGCATCCAATTCTGCGCTATGTACCTTACGGACCTCTTCTTTCGCAATCTTGATACTGGTTGTAGGTAATGGTCTGGTTGTCGTCTCTACTGACATAGGTTTTCTCCCGATGTATCTTTGTTTGCGATCAAGCGTTATGAAGATCTGGCAATGTTTTTATCACGCATCGGGGGAATGGACTGTGACATTCTGGCCTGCAACATGCAGCAAGAGGGAAAGACAACTGCAAGAATGCATCCGTGCATTTTTGCAGTTGTCTTTCCCTCTTGCTGCATGTTGCAGCGTCTAGCTTCCTTGCCAGGAGTACAGGCTCCAAGCCTGATGGTTCGCGATCAGCACGATAGTAACGTCTACAAATACACTTACCGATAAGATAAGACAATCGACTTTAGCTAATTGAGCGTCCCCACAATCTGCATTTGCAGGTTGGTGGTGCCGACGATGCTGCTAAAAGAGGATGTGCCAACTAGTGTAACGTTGTTAGATGCATCTACACGTTTGCCAGCGAGCGATGTGCCATCAGCAGCGGTAGCAGTGTTTTCAGTGGAGAGATTGCTGGGTTGTGTGTCCACAGTTCCTATAAGGGGAACATTCTGCAATTCCAGAGTACCATTCAATGTGAGAACACCTGTCGAAGCTGTGTACTGGCAGGTGGTCGCTGTTCCCGGTTCCGTGGTGACGGTGACAGTTACACCGGTTGAAGGATCAGTAAACTGGGTGGGGGGGAAAGTGTAAGTACACGTTCCTGCTGCAGTATCGATAGTGAGAGTAATTGTGACGCTCTGTGAAGAGGGGCCAGGTAGCAAGGCGTTATCTGACCATGCCGTTGCTGTCCCAGAAAGAACTTTGGTCACAGTGTCGTTTGGGCTTACCTGCTGCCGCACATGAGCAGAAGCTAGCGCGCTCATACTCAAGCAGATAATGAGACAGATAGGAAATATGACGGTCATGCGTTTGAGCATACGGAAATGAGGTCTGTCTGTTGTCTTTACAAAAATGTTGTCAGTACTATGCATAAAAATCTCCTTTGCAAATAAGTGAGAAGACCTTTCTTCTCTAAGACTACACTGTTTACGCTGAAGAGACTTCTCCTTGCAGATTATCCACTCCTCCCCCTGGAGCGGGCTATACATCATGCTTCCTTGCTAAAACCTTACGTTCTATCCTCCTTTCTCTTTTTCTGGAAATTGACTGACTGTCAGTCAACTGTTTTGTACTATTGAAAATAATACCAGATGTTTGCTTTGTTTTCAAGGGATAAGAGCCTTAATTTGTAGGTTGTAGATTTTTAACTTTTATATATGTTCTTGAAGTTGGAGGGCGCAACAAAAACCTCTCGCTTCTATCGTGCGTAGACAGAAGAAAGCGAGCGTGATGGAGTTTTTTCTGGTGAAACCTTTCTCTACAGCGTATTCAAAATAAAGAGATTACGCGACCGACAGTTTAAATTGCGTCGTATCCATATTGTTTATCTGAATAGAGGTATCGACCGTCAGCGTTACATTGTCCAGCTCCAGACTCTGGACAGTTCCCCCTGTTACCAGAACACCCAGGTCGGTTGGATGGGCAAAACTTTTTGCTGTTGCCAGAAAGCTGGCGAGAGAGGTTGTAATCGCGCTGCCAGTTGTAATCACTTGCCCCCCCGAAGTGATCGTCACCGTGGCACCCGTGATAGGATAGCTCAACTGGAAGGTTGTTATCGTACTCGCAGTGAATGTTAACGTACCATGTCCGGTAGCAAGATTAGATGTCAGATGAGCATTCGTGCCAACAATTTTGGCAGCTTTCAATGTAAAAACATTTGCCGCAGCTAACTGAGCAGATGATTTAGAAGATTGCATTCGATTGCTTGTATGCTTACTCAGGCTTGGAAAGAAGGACTGAACAGATTTTTCTGATATGCTCTGTATCGCATTACTGGCATGAACAAAGCGTACAAATTTCAGAGACAGCGCCATATCCGCGAGGATCAGAGCTATTACACAGAGAATAAAAATAACTTGCCAACGCACAATTCTCTCCTCCTTACAAAATAAATAAATTTTTACAAGATCCCCCATGATTGCATATGTTTTATACTGCTCTCATGCGCTTGCAGGAAATTGAAAGGAGAGAAAATATTTGTTGCATTGATGGCCTCCTTTTCTTCCTGCGCAGGGAACCCTGGGGATTATTTCTCGTACCTCTGCGTCACGTACAAAGGTATTCTGGTTGGCTATACATAATTGTATTGAAGTGGGATTCTGAGGGAAGGTTTCTGCCTCTTCTTTTGAAAGCGATGCAAGGTTCGAGTTTGATAGTCATATGTGCCTCCTCTGCACATTACAGATAGTGATACAGCGGCCATGCTGTGACTATGTTAATAAGCTTTGTATTTTCGGCTTTTTAAAAGGCAGGCTAGATGACTGACGATCAGTCAATATTTTCTATTCTATGTTGAATATACAGATGAAATGCAACTTTGTCAAGAGGGGAGAAGCAATAAAGTGACCTATGGGAATTATGGGTGTGGCGAAGACGAATAGAGTTCTCACTTGATATATGACAAAGAGAGGAAGATTAAAAATATAGGTATCATTATTTCAATCCAAGGGCACGCTGAATATAATGTGTACATTGAGCAATAAATATTTCTACAGGAATTGTAGAGTTGTAGACATAACACTCCTCGGCGGCATAATAAACAGTACCCACAATCAGGACTGCCATGACGTTGCCATTGATGTCATCTGCAATCACACCTTTTGCCTGTTCTCGGTTAATCATCTCTGCAATCAGGGAGTAGTAAGATGAAAAGACGCGCTCGCGGTCAGATGGGGTTCCCAGCCAGTGGGTTGCGCTGAAGCGAATAATGGTGAGCACATCGCGGTACTGCTCCATGATGCGAAAAGCCCCTGTCACACTTTTCTCAATCATGGTCTGTAGATCTTCTGACTGTGAGTAGGAATTCAGCAAGGTACGCTTGATCTGGTGCCGCATCTCTTTTGCCAATGCGACCATAAGGGAATTTTTTGAGGGAAAGTACCAGTAAAATGTGCCCTGCGCAACACCCGCACGGGCGACAATCTCAGAGATTGTGGTTGCTTCAAAGCCCTTTTCTGCAAAAATCTCACGTGCTATGTTTAAAAGCTCAGCCCGGCGATCTGTTTTCTTATTTTTGTTAGAAGCCATGCTCTCATCCTTCATAACCTAAGTATTGATCAAAGCTCAAGTGTAAATCCTGATGGTCTCATAACATAGGAAGAAGGATGATGAAAAGCAAAAAGAGTGTCTTTTTCCGTGTGCAGCATTGTGCAACCGCTCGCTTGCTTGTCGTTCTTCTTGAAGGGCTTTGACCAGTTTGTCTTCGTTCATGCCTGTATTCTAGCAGATTCTTGCTCCTAGCTCAACAGTTTTGGGTCTTTTCTCTCAAGGAAGCCGAGTAGTGACTAAATTTCGTGTAAAATGATATGTAAGCTATTGTGTTCAGCAAGTAACTTATGGTACGAAAGGGAGTTTGTATCAAAATATCCAGAAATATAGTTCAGATAGAAGGATATGCTGTACATTACCAGGAGGCGGGAGAAGGCGAACCGGTTATTCTGGTACATGGTCTCTCGGGATCTAGCTTGTGGTGGAGGCGAAATGTGCCAAGTCTGGCGCGGCGCTATCATGTCTACCTGGTTGACTTGCCTGGTTTTGGTATGATGCGGCGTAGTCGCTTTGTGCTGGCAAATGCGGCAGCGTGGCTGCTCAAGTGGATGGATGCGGTGGGGCTGAAACGTGCTCATTTCATTGGGCATTCGATGGGAGGCTATGTCTGCTTGTGGCTGGCTGCCCACCATCCCGATGTTGTGGAGCGCCTGGTACTGGTCGCTCCCGCCGTCGAGCCTCAAGCGAAGTCTGTTATAGGGTATTTGGGACCGCTGCTGAGTGGCATACGCTATTTGACGCCGCACTTTGCGCCAATTTTGCTGTATGACGCGCTACGAGCTGGTCCCATGACGCTTTTGAAGGCCACGCGTGAGTTGCTTACAGTGGATGTACGCGAAGAGGTGGAGGCTATTATTGCGCCAACTTTGCTGGTGTGGGGCGAAGGTGATGCCCTGGTCCCGGAGGTGTTAGGGGATATCCTGCACAAAGAGATTGCAACCTCTCGTCTGATTGTGTTGAAGCGGGGCGGTCATGTGTGTATGTTTAATCGATATGAAGAGTTTAATGAGAAGGTGCTGGCTTTTTTAGGTGGGGAGAGTGTGGGTAGTGAGTAGATGAGTTTTCTCATGTAATAGATATTTGCTCGAAGTATGCTCGTGAGAGGCGCGCAATCTCTTCGGTAATGGCGTACCAGCGCCACTGGCGTCTGAGTGCTTGCTGAAGTCCCTCAAGCCATCCATGACTTACTCCGTTGAGAAAGAACCATAATCCTCGCCAGGCGATGCTGAAACGAATTGCATCTAAAAGTGCATCCAGCTCGTCTGGAGGAAGTTGTCGCCAACGACGATATCCATTCACGACGGCAGCAATGCGGCGTGGATCTGGTTGATACTCGGGCCATTTTTGATGTTCAAGAAGATCACGCTGATCAAAGTGGCAATGGAGCAGTAGTGAGCCGAGATCAGTGATGGCAATTCCCAGGCCAGCACATTCCCAGTCGATCAGTGTGGCCTCATGCTCTTGCGTTTGTATCCCGTTCTCTGCCCAACAGTCCGCGTGGATAATTGTGCGGGCGAGTTGTGAGTGTTGCTGGAAATACTGAAATGTGCGGGTAAATGCGGCGTGAGCCTCGCGCCATTCTGCCGGAATATGATCGGCTACAGAATGAAGCTGATCTAGCGATAGGGGGATAGCGGCATGCGGTTCCCACCACGAGATTCCAATGCTGCTTGTAAGAGAGGGCGTTTCTGGTAGAGGCATTGTATGCAAATAGCCGAGCGAGGCACCAAGCGCGTGCATTTTTTCGGGGGATGTGTCCCTTGCGTCCCCTTCAACAAAGATAGCCGTGAGGATATACCAGTCTTGATAGAGGCCAATGAGTTTGCCCGTACGGGTTGGGACTATATGAGGGACCGGGTAGCCATGTTGAGCAAGATATGTCAGGGTATTGGCTTGTGTCTGTAACCACTCACTGAGTGAGGGATAATGGCTGAACCAGCGAAATATGCCGTTATCGACGAAACTGCGATGATAGGCTCGTAAGATCCAGGAGCGCTTGTTCGCAAAATCTATACGATAAAGGCGCTTCTCAGGTGGAAAGTTGCGATGGATGAGATGGAGGGCGATGGGTTGTTTGCCATACAGATCTGTAACGGCTTCGAGAAAAAAGGCTATCTCATCCATGCGATCTGAACTCTCTTTCATGAACAATGCGTTTCTAGTGAAGGGTAAATCGAGGGAAAATATCTCTACAGGTATTTTACGCAATTTATGACACGTAGACAAGTGTGTGGTGTAACAGTTCAGGTTAGATCGCTCACAAGGGCTTATTTGGAAATCGGGTTCGCGAGATCGCCCACAAGGAGTGGCGCTGCGCGGATCGGCCCGTATGAGAGTGAACAAAAGAATGGGGTAATTGGTCAGCAGGGCTGCGAGGCCGATTTATCGGCCTTTCGGGCCTATTACCATCTTAAATGGTTAAAGATTATTAGGGCTGGTCCACGTAGTGCCACTCCTTGAGGGTGATCGGGCTTTGCTGGTAAAGATGAGGCATCAGGAAAATGCTGGGTCAGGAAGACGCGCACGGCTTTTGCCAGTGTGGCGGGAGAGTTGTGGTTGATGCCGTGCCCAGCTCCGCGAATAACTACGAGTTGTCCATGTGGGAGCAGGCGCGTTACTGCTTCGGCCCAATGTTGTGGGACGACGGGATCGCGCGATCCTCGAACAACAAGGGTGGGTATTTGTAGGTGAGGAAGTTGGTGTTCAATGTGGTCTTGCAGGGCGTAATGGAAGGTGTCCAGGGAGCGGCGAATACCGGCGTCCAGGTAATCATGGAGGAGGATGGGATAGAGGGAAAGTCGCTCAAATGGGATATCTAGCAAGGCGCGTCTGATGACATGAGGGATGGTAGGTGCACGAGGGTCCATTGTTGGTGAGGTCAGGATGGCACGTTGGATGTGCTCAGGATGGCGCAGGGCGAGGTGCGCAATTACCTGGCAGCCAAGCGAGTTACCAAGCAAAACGGCACGTTGTAAGCCGATAGCTTGCATCCATGCGGCCAGCACATCAGATAGCTCGATCATGTTCAAGACATCAGGCGGCTTCGCGCTTTTTCCAAACCCTGGTAGATCGGGCACATAGACGCGATAATATGGGGCCAGACGGTAGGCCGTTGGTAACATGTAGTGACCACAGACACCTAATCCATGTACCAGCACTATGGATGTAGCGTTAGCGGGCAATGGCTCTATAGAAACACGATAATGCAATGGTAAGCCCCGGATAGTCGTCCATTTATCTGTCAATTGTGGTTGTGATTGACGCATAGGTATTGTTCTGTCTGATAGCAGAGAACTCTTCTTTTGAAGAGAGGCCGCGTCTCTGCTATCAGCACGCCTGACAGAGGCGAATCGCTTCATCGAAGCTTTGATTGTAAGGATACGTTTGTACTCTCCTAGAAAGGAGATCCCTGGAGAAAGAGATCTTGTGGGGATTTCATGTGCGACTCATCAGCTCCAGCAGAGCTGTGTAGCGTTTTCGTAGAGCGAGCGTATCAGGATGCTCAGAACCTAATGCCAACTCGCGTATAGCAAGGGCGCGCTGGTAGAAAGTTTCGGCTTGCTTATAATGTTTTTGATCCTGATAAACTAGCGCCAGGTGATCGAGAGCAGTAGCGACAAGAGGATGCTCAAGCCCTAAGACACGTTCGCTTGCTATGAGCGCGCGCTGAAGTAGTGATTCTGCTTGCTCATATTTTCCTTGCTTGTGGTAGAGCAAGCCGAGGTGAATGAAGCTTATCGCTGTATAATGATGTTCTGGTCCCAATGCTTGCTCACGGATGGAGAGGGCACGCTGGAAGAGAGGTTCGGCCTGATCGTATTTGCCCTGACGATAATAGGCCGTGGCGAGATTATCAAGAGCTGTAGCAGTGTAAGGATGTTCGGCTCCAAAGAAACGTTCATAGATAAGTAATGCTCGTTGGAAGAGAGGTTCGGCCTCCTCATATCGGCTCTGGAAACGATAAAGAACAGCAAGATTATTCAGGGTTTGGGCTGTGTTGGGATCATCAGGTCCCAGCACACGCTCACGAATAGCAAGAGCACGCTGATAATGCGGTTCGGCCTCTTGATAGCGGCCCTGAGCGCTGTAGAGAGTTGCCAGATTATTGAGCGTTAGAGCAGTATCGGGATGATCTGGTCCATCAGTGCGTTCTCGAATGGTCAGAGCGCGCAGGAAGAGGGGTTCGGCCTCTTGATAGCGGCCCTGAAGATGGTAGAGATATGCCAGGTCATCGATCGTCTGACCAGTTTTAGCATGCTCAGAGCCTTGCGTTCGCTCTCTAATTGCCAGAGCCTGTAAGTAGAGTGGTTCGGCCTTCTCATAACGGCTCTGGAGATAGTAGAGGTATGCCAGGTGATTCAGAGTCTCAGCGAAGTCAGGGTGGTCAATTCCTATCACCTGTTCCTGGATGGTTAAGGCTCGCTTCAAAAAGGTCTCACTTTGTGTATAGAGACCGCGCTCGTGCATGTACCAGCCTGCGTGCATAAGGAGGAGCGCGGCTTCGGGAAAGAAGAGTTGATGTTCTTCAATGAGCTCTGCACAGATTTGAGCGTGAGGAAGGCACTGCTGGCAGCGGGACCAGTTATCAACCGTGGCTTCGGGAAAAGCTGCGCTGATAGTCTGCACCGTGCGCATCGCCCATTGTCGCTGCATCTCTGCATCCATTGAGTCTTTCAAGACAACCTGAACCAGCCGATGAAGCGAAAGCATCTTTGTTTCTGGATGGCGACGTACCAGCGAGAAACGGCGTAGCTCTTTTATGGCCTCATTCAATGCGAAAAGATCGGTCACTACAGACTGTAGTTGTGGGTCGAGAGCAGATGCACCTTCGGTGAGCATAGCTTCCGAAATAGCATCCGGGTGCAGAAAAGCGCACAGGCGTAGCAGGTCAGCGGCAGCAGCGTTAGCTGTCTCAACTTTCTGAAAAGAGAGGGACCAGGTGCTGGCTACCGTGTAGGGATAATCCAAATGCTCATTGCCCTTTAGTTGCAGCAACACCTTTCTATATGATTGATACAGTTCCAGATATTGTTCCAGGCTACAACCAGTTTCTTCAATATAAGCTCCGGCCTGATCCAGTGCCAAAGGGAGACCATCAAAGAGCTGAACAATTTTCAGAGCAGTTTCATAGGCTTCTGAAGAGGCAGTATCGAGTGAGGCTGTTGGAGCGATGCGTTTTGCCCGGCGAAGGAGAAGAAGGCAAGCTTCGCTCTGCTCCATCTTCTCGACTGCAATGTTTACAGCGATCTTGCCAGTAGCCTGGGCGCGCGTCGTGAGCAAGAGATGTCCAGTTTCTCCCTCTGGCAGAAAATCCGCAACCAGCGCCAAATCGTCAGCATTGTCCAGGATCAGCAACCAGCCCTGATGGTGTGTCAGCCAGAGCTTGACAGCAGCTAGAATAGCCTGCTGATCTTGTACGTCTCGTTCTGGAAGATTAAGCAATTGTGCCAGTGCTACGAAATCAATGGTAAGGGTCTCAGGGTTTGCAGCCCGTATCCAGAAGATAGACTGATAGTTCTGATGTTTGCGATAAGCATACTCTACAGCGATCTGTGTTTTGCCGATACCTCCCAAACCACTAAGAGCATAAGATTGCGTTAAAGCTACGGTGCGTCCGGCTGAGAAATGATCTTCCAGGTGTGTAAGTATGTCTTCGCGTCCAGTGAAAAAGGGGTTCCGGGGATAGGGGACATTCCAATGAGGTGAAGGTGGATAAGGATACTGTATCTCGTCCTCGATGGGTAGTAATCCCAGTTCTTGTGGGCTCATGCCAAAGAGCTGGCAGAGCCGTTGAGCATAATGGAGACTAGGAATGGATGTACCGCGTTCCCAACGTGTGACATTGAGAGCTAGAGGTGCTCCAATCTGATCTGCTACAAATTGCTGGGTCCAATCTTGTTTCTTGCGTGCAGCACGTAAGAGATGATTTGGCCTGGCCTGGCCAGCTTTTCTGGTCATGCTCCCTCCGATAAATAACGTGTCTGGAGACTCTTACATATCGTACAACGATGAGGAATAGATGTGATAGAGGAGTTCCTACTGATAGGACGCTGATCACTCGATATTTTTGTGGATCTAAAACTGAAACCTCGCTGGTCTAAAGACACAGGGGTTCCTGCAGCCACTTCAGCTCGTCTTGCTCGAAGGCTTGAACAAGTCCTTGTTGAAGGACCATCAGACTTTCGAGTGAACGAAGTTTACTCGATACGAATGGTATTCCCCAGACGCACGATCTAAAGGGCTAACTTGCCATGCAGGCTCTTGGGATATGTGCACGAAGACGCCCGACCTGTCCTTGATCGACTAAGGCATTTCAAGGAGGAAACCGGTTGTCTTCGTGCGTTTCATTTTTAGAAAGAAGGTCCCTGGTGAAAGAGATCTTTCAGGGATTTCACGCGCGGCTCATTACGCCATTGCTCTTGCATGTGCGTGTAAAGTTCGTATGCCTCGCCGTAGCGCAAGGAACTGCCCAGAGTTTGTGCCGATGTCGTGGCGGCTGCGAGAAGTGCGCAACTCTGCTCCAGTTCATTAGACTGGAAAGCCGTCATGGCCTGGTGAATGGTCACCTCAACACGATGAGGCACAATGGCCGTAGGTATAGCCTGATCGACTTTGGTAAAAGCATCCTGAGCCTGCCGGGGACGATTCAGGTGCAGGAAGAGTAGACCTTCCATCTTGTGGATCGTTGGCCAGCAGAAATAGGTGTAAAAGAAATGCTCATTGCTTTCAGGATGTTGCGGGAAAGTACTATACGCAAGGTCGCGATAACTGCGGGCCATATCCTCGTTTTTGAGGCATGCATACGTTTCGGCCAAACCAGCGTAGAGATATCCCAGCAAAAGCGGAGAGCAATGCTGACTATAGGGCAAAGCTTGCTGGTATGCGCGCAAACGCTGATGTGTGCGTTTTAAGTGCTGGTAGACGAAGGCTTCGCGCACTAGCGAGGCGACCAACAAGTTATTATCGTCGGCAATGTGTGCAGTGTGGGCGGCTTCTTGAGTATGGGCGAGCGCTATACCAAAATCCTGGCGTTGAAGGGCCAGCAGGTATGCCAATTGATGGATCTGGGATGCCTGACTGGCGGCACGTTTTTGATATGGAGACGGTCGTTGTGCCAGCGCTGACAAAGAAGTAAGGTATTCGGGCAGGACACGAGATAGTTCACGAAGACCACCCTCCATATAGAGCTGCCAGCACAAGGGAATGTTGACCTCACCCAACGTGAGCATCTCTTGTGGGTGAAGTATAGGCAAATGTGCGTTTTGTGTCAGTCCAAATACTGCTGCTGACGTGCTGATCAAAAGAGTGATGGCCCCACGTCGAGAAACTTCGTGCCTATCATCACTGTATCCTGCTGTCTGATGCGATTCACAAGACTGAGTGGGACAGATAATTTGTTCGGCAGCTTGTTGTTGTGGAAAGATAAGTGCACCAGAGGATTCCGGTAGAGGAAAGGGGGCCAATGTTGACGGTTGGCTAAGAGCCATTGTCTGGCCTGGAACTGATGGGTCAGACCTCTTTGTCCTTCTTTTTGCAGAGATCACGTTCTCAAAGCCTAGTTCTTCGGGCGACATATCAAAGGCCTTGCATAGCAAATCGAGAGTTTCCAATTGCGGGATCTGTAAACCGCGCTCCCAACGATTGAACGTATTTGTACTCACGCCAACCTTGCTGGAAGCGACTTCAACACTCCAGCGGCGCTTCAGTCTGGCAGCCTCTAATTTTGTGTTTGGCATCATCATCCATGTTTCCTCCCATAAGAGACGTAAATTTGTAAGCCCTGGAAAAAATCTATTGACAGCTAAATACATTCTAAAAGATTTGGATCTGCAAATCAATCAATCGTGATAAAACGTGATACACCGACATGGAATGAGATGGTACAAAACTCGGACCGATGTTTAAACACGTTACTGTTCTATGTCAAGAGATGAAATTTAAATGAGTATTTAATCTGTTAAACGCAGCTATAAGTGGCTATAAAGATGTATAGCTACTGTGTTTGCTTTAGTGGGGTGAAAGGAGCTACTGTGTATGCAAGATAGTGAAAGTGAGGTTGCACGCATACGCCAACAGATCTCGGAAGAACTGGAGGCGATGCAGCTCGGTTTTAGTGGCTTCGCAACAGGAATGGCACGGCACGATTTCATTCACGCGCGTATGGAACAGATTGGAAATCACCAGGAGGAACTGGCGGGGTATGTGGGTGAGCAGGATGCTGTGGATATGGTTTGTGCACTCTATATAGATAAGGTGGATGGTAGGCGGGGAAAGTAGGCGGTTAGGAGTGGGGGATACGGGAGAGCCGATCCTCCGCTCCTAACCGCCTGCTGACGTTAGTGAGCCATGAAGTTCTGCCAGAAGAGATGCATCCTTTCGCGTAGAGGAGCATGTTCTGGCTTACGTAAATAGGGATCGCCCTCCCACAGTTTTGCAGCAAGGGAGCGTGTGAGTTCAATCAAGCGAGTATCGCTCAGATCGGCGATACGTAGCTCTGGCATACCACTCTGGCGTACACCAATGAAATCACCGGGTCCGCGCAGACGCAGATCCTCCTCAGCTAGACGGAAGCCATCGTCGATATCCTGGAAAATGCCCAGGCGCTCCTGAGCCTGTAAACCAGCTTCAGCACTAAGAACATAACAGAAGGATTGATGTTTACCACGACCAACGCGCCCGCGGAACTGATGCAATTGTGAGAGGCCAAAACGATCCGCATCCTCAATAACCATGACGGTTGCATTGGGCACATCGATGCCCACTTCGATCACCGATGTAGCCACAAGCACATCGAGTTCATGATCACGAAAACTGTGCATCACCTGATCCTTCTCGGCGGGCTTCATTGCACCATGAAGCAGGCCCAGGCGCTGTTTGGGAAATACCTCGCGTTGCAGGCGCTCATATTCAGTCGTGGCTGCTTTGACAGCCAGTGACTCGGACTCCTCGATCAGTGGACAAATGATAAAAGCCTGGCGACCCTCGGAGACCTGCTGGGCAATGGTATAATATGCCTCATTGCGTCGTGCTCCAGTGCGCCAGCGCGTAATGATCTTCTGGCGACCAGGAGGAAGCTGATCGATGACCGAAACATCCAGATCACCATAGAGCGTCAACGCCAGCGTGCGCGGGATGGGCGTTGCCGTCATCACGAGCATATGGGGATGATAGCCCTTTTGTCGCAAAGCATCGCGCTGCTCGACCCCGAAACGATGTTGTTCATCGACAATAACCAGCCCCAATTTCTGGAAGGAGACATCTTCCTGGATCAATGCATGGGTACCGATGGCTACAGCAGCCTGTCCCGACTCGATGGCCGCGCGTCCCGTAGCCCGTTCGCGCGTCCGTTGACTTCCCGTGAGCAGCACAGTGCGGATACCGAAGGGTTCGAGCATAGCACTAATGCTGCGGGCATGTTGCTCGGCCAGCAACTCAGTAGGAGCCATGATCGCACCCTGATAGCCATTGAGCGCCGTTATCAACAGAGCCGCCGCTGCTACTGCCGTCTTACCTGCGCCGACATCACCTTGCAAGAGGCGACACATTGGCTTACTGAGGGCAAGATCAGCAAAAATCTCACAAATTACTCGGCTTTGAGCTGCAGTGAACGTGAATGGCAATGTCGCCTCAAGCGGCTGATCGGTGGCGATCATCGACCAGAGCGTCGAGCCCAGAACAGAGGCTGTGGTATTGTCCTGAGGGGGTACGGTCTGCTGGAGAGGTTGCGCCTCCTGTGGAGGATCGAGAAAAATCTTTGTGTAATCAATTGTGAAGGCATTGCCTTTAGGTGCATCGTATTGCCAGCGACTGCGCCGTTCCTGCATGCCCAGCTGAATCAAGAACAGCTCATCGAAGGCGAGGCGGCGGCGGGCCGCAGTCAGCATCTCCTCGTTATCGGGATAATGGATCTGTGCAATCGCCTCGGGAAGAGGAAGCAACTGACCTGACGAGCGTAGCGACATCGGGAGGTGTTCAGGGATCATCTGGGCATAGCGATCAACAACCCACTTGGTAAAGCGGCGCAGCGTCTTGGCATGCAAGCCTTCGGTGAGAGGATAGATAGGAACCATACGACCTGTATTCAGCAGATCGCCCTGATCGGGCAATTCATGACTGCGCACCGAGAATTCGACCTTATTGCCGAAGCGCTGCTTCACGCCTGTTACGACAAGCTGACTGCCCTTCGCTTTTGTGAGCTGCTTCTGCAAATAGGACTGATTAAACCAGGAGACGTGCAGCTTGCCAGTCTCATCCGAGATCGTGGCAATAGTGCGCGTGCGACCCCCACCGGTACGCTGAGTTTTGACCTCCCAGATCATGCCCATTGTCGTTACTGGTTCGTTGAAGGGAATATCGCCGATGTGGGTGATCTGGCTATAGTCGCGGTGCTCGCGGGGAAAATAAAACAGCAGATCGCGCACGGTACGGATGCCCAGGCTATACAGACGCGTTGCCACTGTAGGACCTACGCCTGGAACTGCTGTAATATCGGCACTCAGCAGCGTCAACGACGTATGGCCCTGAGACATCCCGGCCTCCAGGCGAATCGAATTATGCGAGTTGTGAGAATGATCGATTTTGTCGCTTGGCGGCACAGTGGCGCGGGAGGGCGGTGCTGGTTGTGCAGCCTTTGCTGGTTGGGGGAGCTGATCTCCCGGTGGTATCTGCTCGCTAGATGCATCAGCCTGCGGTGCTCTGGATGTGCGAGGTGTCACAGTGCGAGGAGCTGAACGCGTAGATGCTGGCGGTTGTGCAGGCTTACCAGCGCGAGTGGTATTGGTGGCAGCTGGAGCCTTTGTTGACGGAGGCAGTGGAAGGGGTGGTGCGCTGCCGTCTAGCTCGTTAAGGATGGAGAGAGCTGCGCGCAGGTTGGCAGCACGCTGTATCGGGTCCTGCTTGCGGTAGCCCTCAAGGTGCTCCGTGAAGCGCTGAATAGGACGGAGGTCCAGCCCGGCACTTTTGCAAAGAGCGCTGGTTTCCTCCGCCCAACGAGCGGTAAATGCCTCTACACCGCCCGGGCGAATGGCCTGGTCCTGGTGATTGGTACGCTGTTCGTGTTGTAAGACTTTGCGTGCGCGCTCGACATATGTAGCGAGCGTGGCAGTATTGTTATTTGACATAATACACAGATGGGTTACTAACTACTCGACGTTAAGACTCAGTGATCATAATAGAGGGTGATTGGAACAGGTGTCAAGTAGCTAGCTCACTTTGTATGGGAATTTGTTGTCGCGTGTGTGGGGGTGGTGTGGGCAGTAAGGGGCATTGAAGCGAATTAAGGTAAATTATGATTCGTGAATATATTGTAGCTCGACAAACTAAAGAGCAAGCAAGACTGCAAAAAATCAAGCGATTTTTTGCAGTCTTGCTTGCTCTTTTGCAATCTGGGTAACGAAATAAAGGTTAACAGTCAGGGCTAGCCTTAACACCGCCAGCAGATAAAATTATGGGATAGCTTGTTTGGTGCTGGCGGTGGCTCATCTGTATTTATAGTTCAATCTTGCCATTTTGGACAAGGAGCTTGAGAAATTCCAGATGACGTACCACTTCTACACGGTCGCTACCGCCGTTTTGATACCATTGCCGGAGCCAGAGTAGTGAAACAACCTCATCTTGAGTGAACCCACTCTGAACCAGCACATCTGTTTCTGTTTCGATACTTTCTGTAGTGCTTGTTGTGATCATTTCTAATGGCTGTGTGTTCATGATTGTGTCCTTCCACCTGCGCCGATAGTGGGGCGATCCGCCACTGATTTATTCCGCTTTTTACTATTAGTTTCCAGTTATCTTAGTTTTCAGTCGTCTTATTTGGAAAGAGACTCTCTAATAAACTAGACGCTTCACACTCCGCATTTTCAAATACCTATTTGCCTTTGTCTTTATTTTGTTCATCCATCCACTCTACGTATCTCTTCCCCTACTATTATTCTTTCTATGCAGAGTCTAAGCGGAAAAGAGCGCAATTACTATCTACAAAACAACATCAAAGATGTGAATTATGTCACTCCGGGCCTGTTCGTAGCTGACCCACCATACCACCTCTCGTATAGTTGAGGTTGCTCGATGGGTCATCTGCCGTATATACGTTTGGAGCAACCCCAAGGTTCCATTTTACAAGTACGAATTTCCTCATAAGATTACACGAATTATACAAGCCTTTTTTTCCTATATAATGGTAGGAAATAGGTTGGGGTAAAATTACTCTCTAACAAATAGACGTTCAGGTGTTACAAAATGGGGAAGGGAGACATCCTACACTTTCGAGCAGCTAAATGACCGCCTGCGCGGTCATTTAGCTGCTCGAAAGTGTAGGATGTCTGTCTGCTCAGGCATTACGGACGACGACGTTTGCCAGGCGACCAGGGACGTAGATGACCTTTTGTACAGTGGTATCGCCGATGAAGGACATCACTTTGGGATTGGTCAGTACCAGCTTGCGGACCTCGGTCTCGCTGATATTGGCCGGGACCTCGATGCGTTCGCGTACTTTGCCGTTGACCTGTACAACCAGCGTGAACGCCTCATCCTGAGTCAGGGCTTCATCGTAGGTTGGCCAGGTGGTGCTGTGGATGCTCTCGCCGTGACCGGTCTGGTGCCACAGCTCTTCGGTGATGTGTGGTGCCATCGGTGCCAGCAGTCGCATCATGGTCTCCAGCGTCCGCCGATAGGCGGCGCTACGTGCCACCTCGCTATGTTGCTGCTTGATCAGCTCGTTGTTGCATTCCATCAGCGCGGCCAGGGCCGTATTGAAGCGGAAATTGCCCAGATCCTCGGTGACGCGTTTGATGGTCTTGTTGCGCAGACGCTCGATGGCTTTGGTCTCAGCGGTTTCCTCGGTGCTGGTAGCGCCATCGACCCAACTGTCGCCAATCAGGCTCCAGAAGCGGTTCAGGAAGCGCCAGACGCCTTCCAGGTTGCTTGCCTTAAAGGTGCCGCCCTGGTCGAAGGGTCCCATGAACATCATGTAGCAGCGCACGGTATCCGCACCGTATTTCTCGACATAGGGATCGGGAGCGACGACGTTGCCGCGCGACTTGGACATGCGCTGACCGTCCGGTCCCAGCACGATACCCTGGTGATACAGACGCGTGAACGGTTCGTCGAAGTTCAGCAAGCCCATATCACGCAGCGCCTTCACAAAGAAGCGAGCATACAACAGGTGACGTGTTGCGTGCTCATACCCCCCGATATACTGATCGACGGGCAGCCATTTGTTCAGTTTATCGATGTCCCATGCCTGCTGATCGTTGTGTGGATCGGCAAAGCGCAGGAAGTACCAGGACGAATCGACGAAGGTATCCAGCGTATCGGCCTCGCGCGTGGCGGGGCCACCACAAACGGGACAGGTCGTGTTCAGAAACTCCGGCTCGTAGCGCAGAGGAGACTCGCCGGTTGACTTGAACTGAACGTGCTCGGGCAGCCAGACGGGCAGCTGGTCTTCCGGTACAGGCACCGCGCCATCGGTGGGACAATAGACCATAGGGATGGGAGCACCCCAGTAGCGCTGGCGGCTGACCGACCAGTCGCGCAGGCGGTAGGTAACCATGAACTTGCCAATACCGTGTTCCTCAACGTATTGAGTGACCTTCGCAATGGCTTGATCGGCGGGCGTACCATCGAATGAGCCAGAGTTTACCATCACGCCCAGCGCCTCGTGGGCATGGGTCCAGGTTGCGGGATCGCTGGGTTCTTCATGCTCTGGGCGAATAACCTCGCGAATGGGAATGCCGAACTTGCGAGCGAACTCGAAGTCACGCTGGTCATGGGCCGGCACACCCATAATTGCACCGGCTCCATAGCTCATCAGCACGTAATCGGCAATCCAGACAGGCACTTGCTCGCCGTTCACGGGATTGATTACATAACCGCCTGTGAAGACGCCAGTCTTATCTTTCTCCAGGCTCAGGCGCTCAATCTCAGTCATACGGCGCGTTCTCGCCACATATTCATCGACCTCGGCGCGGTGGTCGGGCGTCGTAATCAGATCGACCAGAGGATGCTCGGGGGCCAGCACAAAGAACGTCACGCCATAGATCGTGTCTGGACGTGTCGTGAAGACGGGCACCTCTTCATGTTTGCCAGCGATCTCGGTGTAGAAACGGATCTCCGCGCCCTCGCTGCGTCCGATCCAGTTGCGCTGCATTGTGATCGTCTGTTCGGGCCATTCGATACCAGGGAAGTTCAGCAGTTCCTCGGCATAATCGGTCATCTTCAGGAACCACTGATCGATCTCTTTCTGAATGACCTCGCTGCCACAGCGCTCGCAAGTGCCGTCAGGTTGCATCTGCTCATTGGCGATGACTGTTTGACACCCTGTGCACCAGTTAGCGGCGGCCGTAGAGCGATAGACCAGCCCGTGCTTGTAGAACTGCAGGAACAGCCACTGAGTCCATTTGTAATAGTCGGGCAGGCAACTCACAACCTCACGCGACCAGTCCCATTGCGCGCCCATTGACTTTAATTGTTCGCGCATCTTCGCTATATTCTGCAACGTCCAATCGTGGGCCTGGATACCGCGCTTAATGGCAGCGTTTTCGGCGGGCAGACCAAAGGCATCAAATCCCAAGGGCTGCATCACATTATAGCCCTGGGCCTTCATGTAACGGCCATAGGCATCGGCACCCGAATAATTATACCAATGGCCCATATGCAGATCGCCAGAGGGATAGGGGAACATAACCAGATTATAGAATTTGGGTTTGGGTGAGTCATCGGGGGCATGGCCCTCCTGCTGGGCCTCCCATTGAGTTTGCCATTTGCGCTCAACTTCTTTTGGATTGTATTTCGTGCGCGTTATCATAACGGCCTCCCCACTTATAAAAAATGGTCTGTCTAAAGGAATGATAGTGAATAACGACAATAAAAAAACCTTTCATCCATGAGGGACGAAAGGCTTTTCCGTGGTACCACCCTGATTTTCGATCAAGGATGAAGTGGTGGACCTGAGGGGACTCGAACCCCTGACCTTCTCCATGCCATAGAGACGCTCTCCCAGCTGCGCTACAGGCCCATGTGATGAATGCTGGTATGTCCTTGATCTACTCTCGATTGTACGCTATAACGGGCGTCCCGACAAGTGCTACATTACTTTTGTATGGGCTCGATGCCTCGGGGCCATACAGTAACTCACACTTATTGCTCACAGGCGAGTTCGGTCTGACGTTGCAGCCTCACACCATCCGGCTACTCTCTGAAAGCTGATTGACCTACTACTCCTGCTCGTCGCTGTGTATTTCGTGACTATTACTATATCACAAATGTTTGCGATTTGCAAGGTATTAGTATGAATGGTGCGAAGTGGAGATGAGGGGGCTCGAACCCCTGACCTCAACAGTGCGATTGTTGCGCTCTCCCAACTGAGCTACATCCCCAGCGAGGAAGATAATAACATATTGGATCAGAATTGTAAAGCCCCCTTTTTGGCAATTTCAATTCCAAGAAAGATTTTGACCTGGCTGATGCAATGTTTCTTCAAGAGCGGAACGCGGGGCGTACATTTTTATCGGCGAAAAGGTAAATCAGGATAACGACGGGGAAGATGAGATCGCCAATTGTTGTAGCTAGCGTGTTTTTGGGGAGCATGCCGACGAAGTTACATAAGGCAAAGACAATCGTGAAGATCTCGACTGCTACTGTTGCCCCAAATGCCCAGGGTTGCAGGGTCCATAGGCCGTATGCCAGAGCGAGGGAGATCAGTCCTATCAGGACAGAGATGACGGTGCCGATGAGGGCAATCGGAGTGCTAAAAGCGACAGCGATAGATAGCAGAGCGAGTATCAACGCACCTATGCCCTCGATGGCGAGCAGGAGAGCAATGATGGTGATACCTAGAGGACGCCTGCGTTCGGTTCTGAGCGGTGTATTTTCCACGGTATTTCCCCTTTCGTCTCTGGTTGAGCATGATTTGCGACATTTAGATATTACAAACAACGCTGTTCGTATCGTGTTATCAAAAATGATGAAAGAACTAATCTGATGATAGATGTTACACGAGAAAAAGATGTAAAGGGATACAGCCCTAGAAGACAACAGAAGCCAGCCCATTTCCTGCCAGCGCTCAGGCTGGCAGGAAATGGGCTGGCTTCTGTTGTCTTCTAGGATTGACCTTCCAGTATTTTTTTAAGAGATTCCAGCTGGGATTCCAGCTGTTTTTTGGCGAGGGTATTGAGGAATGGTCCGGCCAATTTGCCGAGAGGGCCAGGGTCACCTTCGGCAAGGGCTGCGATCTGGGTAGAGTCTTTGATGGGTGTGAGCGTGAATTTGCTTTCGAGCTGGGTCGCACCCGAAGAAGCCTTGAAGGCGAAGGTGTGAGGCGGCTCGTAGGCAGTGACTTCCGCATTGGCATCAAGCTTCTGTCCTGCCAGATGAACGGTGGAGGAGAAGGTTGAGCCAACGCCAATGGGTCCAGAGGAGGTTTGCTTGACGTTTTCGACGGATACCCAACGCGAGATGTTGTCAATGTCCGCCAGGAAGGCAAAAACCTCCTCGATGGGTCGGTTAATAACGATGGTTTTTTCTGCTTTCATAAGTACACGTCTCCTGAAAACCGTATTTGGTACTCTCTATTATATTTGGAAAAAAATCTCTTTGCTCTAAGTATAAATACGCTTTTGAGGTGAGTAGGTGAGAGGGCTGTTAAGAGCTTTTTAACACGACGCGTATTTAGCGGGAACTTTCTTCTCAGCAAACGCGTCATAGTCGATGGATGAATGTTCAGCAGGATTGGATAAAGGAGGCTATACGAGATTATGATGCTTAAGAAACTGTTTGCTGCAACTGTACTGGCCTTTGGATTATTAGCAAGTTTGGCACTGCCCGCTTTCGCTTGTGGTGGCCTGGTCGCACCTAATGGAGCGATTCGCCTCTCGCGTGCAACGACGCTGGTAGATTGGCATAATGGCATCGAGCACTATATGACCAGCTTCACCTACCAGGGTGATGTTTCCAATCTGGGATGGATTGTTCCCCTGCCATCTGTGCCCCTCAAGATCGAAGAGGGTGGTGCATGGACACTCCAGCGCCTCTCGCTCGAAACGCATCCTGTGGTAACAGAGCAAAACCTATTGGCAGCCCACGTTGGTGCTTCCGTTTCTCAAGCGGCGGTGCTCCAACAGGTGAAAGTTGAGGCGCTGAATATTACGGTCATCCGAGGAAGCGGCCAGGAGGTAATCAACTGGGCTACCAATAATGGCTTCGCGTTGGATGATGATACGCGTGCTCATTTGCTCACGTATGCAAAGGGCAGTCCTATTTTCATGGCTGCTAAGTATGATACCGCAGCTGCTAAGACACGTCATCAGTTGAGAGGGGATGGCTCACCCGTACTGATTACGATGAAAACGGCTCACCCCTGGATTCCCTTTGAGGTGCTGGCATTGGATGGGCAGCAAGTGCAGGCCGACCTATACCTGTTGACCGATAATCCTGTCAACACTAGCGATACAAATGTGACCATTGGACAGTCTGCTGTAGGTAGCGAGATTCCTGGCGCGCCCGGATTTAAAGTCGCGTTCCAGGAAAAGATGACGCCCACACTGTTCCACGATCTGTCTACTGATCGTAATATGGGCTGGGTACGCTCCGAGGGCTGGTTGACATACCTGAGCCTGGATGCCCCTGCCGAGCAGGTCACCTACGATATGGGGATCAGTCCCAATGGTGTGATCCGCCTGGCTCCATTTGGCACACCGCCAATGGCTATTGTCGATAAACAGCAGCAGAAGCAAGGACTCTCAACGGTTGTACAGATGCCGCTGGGAACACCGCAGTTTGTCTTCTCGGTCGTGCTTCTGCTGGGAGTATGTGGAGTTATAGTATTCTGGTTCGTGCGTGCCCGTGTTCATCTAAGAAAGAGCTAAGGAGAGCGCGAAACCGCGTTGGTTATGGTGACAAAGGCACGGACGCCACAAGCAGCTATTTTACACAGACATCTTCGGTGAAATAGCTGCTTATTGTTCTTCCTGTATCATGAGTGGAGTTATGCAGCGTGGCGAAAAATAGTGTACACTGAGGGGAGGCTTGATAGGCAAGCCAGTAAATAGCGAGGAAAAGGACGCCGTATGACAAGGCCAAGAACCAGGATTGGCATTATCGGCTGTGGTGCAATCAGTGGCATCTACTTTGAAGCAGGCAAAAGCTTCGATATCCTTGAGGTTGCTGCATGCGCGGATATCGATATGGAGCGCGCAAGGGCTCAGGCAGCACGCTATCATGTGCGCAAAGCCTGCACCGTCGAGGAGTTACTGGCCGATCCCTCCATTGAAATTGTGGTTAATTTGACTATCCCCAAAGCGCACGCGGAGGTTTCGCTGGCTGCTGTCAAAGCTGGTAAGTCGGTTTATAGCGAGAAGCCATTGGCGATCAGCCGGGAGGAAGCTCAGCCGCTATTGAAATTGGCGCGTGAGCGTGGAGTACGCATTGGTTGTGCGCCCGATACTTTTCTCGGTGGTGGTCTGCAGACCTGTCGCAAGCTGATCGATGAGGGCGGGATCGGCGAGCCGGTGGCAGCGACCGCTGCGATGGTGTGTCATGGGCACGAAAACTGGCATCCTAACCCGGATTTTTATTATCAGCCGGGCGGTGGCCCGATGTTCGATATGGGACCGTATTATTTGACCGCGCTGATCTCGCTGATCGGCCCTATTCGCCGGGTGACAGGTTCAGCACGCATTACCTTCCCTGAGCGAACAATTACCAGTAAGCCCCAGTTTGGCAAAAAGATAACCGTCAACACACCAACGCATATTGCAGGCGTTATGGATTTCACGAATGGGGCGATTGGCACGATTATCACCAGCTTTGATGTATGGGCCAGTAAACTCCCGCTCATCGAGATCTATGGTACTGAGGGGACGTTGAGCGTGCCCGATCCCAATGGCTTTGGCGGTCCCGTGCGTATTCGCAAGGCCAGGGCCAGCGAGTGGAATGAGGTGCCGCTCACACACGGCTACAACAAGAATAGCAGGGGTCTGGGGGTTGCGGATATGGCCTATGCGCTGCGTTCTGGTCGTCCACATCGGGCAAGCGGCGAACTGGCCTATCATGTGCTTGATACCATGCAATCCTTTCATGAAGCTTCGTATGAGAACAGGCATATCGAGTTGACGAGCACGTGTCAACGTCCCGCGCCTTTGCCCGTGGGATTGCGCGAAGGACTGCTTGATCAGTAAGAAAAAAAGTTTCCTTCTCATTTTGCCCGAAGGGCAAAATGAGAAGGAAACTTTTTTCTTACTGATTCGCACTGTAGGCATTTCTGGTATAAGAAAGGACGAATGTGACAAAAGGTTGTGATAACTTATGTCAATCGTTATCTTTATTTTGGCTTAATAGATGCCGTACCTGGGATTGAAGATTACAATTCCAGCTATACGCGGTGTGCCAATGCCGGTTGCCATATCATAGTACGGTGTCGTTGGGTAGAAGCCGTTATTGTTCTCGGCCTGACCCTGTCCAGTGATGTCGTGGTAGAACTGGCTGTAGGCGTTATGCGTGCGGAATAAGGCATAGAGCCCGACGTTCGCAAGCCCGAAGCGGAAGCCGTTCACGCTATCCCACAGGCCGATAATTCCCGACCACAGAGGGCTGGATAGACTGGTTCCACCAATGCCAAACCAACCAGGAGGCGTCAACGAAGAAGAGAACGTTGCGCAGGTACTGTTGGTACTTGGGTTCCCTGTGCAGTACTCGGCATAGGGCGTAAACTCATCAGCGTTGGCAGACACATCGGGAACCTCGCGGCAGTATTGTCCAGGGAAAGCTACCTGACAAAAGGGGGATTTCTGGCTGAGAGAACTGATCACCCCTGGACCAGACTGATAGAACGGTCGCCCCCAGAAGGTGCTCACGCCACCACCGCCCGCGCCCAGGTTTGCGCAGAACACGAGACCTGTGGCCGAGCCATTGCACAGATCCCCCACATTCCATACGCTCTCAACGCCCTGAGGATAGGCTGGAGTGGGGTCGGTGCCTGGATCGAACGTCTCAAAGGAAGTGCCACCTACTGCCGTGACAAATGGCTGAGAGGATGGATCATCGGGGAAAAGGCCCGTGTTGCCGGAACCGCGCAAGCAGTCATAGGCACCGGTATCGCCAGAAGCCGAAAAGATGCTCTGCCCCTGCAATGCCATCTGGGCAAAGGCAAAGAACTCAGATCGTGCCTGGGCAAAGCCAGCATCGGCCTCACACAGGCCCCAGCTGCTGCTGATTACATCGGCTGCATCGTCCTGCGCGATCTTGAAGTACTCGTCAATAGTAGTGATGCCCTGGAAGTCGTTGGGGGCATTATAGACCAGGATACGACTTGCCTTAGGCGCGATAGCGATCTGCATCTCGATATCGGCCTCTACTTCGACATCGCCTGAAAAATCGTTGGCAGGATTACACTGATCGCCCGAGGGACAAGCTGGGGTGATAGGGCCACCATCAACGTTGATATCGACCAGGGGAACATTCTC
>Ga0070741_10002438_pt1 | contig 50020 bp, 39 predicted proteins | sample Coa_R1_4_FD_66440 | JGI IMG/M metagenome (GOLD analysis project Ga0070741, IMG submission 66440) | Surface soil microbial communities from Centralia Pennsylvania, which are recovering from an underground coalmine fire - Coalmine... | ecosystem: Environmental > Terrestrial > Soil > Unclassified ... | reverse complement strand
TTATTACAGCAGCAGCGATTTGAGTTGGTTTGCGGATAAGGATAAGTGGGCAGGACTGCAATCGATAGCTATGGTGGAGTCTGAAAGAGAGGTCTCAGGCGGAGAAAAGACCGTAGAACGCCGTTATTACATCAGCAGTTTGGAGTCTGATGCCTTTAAGATTGGCAGGGTGATTCGCCAGCACTGGGGCGTGGAAAACTCATTACACTGGGTTCTGGACGTGACCTTCAGAGAAGACCACAGTCGAATTCGCAAAGACAACGCGCCAGAAAACATGACCATTCTCAGACGTTTAGCTCTGACTCTACTAAAGCAGGAAAAGACCTGTAAGAGAGGGATCAGAGCCAAACGTCTCAAGGCCAGTTGGCTCGACAGTTATCTTATAAAAGTCCTAACAACTTAAGATGCGTTTGCCCTGGACAAACTATTTCAAAGTCGGCTGGACGGCGGATGGTTACCGGGACGCGCTGATACCGCTCCGCTTCATGACGAATTCAACCACGTACTTTTTCAGCTTATCTCGGTTCGTTTTTCGATATTCCGGATAATCCTGGGCGATACCGCGATCAGCCCGGGCCAGCAGAATGTATGCCTCAAGAACGCCTGCGTCATCCATCTTGATCAAATTTGCTAGAGAGGGATCCAGCTTGTCCGATTCCCTTACCTTCTTATCAATGGTCTTGATTGCCATTCGCAGGGAATCGGCCTCTTCTTTAAGACTGTGACGATACGTTTTTTCGTTTGGGTACTCTTCGGCAAACCGCTTGGTCGCCCAGGTGGTACGGGCAATACCGTACGTTATCCAGGCCGACGATCCATCATCCTTCCTGTTCATCAGATCCGGATCAAGAGTTATTGTCGTATTTCCGTCGCCTTTCTGATCAACCGAGGTCGGGATTTTCACCACCGGGTGCGACAGGGTAATATCGTGATTTTTTGCATATCCCACAAAAGCGCTGGCAGCCAACTGGTTGTACGGCTCTGAAATATAGGCCTCGATATATTTGTCACGCGCTTCAATTGGTTTACCCTGCTTCATCAGCGCGTCGGCCCAATAACGATAGGCAGTCTCGCGGTTAGGATTGATTGCGATCGCCTTTGCGAACCATTCGCCAGCCATATCCAATTTACCGTCAGACTTGTAATAAGAATCCCCAATGTACAGAGCAGCTTCGTATAAATTCGGATCAGAGCTCAACGCCATCTTGTAAAGCTGGATGGCCGTTTCCATATCGCCTTTTACAAAGCTGATCTCCGCATCCTGCATTGCTTTGTTGGCTGCTTTGTTTTCGGAATATTTCGGCGCGCCGGGCACACCTCCGGACAAACCAGCAAGAGCCAGGGCGCTCAGCCGGCTGTTATCGCCAAGGTCCTTAGCCTTTAACAGAATCGTTCGGGCGCGATTTGATATCTCTTCGCGCTTCGCATCATCAAGAGTGACGGAGCTTATGCTATAGAGACAGAAACCCAGCGCCGCCAGCACATCCCGATCCTGGTCATTCTGTTTCACCAGCTGTTCAAAGATAGCGGCCGCATCGTTCATTTTGTTCTGTTTAAAAAGGTCAAAGGCTTGTTGTCGTTTCTGATCGTAATCTGAGCCGGTTTGCGCAATCGCGGCACGGTCCAGTCCGCATAGCATTAAGGCGGTAACTATTAGTAGTATAGATAACCCGTATCTGAGTTTTGGTGATTTGCTCATAGGATATCCTTTAGGGACGGAATATTTCCAGCGCTACAGAAAGCAGACGAACGTTGATGGCAATATCCTAATCCAGATTAGATATTATTGAAATAGAGGTAGTGGATAATCCTGGAAATGGCTATTTCACTATCGAATAGCAATAAGCGTCGGATGGTTCGGCGCTAAAAGCCGGATGCATCACCCGACGACGTAAAATTCCTTCCCTTTGCATACCGACCTTTTCCATAACGCGAGCAGAGCCAGTGTTTTCCACATTACAAATAGCCCATACACGATATATCTCAGGTTGACCGAGCGCCCAATCGACGACAGCCTTACTGGCTTCGGACGTGTAACCGTTCCGCCAGTATTCGCGCGCCAGGACGTAACCGAAGTCAGCGATATAGCCGTTAATTCGCAGCTCTATCATTCCGAGAAGCTGGTTATCTGCTTTGCGAATTATGATCCAGGGGTAAGCGCTTCCATCAACCCAGCTATTGATACATCGCCGCATAAAATCGCGGGTTTCATCGATGCTTTTATGCGGCTTCCAGATCAAATACTGCGTGACAACCGGATCCTGAGCATATTTGACAAAAATCTGCTCCGCATCCTCGATCACGGGTTTGCGAAGGCGCAGCCGGTCGGTTTCGAAAGTTTCGGGAACATTCATATTTTCTGACTTCTTTCGAGTTTTTCCTCAATTATAGTTTTCCGGGTACGGACACGCGATACCCCGGTTCAAATAAAAAATCCGCCGCCGCAATGTTGAAGCCAGGACCCGAAGATCCACGACATCCCACTTAAACCCTTTAAACAGAGGGATTAAAATTATGGCACGAGTCAATACCCGCTATGACCTTCGTATTTGCCATTTGGTCGCCCACAGGAAAGAAAACTTCTGTGGATGTTGTCACTTACAGCGAATACAGCGAAAAATTGTGGTTGAAAGCTTAGCCACATAGAAAGCTACGTCTAAATATGTAAGGCAGGGAAGAAGACTTTCCAGTTGGTTACGAAACAGAAGGATTTATCGACCGCTGGAATTTGGCCAACTGGCGTCACACCTGTCACAGCAAGACAAGTGGTTTGATTAGTTAGAGTTACGCTGTGACACCTGAGCGTCACACAGAAGTTTCGTGAGCCAACTGATGTCACAGCCAGGGTATGATCAGGATCACCGAAACCTCCTTGTTGTGCGACGTCAGCTGCGAACGGACTACTTTGACCACCGGAAGCAGAGCCGAAATGGCTTATCCGTTTTGTTCTTTACAGTTGACGCCCCCTATGGTAACTTTTTGAGTTCATTAGCGTGCGCCAGTTGCATTCTATGCGGCTTCACTTTTTGCCGATGCGCGCTATTGAAATTATTCACACTGAATAAATTACACGGTTCGAAGCGTTGTTAAAGCGGAGGATTTAAGAGCTGTGGCTCTAGCAAAAGAAACGAAGACTGGAATTATTGGTGATTATAAGTTGCACGATGGCGACACAGGCTCGCCGGAAGTGCAGGTCGCGCTGCTTTCACGCCGGATTTCCGACCTGACGGAGCATTTTAAGACTCACGCAAAGGATAACCATTCGCGAAGAGGATTGCTGAAATTAGTTAGTCAGCGTCGCCGGCTTTTGGACTATCTCAAAGGGCGCGACGCGGCCCGCTATCACGAATTGATCGGTAAGCTCGGTTTACGAAAATAGTGTCCGGTACGAACCATTTGGCGGACCACCGGTCCGGCTCGCGCGAGTCCTTTTTAGAATTCAAATGGTTTGGATTGAGTGCTTGCGGTACAGTTCCGCACCCGACGAGTAAACTAGGCTCGACCGGGCAGCGAGGCCAAGACAAAATTTCTGGGATAGATCGAATAAGCCACGGCGACGCAGCGAATGTTGCGACGGTCGCCGTGGCTTTTACTTTTGTGGACGTAATCGGCGGTGCAGATCATTGATTGTGATTGGACGGATGGCATTGTTAAGCCACCCAGGCAGGCTCTTCACAGTTAATAGATCCACGCACTCCCGCAGTTGTTTGAGAGGAGAATAAATAAATGTATTTGAAAGAGACTATCAGTCTCGGCGGACGTGAATTAACGCTGGAGACTGGAAAGGTCGCGAAACAGGCCGATGGCTCTGTTATTATGCGTTACGGCGACACCGTCATATTGGTAGCCGCTGTTGGTGATAAGAAGGAGCGTGAAGGACAGGATTTTTTCCCGCTTACCGTTGAATATCGCGAACATAATTACGCAGCCGGACGAATTCCCGGCAACTATTTCCGTCGTGAAGGCAGACCCACAGAAAAGGAAGTGCTCACCAGCCGTCTTATTGATCGGCCACTTCGCCCGTTGTTTGAAGAAGGTTACCAGAATGAAACTCAGGTTGTAGCGACTGTTATCTCCGCCGATCCCGATATCGACCCGGACGTGATTGCAATCACCGGATCGTCTGCCGCTCTTTATCTTTCGGACATCCCGTTTTCAAACCCAATCGCCGGAGTGCGCGTAGGCTTGATCGATGGCCGATATGTTGTCAACCCGACGTATGAAGAGACCCGCGATTCACGAATGAATCTCATCGTAGCTGGCAGCGAAGAAGCCATCGTGATGGTTGAGGCAGGCGCGGACGAAGTTTCCGAAGAAGTTTTTGTTGAAGCCTTGATGTTCGGTCACAACGAGATCAAAAAGTTATGCCGATGGCAAAAAGAGATCTTCACGAAAATGAGCATCACTAAACGCGATGTCAATAAAAAGACTTTCGACGAAGCGATGGTCAGCGAGATCGAAAGCAAATTCCAGGAAGATCTGCGCGAAGCACTGAATGTTTCCAACAAAGGCAAGTTGGAAAGCTATGCCGCGGTTGATGACCTGAAGAAAAAGGCAATCGAGCTTTATCCCGAAGAAGATGAAGCGAAACGCAAAGACGCGGCCGCTATTTTCGGTCAAATGAAAGAGAAGGTTTTCCGCGACGATATCCTGAACAAGCGGCGTCGCCCGGATGGCCGTCGCTTCTCAGAGATTCGTCCCATCTCGATTGAGGTCGGCTGGCTGCCGCGTGTTCACGGCTCGGCATTGTTCACACGCGGAGAGACGCAGGCGATGGTCTCCTGCACGCTGGGCACAAGCGAAGACATCCAATTCATGGACAGCCTGGAAAAAGGCGAAATCAAGCGAAGGTTCATGCTGGATTACAACTTCCCGCCGTATTCAGTCGGTGAAGTGAAACGCATGGGATCTCCCGGACGGCGCGAGATTGGTCACGGAGCGCTGGCTCGCCGCGCGTTGGCAGCGGTTGCGCCCGATGAAACCGAATTCCCATATATTCTGCGAATCGTGTCTGACATCACCGAATCGAACGGTTCGTCATCAATGGCCTCGATATGCGGTGGCTCGCTGGCTATGTTTGACGCTGGCGTTCCGTGCAAAGCGGCAGTCGCCGGCGTTGCGATGGGATTGGTCAAAGAAGGCAACAAGTACGCCGTTCTCACCGACATCGCAGGGGCAGAAGATCATTATGGCGATATGGATTTCAAGGTGGCGGGAACTCGCAACGGCGTAACTGCGCTGCAGATGGACATCAAGATCACCGGCATCAACGCGCAGATTCTGGCGGAAGCTTTGCAGCAGGCGAAGCAAGGCAGAATGTTCCTGCTGGATAAGATGGAAGAGGTGATTAACGCGCCGCGTGAAGAGATAAACGAGTACGCTCCGCGCATCCTGACGATCAATATTCCTACCGAAAAGATCCGCGAAGTGATTGGGCCCGGAGGCAAGATGATTCGCAGCATCGTTGAAAAGACCGGCGCCAAAATCGACATTGAAGATTCCGGCCGTATCAACATAGCTTCGGCAAACCTGGAAGCTGCAAACGCCGCGATTCAGATGATTGAAGATTTAACAGCCGAAGCGGAGCTCGGCAAGACCTACCTTGGCAAAATCGTCAAGTTCCTGGACTTTGGCGCGATTGTCGAGATTATGCCTGGAGTCGATGGTCTCCTTCACGTTTCAGAAATCGCCGACCATCGGATCAGGGATCCTCGCGATGTATTGCGGGACGGCCAGCAAGTACTGGTCAAGGTAATCAACATCGATCCATCTGGCAAAGTAAAGCTGAGCCGACGCGCTGCTCTCCGTGAAGATAAGTCCGGCACCGGCGGCGGTGATGAAGGAATGATCGAAGGTGGCGGCAATGAGAACGGCGAGCCGAGGGAACGCGAAGAACGTCGCGATCGCGGTCCACGTCGTGAACATCACGGCCCACCGCGCCGACGGTAAGCGATAGTCCGGGTCCCGTCGTTCCAGCGGGACCCAAATTTCTTACTAATCTTCGTCGTGTTCCTGCCCGTCGTAATGCATTACCACACTTTCACCGTCCACGGTAGTTTCCAGATGAACGTCACGGCCCCACAGCTTGTAGACGTACTCAAGCACTTTGCGGGCGTATTTGACATCCAGTTCGATTCCCTCGAAACGATGACGCAGGTAAAGCTCGCGGTTGCGGTTATAATCGCCGTCATAGACTTCTATATAAGGAAAACCGAAATTTGTCATGCCGGCAACAAGTTGATCGCGGACCTTCTCCCAGCGTTTTTCTGTGATCGTCCACTCTTCTTCGTCAACCAGTTCATAGACGAATAGATCAAGCTCTTCGCACAGATCTTCAGTGAGGTAGTTGCGCAGAAAAGAGATATCATTATCCATTTCGCGCACTTCAAATATCTTGGCGCGACCCTCGCCGCCTTTGCGACCGAAAATCTTCTTCTCTTCCTCGGTTGGCGAATCCCATCTTCGTTCGATATCTTCAAAGAGCTTGTAGCCAAGGTAGTAAGGATTCAGGCTGCCTTTGTGCGGTGAGACTACTCCGGAATGCAGTTCGGCGAATTGAACAAACTGATCATCGGTAAGATCCATTTCTCTCATGATTCGAGAATGCCAGTAGCTTGCCCAGCCCTCGTTCATGATCTTGGTCTGCATTTGCGGCAGAAAGTACTCCATTTCGGAATGGATCATCGCCATCACGTCGCGCTGCCAGGGTTCCAATGCCGGAGAATTCTCCATGATAAAGAACATTATGTCTTTCTGGGGTTCTTCCGGCCAGCGTCTTTCTTCGTCTTCCTCTTTTACGACGGGCTTGTTTCGCGCTTTCAACTCCGCTTCGGTTAACAAATCATCATATTTGCCCTGTGTTGAAATCTCTGCCTTCTTTTCGTTTGGATCTTGCTGAGCTTTCCTTTCACGATTTCTATGCACGAAAAGATTGGGATCGATGTGTTCTTCAATAGAAAGAACTGCGTCAAGAAATTCTTCGACTACTTTTCGACCGTATTTGAACTCGTAATCGTAGATCCGATTTGCATGGACAGACGCCTCGTCCAGCATCTGACGGTTTGTTCGAGAGAAATACGCGTTGTTCTTGAAGAAGTCCACATGTCCCAGCACGTGAGCCATGACAAGTTTGTTTTGCAATAGCGAGTTGGTATCGAGCAGAAATCCGTACGAGGGATTCGTATTGACGACAACTTCGTAAATCTTTGACAGACCGAAGTCGTACATCATCTTCATCTTGTGATAGGCCTTGCCGAACGTCCAGTGCGAGTATCTGCCCGGAAGCGCATAGGAGCCGATCTCATACATTATCGTCGCCGGAACAATTTCGAATCGAACCGGAAAAGGATCCAGATGAAATTTATTCGTGGCGATATCCCAAATCTGCTCTAGAGCCTTCTCTAATTCTTTGACCTCTTTATCGAGCATATCTCCTCTTCGAGACTTGTCCGTGTGTCACAAACATTCAACTTGCTACACTTGCGCAGGCAAGATGCCTACGCTACATCAAGCCTCAATTCCTCGTTTTCCGAAGAACTGCTTCAATGCTGGATACACGTCTTCCTTGTCATCAATCCGCACGCCAATAAATCGATCCTGGCTCTTCAACCGATCAGAAAAGATCGAAAGGAGAGCGCCTGACGACCGCCTGTAACTGGTCGCCCCCTCTTCACCAATCTCACCATAGCCGAAAAGGTTGCAGGTTTTTATCATCTCATCCGCGAGCTTTACTGCCTCATCATTATCTGAATAATAATTGTCGCCATCAGAGAAATGGAAAGGATAGATATTCCAATCACGCGGATTGTATCTCTCTTTAATGATGTCAAGCGCCAGCTTATAGGCAGAACTCACAACCGTACCGCCTGATTCGCCCTGCGTAAAGAACTGCTCTTCACTGACCTCTTTGGCCTCAGTGTGATGGCTGATAAATACGATATCGACATTGTCGTATTTTGTCCTGAGGAATCGCACCATCCAGAAATAGAAACTGCGAGCGATGTATTTCTTAAACTCGCCCATTGATCCGGACACGTCCATCATCGCCATCACTACGGCATTAGATTCGTATTGGACAGTTTCCTCCCAAGTCTTGAATCGCAGGTCTTCTTTTTTGACATTACCGAATCTCGCCTCACCACCTTCGCGAGCCTGGCGTTTGATGTTTTCCAGAATCGTGTGACGCTTATCCAGATTGGAAAGAATGCCGCTGCGACGAATTTCAGTGAACCGCGTAGTCTTTGAGGGAATCGCCCGTTTGGCTTTCTCTTCCAGATAGGGCAGGTGCAGATCTTCGAAAACAAGCTTGGCTATCTCGTCGATTTCTACATCGGCTTCGTAATAATCATTCCCGGCCTTGTCACCTGCGCCCGGACCTTTGCCAGGACCCTGCTGTCCATCGCTTTCACGGCCGATAACATCGCCGACTTGGGTTTTGCCGTCGCCCTGACCGACGTGCTTTTTCTTTCGATAGTCGTAGCGAAACTTGTATTCGTCCAGCGAACGGATCGGGACTTTGACGGTGCGCTTGCCGTCGGACAAAATGATTGATTCATTAGAGACAATCGAGCCGAGGTTCTTCTTAATTGCTTCTTTGACTCGCTCTTTATGTCTTTCCTGGTCTATCAGTCCCTTTCGCTGAAGCGACCAGTCATTGCGATTTACGGACATATCATTCCCTTCGAGCAGAAATCCATAAAACCGAATCGGAGACGCGGAGACACGGGAACGCGGAGATTCTCCGTTTCCCCGTGTCTCCGCGTCCCCGCGTCGCTTTCGCTTCGTCCCTGCATTCTCTGTCCCTCAAGCTATAACGCCCGCACCTGCTGGGTCAGCAAGCGCGGGCGTCGCAGTTTATTTTGGAGAGCGGCGCCCTCTTCAACGCGACAACAATGTGCCGACATAGGTCAGCAGCTCGTTAGCGCAAATCGGGCAATAGCCGTGCTCCTTGATCAATCTGTCAACAACGTCGTTGATGCGACGCAACTGGTCGGCATCGGGCGTCTTGCTGGAAGTCGTGATCTTCACCACGTCTTTCAGGTCAGCGAATATCTTCTTCTCGATTGCCTCTTTCAGGCGCTCGTGCGAAGTGTATTCGAACTGCTTGCCTTTACGAGCATAGCTCGAAATACGAATCAGGATCTCCTGACGGAAAGTATTCTTTGCGTTTTCAGAAATTCCGATCTGCTCTTCGATGGACCGCATCAGCTTCTCGTCAGGTTCGTGCTCTTCTTCGGTGATCGGATCTCGCATGCGTTCTTTGTTGCAATAGGCCTCGACATTGTCCAGGTAGTTATTGCAGATGCCGCGAGCCATCTCTTCAAAGCTGTACACGAATGCGCGCTGCACTTCGACTTTGGCCAGCTCGTCATACTCCTTGCGAGCAACTGAAATCAGGTTCAGATATCGATCGCGCTCTTCGTGAGAAATTCCTGAGTGCTGGTCGAACCCTTCCTTGATTGTTCTGAGCGCATCAATCGGGTTGATGCAGGTCATTCCATCTTTGACCAGAGCATTCGACAAACGATTGATTATGTATCGCGGGCTGATGCCGTCCATGCCTTCACGGACCGTCTCTTCGCGAAGCTCGCGAACGTCTTTCGACTTGAACCCTTCGACATCTTCGCCGTCGTAAAGTTTCATCTTCTTGACGATATCGATGCTAGCCTTTTTCGGCGGCTCAAGACGCGTCATCACTGCAAACATGGCCGCGACTTTCAACGTGTTCGGAGCGATGTGGATATTGCGAAGTGCTTCGCTCTCTTTCAGCAACTTATCGTAAATTCGCTCTTCCTGCGTGACGCGAAGATTGTATGGAACTTTGATTACGATAATGCGGTCCTGTAACGCTTCGGACTTCTTGTTGGCGACGAAGGCAGAATATTCGTTCTCGTTTGTATGAGAGAGGATGACTTCATCGGCATATATCATTGCAAAGCGACCGGTCTTGATGTTCTGTTCCTGAGATAGAGTTAGCAACGAATAAAGGAATTTTTCGTCGCACTTCAACATCTCAATGAACTCCATCACGCCGCGATTGGCGATATTCAATTCGCCATCGAAACGGTAAGCGCGTGGATCGCTTTCGACGCCAACTTCACCAATGGTCGACAAGTCTATTGATCCTGTCAGCTCTGTGATGTCCTGAGATTTCGGATCGGACGGAGCGAATGTACCAATACCGATGCGTTCCTTTTCAGACAAGGCGATACGTTCGACAATAACGTCCTCGTGTCGTCCGCCGTAATTATGATCCAGGTTATATCGGCACTTTGGACAGAGATCGCCTTCGATGTATAGTCCGTAATGCTTCTCAACCTCTGCCCGCAATTCCTGCGGTATCAGATGAAGAGGCTCTTCGTGCATCGGGCAGTCCTTGATTGCGTAGATCGCTCCCTGGTCGGTTCGCGAGTAACGCTCGAGCCCTCGTTTCAGCAGCGTCACAATGGTCGACTTGCCGCCTCCAACCGGACCCATCAAAAGCAAGATACGCTTTCGCACCTCCAGGCGCTGAGCTGCGCTCTTGAAATACTGCACAATGTGATCGATCGGCTCTTCGATTCCGAACAGCTCGTCCGAGAAAAACCTGTAACGGGTCACTTCCTCGCGAGTACCCTCGTGAAGCTTCTCTGTCCCCGAAGAGAGAATCATGTCGCAGACGCGCGCGTGAGAGAGTTCGGCGATTTTGGGGTTCTGTACCGCAAGCTCAAAATAGTCACGGAACGTGCCTTCCCAGGCAAGCTTCTCTCGCTCACGTCGGTGTGCCTCGAGGCGTTCTCCGATATTAAATTTATTTTCTTCCATTTGTGCCCCCCATTCCGTTTCGCATGGGTCCGCGTAGTTGAGCCCTCTCAACTAAAACTTGACTGAACAATTATTCCTCGTGACTCGATGACCCTAAAAGCAGGTCATCCGAAAGATGCAACAACTCCAGCCTCGCAGGGGCTGTTTATCATTGGCGTTGTTCAAAAAACGCTTTTCTGCTGGAGAGATGTTTGGAGGTACACCCAAGCAACCGTTTTATCTCATCCCGAAGGCCTTTCTCTGTACCATCGGAGATGAGTGTCGTTTTCGCGATCCCCGCGAACAACAGCACTACTTCACCGGGGGACGAGATTCATCCACAGTATACCACATGACGCAAGATTCAGACCTTAGCCTCACTTTGCCTGCGTACCCATTGTATCGGCTAGAATTACAGATGGGATGAGTTGCCTTTTGACAGAGTCATAACGAGCAATTCCAACCAACGCATTGTCAAAAACAATTCTCACCGGCTGGTCGCTGTTTGCCTCGTGCTCGAGCTCAACCGCTTGCCCGTTTATCAGTCGTTTGGCATCGTCACCTTCAACATCAACACGAGTCATATCAGGCAGCATATCGACAGGTGGTATAAGCACAGAAACCAGATTCCCTTGCTCAAGAACCTCAGCAAGCGAATCAAGCGTCTGCGCATTAAAGAGCGTAAAATACCCCACCGCAGTCCTTCGCAACGCTGTTAGATGAGCGCCGTAGCCAAGAACGAGGCCAATATCATGTGCAAGAGTCCGAACATATGTTCCTGCTGAACACGTTACGTGAAATTCAAACTCGCGAGTTCCGTCATCGTGCACGACTAACCAATCATCCGATTCAAGACGCAACCGGGTAATTTCGATCTCAACAGATTTGCGCTCGATGCTGATGTTTTTGCGAGCAAGTTTGTGTAGCGCAACCCCTTCAACTTTCTTCGCAGAATACATCGGCGGCGTCTGGTGCTGTCTGCCTGAAAAACCGTCCAAAACCTTTTTCAAAGAACAATATTGCAGTTCATCAGATGCTTGAACAGGTGTAATTGGTTTACCGGTGCAATCCTGCGTGTCCGTTGCCCAGCCGACGCGGGCCACTGCATCGTAACTCTTTGAACAACCAACCAAAAATTGCGACAGTCGTGTCGCCTTTCCGACACAAACCAGCAGAACCCCCGTTGCAAACGGGTCAAGCGTGCCTGTATGGCCCACGCGGCGAATTTTCAGCAGTTTTCGTACCCGAGCCACAACATCGTGAGAAGTAAGGCCTGCAGGCTTATCTATAACTAATAATCCATCCATAGAATTCAGAGTTCTGCCCTATTCCAAGTCACCGGCCCGTTCCCTGCGTAGAACCTGTACGCCGGCTCGCCAGCTGTCGTTCACTCCGATGCGCCATACAGGAACGCGTGGGCTGATACTTTTTGCAAGCAGCGGAAAAGTTTTATGAAATCGGAACAGAGGCGCGACCAAATACAGACGAGATGGTTCGTTATTGAGCGCGAGGCCCGGAAAATATCCCCTGCGCGAGAATTCGCCGTTCATTCGATGCCATTCCACGCGCAGCCAATAATCCAATCCCTGGAACGGTAATTCAGGGTCTTCGCTGACTTTTAATTCAATGACAACCAACTGCCCGTTTCTTGTTACGGCAAGCAGATCGACATAACCGCGGTCCTCACCTTTGTAAGCGGGGACCTGTGAATAGACGAACCGATCATCCAGATCGAGATCAAGCGAAGTAATGTCGCGCTGAATCATGGTTGCCAGCCAGTTCTCGCTTTGCAACGTATAGAAAGGGTGTTGTCGGTCTGGAGAATCAACAGTGCGAATCTGTACGATTTCATCAATCAGAGTTTCGAGTTTCGGCCATTTTGATACGGTCAATATCTCTCTGTCTTCGCCCAGGCCGAATTCAATCCTTGACCATTTTCCTGTATGGCAACGGGCGAACTCTAAACCGTGAATCGATAGCGAGTCGTACTCGGATTTCTGTCTGACTTTAATAATATCCGGCGCGAGAGCTATGATCTGGTTTGCGCCAGTATCTCTTGGCGTGGTGGCCTGATCGAACCACGCATAATTGCGGAGAAGGGTCAGCGCCAAATCTCCCTGGTCGAACGGGCGCACTTCCGTCAGATTCTTAATCTCATCATCGTATTCGTAGAGTACAATTTCGGCCCGATAGTTTATTGCCGTAAGCCGTTCGGCAATCAAAGTCGCTTTTTCATTGGGAACAAACAACAAGAGTTTGTTTAAGAGACGGTCACCAAGACCCGCGGAAGCACGGTCAAACCAGACGATACCGGCACCAAGCACCGCATCGACGCAGTCCTGCGTCTCACCAGAATTAACGCCGATGCCGACCACCTTGCGGCCGCGCCATTCGATAATGACACGAGTATAAACGCCTGATAACTGTCGCCAGTCATCTCTGTATGTCGTGGCTCGATCGATGCGCGCGCCGGGAAAAGCCGATTCGATCAAAGCACAGATAGCACCTTGAAACTGGCGTCGTCTTTCTTTGCCAGGGAGTAACGAAATCTCTTCGTCTTTGGCGTCGATTGGTTTGATTTCAAAAATCTCTCGAACCTGACCTAATTGTCGCGCAACTTGCAGACGCAGGCAGGTACTTTTGAGCTGGTATGACATCACGCGCCAGCTTTGCGCAGAATCTTCGTCCCAAAATGCGAAAATCAGTTTTCCGTAAGAGGAAGACAAGTCGAAGCATCCGGCAACCAGAATCCAGTCAGCCTGACCAGGTCGGATCATGCGCCACTGATCACTGCCGAGAAGATAGAGGTTGATCGCGTAAAGAGCAGAGTCGATTTCTTCGCCAGTTACCGGCGTCATATTCTTAGTCTGAATTGCGGCGCTTTTTTTCACTGTGCTACCATTGCCGTTTAATCTCAGTAAGACTTTTAGCACAGAGGTGGTAAGTTGAAAAACGTCTTTATCGCCGGCGCCAATCGAACAGCGATCGGAAAGTTCGGCGGATCGCTTATGGATTGGACTGCGGCGGATATGGGGGTCGCAGTTGCCGCAGAAGCAGTAAAACGTGCGGGACTAACTCCGGATAAAATCAACGAAGTAATTTTTGGCAACGGCCGCCAGGCAGGTGGCGGGCCGAACGTTGCTCGTCAAATCGGATATCGCGCAGGCATCCCCGAAACTGTTCCGGCGTACACAGTGAATCAGGCGTGCGGATCTGGTCTGCGCAGCATTATCCTTGCATATAACGAAATCATTCTCGGAAACAGTCACGTTATCGTCGCTGGCGGCACTGAATCTATGAGCAGAGTGCCATATTACGCAGAAGGCGCGAGATGGGGTGCGCGACTCGGTAATGTTCAACTTACGGACGGAATGTATAAGGATGGTTTTCTCTGCCCGTTGTCCGGACTGGTAATGGGCGAGACCGCGGAAAAGCTCGCGGATCAATACAGGATTAATCGTGAGGAGCAGGATCGATATGCGCTCCGTTCTCAGCAGCGCGCAGAGGCCGCCAGAACCGAAGGTCGTTTCGAAAGTGAGATTACGCCTTTAAAACTCAAAACAAAAAAAGGTGAAATCGAATTCAAAACCGACGAACATATCTTTGCCGGGGCGACAATTGAGAAACTGACAAAATTATCTCCGGTCTTTTCCAAAACGGGAACCGTGACGGCTGGCAACGCGAGCGGGATTACGGATGGCGCGGCGGCTCTGGTTGTAGTTTCCGAAGAAATCGTCAATCGAGAACACGTTACACCACAGGCGAGGATAATTGATTATACTGTCGCCGGCGTCGATCCGTCTATAATGGGTATCGGTCCTGTTCCTGCGGTTAAGCAATTATTGGAACGACAGAAACTATCACTTGATAAAATTGATTTGGTTGAACTCAATGAAGCATTTGCCGCACAGGTACTGGCTTGCGACCGCGAGCTTCATTTCGATCAGGATCGGTTGAATGTGAATGGCGGAGCAATTGCCCTCGGTCATCCGATCGGTTGCACAGGAACTCGGATCGTTGTGACGTTAATTAATGAGCTGCATCGAAGAAATGCGAAACTCGGCCTCGCCACGCTATGTATCAGTGGAGGAATGGGTATAGCAATGCTGATTGAGCGAGTTTGACAATCTCTCTTGGAGGAAAGGAACTCCCCAAACTATGACTGGACGCACAAAAGGAATACTGATCGGCGTCTTTGTGTTGATCGTGCCTGCGGTACTGATGCTGGTGATCAACGTTTATATGCATGTGCTGCATCCGGAATTACTGGCTCGCGGTACGACTGCAACGATCACGGCACGAGATGAGAGTCCCGACCGCCTTGTTTTCCATTTCACGGTTGACGATCCAAAAGCCATCCCGGTGATCAAACGCATGAAAGGTGACGATCTCAGCTACACGGTGACCAGCAAAGAGGATGACTTTAAAGATTGGCAGGGATTGAACGTAGGAAGCCGGTTTTGTATCACCTATACGGATGCTGAGATTCAGAATTTCGTCGCCAAATGCGCGGCGGCAAAGCCGCAGCCTCAATAAGAGAAATCCAGTATGGGCATCATCACAAAAAATACGACATTCAATCGCACGGAATTCATGTTTCTGATGCCGACGCAGATTAAATACGGTCCCGGCAAGGTCGCGTCGCTTGCCACCGATTTGCAGATTGAAGATGACCTCGCAAACAGAAATTCGGTCATGGTTTTCACGGATCGCGCAATCGCTGCGGCCGGGTTGGTTGATCAACTAAAGACAGGTCTTGAAGGCTCGCAATACGAAATCAAAGCTGTCTTTGACGAAATCCCTTCGGATTCCGATGTTGAAGTGGTCGGTCGGGCCGCGGCAATCGCCAATGAAGTGGAAGCCGACCTGTTCGTCGCAATCGGCGGCGGCAGCGTGATGGATACCGCAAAAGCAACATCGGTTCTGGCCGCACACGGTGGCGACATAAAAGATTACGAAGGGATATTTCTGGTTCCCGGTCCATGCATTCCTATAGTCGCTATCCCGACGACCTGCGGCACCGGCAGCGAAGTTTCCGCCGTATTGGTGGTGAAGGACAACACTGAACACCGAAAGGTCAGCCTGGCGTCGCAATATATCTTTCCCCGACTTGCTGTGCTTGATCCGAATATTATCGCAACGTTACCGGCAAAGCTGATTGCATATACAGGGTTCGACGCGTTAACACATGCAATTGAAGCGTACGTTTCGATGGAACAGGAGCCTATCGCCGAAGCTCTTTCTTTGCGAGCCGTAGAGATGATTGCAGACAATCTCGAAACCGCCGTCAATGATCCTTCCCATGAAGACGCCAGAGCAAAATTGCAGATTGCGGCAACGATGGCGGGCATGGCTTTCACTAATGTCGGCGTCGGGGCGGTTCACGCGATAGCGCATTCGATCGGCGCAATCTATGGGATTCACCACGGTTTGAGCAACGCAATCATTTTGCCATACGTGATGGAATATAACCTGGACTCGTGTCCTGAACGTTTCGCTTCATTAGCACGAGCACTGGGAGTATTCGACAAAAATAAATCTGATGAGGAACTTGGTCGAGCGGCTATAGATCGGGTCCAAGACCTTAAGAGAGCTGTCAACATTCCAAAAACATTCGCCGGACTTATCGAATCAATAAACGAGAGCGGAATCGACACTTTAACCGAAATGTCCATGAACGACCTTTCGCTTCCCTTCAATCCGCGTAACACCGAAGCCGAAGAGATGAAACAGCTAATAACAACCGTCATCGGTGTGAAATGAGCGACGGCAGGAAATTTTTTCACCACAGAGGACGCAGAGGACACAGAGTTTTTAAGATTGTTTTCCTCTGTGCTCTCTGCGTCCTCTGTGGTTCATTCCTTACTTTGTAAAACATTCGGTAATTATTGGGATGAGCTTTGCGAATGCTTTTCCGCGGTGACTGACAGCAGCTTTTTCCTCTTTGGTCAGCTCAGCGAATGTTTTATTTAGTGCCGGATAAAAGAAAACGGGATCGTATCCAAAACCGCCTTCTCCTCGTGGAGAATCGAGAATTACTCCTTCGGCAGAACCACTTCGCGTTTGGCGAATGCCATCTCCGACTGTCGCCGCCACACAAACGAATCGAGCCGTTCGTTTTTCTGTCGGAACGTCTTTCAGTTCTTCGAGAAGTTTGCGGTATCGATCCTTATCGTTTGAGGCAGGTCCGCCATATCGAGCGGAATAAACACCGGGTCTGCCATCCAAAGCGTCAACGCACAAACCTGAATCATCGGCGACTGTCAACAATCCTGTTTTTTCGTGGTAGTAATCTGCTTTTAGCAAAGCGTTAGCCTCGAACGTACTGCCGGTCTCTTCCGGTTCTTCGATGCCAGGGAACGAGGACAAACCGATGATTTCAACCGGAAGGTCTTTGAGCATGTCGCGGATCTCAGCGACTTTTCCAGGATTGCCTGTTGCTATCAGTATCTTTCTTTCTGTTGATTCCTTCATTAATCGTTACCCGGATTTCCTGCTAAGTTTTCTTCGTGTTATGATGACGCTCGTATAATAATTATTCAATCGATCTCTTATCAGTTGGAATGGCTCGCGTTCAATTCACTTCTACAACGCTGTCTCTTCGTTACCAGCCGCTTTTTGTCATTGCGGTTGCGTTCGTCATCGGAGTCGCGGGCGGTCATTGGCTTAGCATGGCAATCAGGCCACTGATCATCGGAACAGGAATTATCACCCTGATCGCGATCATTTTGTTCTTCTGTAAGACCCAGACATATCCGCTGATCCTGGTGGGCATTCTTTTGGCGGCCACAACTTTAACAAGAATAGAGGTGATGTCTGTAGCGCCTGATCGGATGCGAGCGCAAATCGAAAATGGCGCACTCAAAGCAGGTGAACCGGCCGAGCTCATAGGGACACTGATCGCGCCGCCGGAGAAAGCTCCCGACAAGATTTATCTCAACATATCAGTTGAAAAAATTTCGCAACTGAATAAAGAACACCCGGCAAGCGGCATTGCTCGTGTTAGTTTATTTCTTAATGAAGATGAACTCCGGGAAGAATTCGAAGCGCTCCATCTTGATTACGGGACACGAGTTCGCGCCCTGACGATCATCGACCGAGCACAACAGTATCGCAATCCCGGCGTAGCCGATTTCGACGAATACCTGATCCAGCAGGGCTATGATTTAGCCGCAAATCTGAAGAGCCCACTTCTAATCGAAAAGATAGGCGACGGCGCTCGCAATCCTTTTCTCGCTCGACTCTACAGCTATCGCCAGCGTGGTTTAGCTGCGATTGATGCTAATTTCGATCGTCAAAGTGCTGGCATTCTGCGAGCAGTTCTGTTCGGTGATCGACATTACCTGAGCGCCGACACTCAGGAGCGATTCAAAGTCGCTGGAACATTTCACATCCTGGTGATCGCGGGCTTACACATTGCTTTCGTTGCTATTGTGCTTTCATGGCTACTCGGATTTTTAAGTGAATCCCGCTGGTTGCGTCTATTTGTCATTGCGCCCTTTCTATGGACGTATGTTGTGATGATCGGTGGGCAGCCGCCTGCGATGCGGGCTACTCTGGTTGTCACCATTGCATTAGCCGCAGACGCGTTGTTTCGCGCCAGGTTCGGCATCAACACCGTCGCCGCATCTGCATTGATATTGCTGGCGTTGAAACCGTCAGATCTCTTTACGGGAAGCTTTCAACTGACATTTCTAACGGTTATTTTAATCGGACTTCTCGCAGTTCCATTGATTGACAGACTGCAAGCAATTGGCGAGTGGCGTCCTCGAACAGACAGTCCATACCCGCCGCGCTGCAACTCACTTGTTCGCTGGATCTCCGAAGTCGCATTCTGGAAGCAACGCGATCACGCGAAATTTATCCAGGGTTCTCCCGTTCAATATCGATTGGATAAAGCGCGAATGGCGATCTTAATGGACAAGTTGCGGATTCAATGGATTGTCAGATGGATACTATCAGCAATGATTATTTCAACAACCATCCAGCTTGGCCTTGTTCCGATAATGGCAATCTATTTCAATCGCGTGGCGTTAATTGGAATCCTGCTTAATATACCAGTTGCTCTTTTCATGATCGCATTTCTTATCTGCTGCGGCGGATTTCTTCTGACAAAGTCTCTGATTCCGAGCCTGGCTATGAAGGCTCTCGCTTGCGTTCAAGCAGCTCGATTTATTCTTTCAGAAAGCATTACGCCCTTTGCAAACCTGAATTGGGCCAGTTTTCGCGTACCTCATTACATCGGCAATTGGGCCTTCCTTTATATCCTGTACTTCGTTCCGATAATATATGCGATCCTGCTGCTGCATAGGTGGAATCCGCTTGCCCTGCCTAAACCTAAGAAAGCAGTTCGAGCTGGCGGAGTCGCAATTCCCACGTTTGTTGGCCGGCCGTTGTTATACGGAACCCATCTCGGCTTTGCCGCAATAGCGATTGCGATGTTCACAGTCGCTACAGTCAGACCCATTTCAAAGGTCGATCCTGGTAAGCTGTCGGTTTCATTCCTTGATGTCGGTCAGGGCGATTCCATCTTTATTCGTTTTCCGCAAGGGAAAACGATGCTGGTCGATGCAGGCGGCCGCATCACATTTGTTCGCGACACCGAAGGCGACGAACCGTTTGCGGAAAGCTCGTTTTCAATCGGTGAATCAATCGTATCGCGTTATCTGTGGTCGCAGGGGATAACGCACATCGATTACATTGTCGCCACGCACGGCGATTCGGATCATATCGAAGGCTTTACTGACGTAATAAAGAATTTCCCAATCGGTCAGGCATATACTGGCGTTATTCCGAGTAAAGATCCGGAGTTCGATACTTTCAAACATGGATTAGACCAGCACTCCGTTCCGTTGCATGTAATGACAGTTGGCGATCAACTGACGGTTGATGGCGTCCAGATCGAGGCGCTTAGCCCTCCGAAGTATTCGACCGCTCCTATTCAATCCGCAAATAACGATTCGCTGGTGCTGCGTCTGACTTACGGCGAGCGCCGGATATTACTAACCGGAGACGTTGAGCGCGACGGCGAAAACGGAATGCTGAAGCTCGGCGATAAACTAAAGGCCGATGTTCTGAAAGTGCCGCACCACGGCAGTCGTACTTCATCGACCGAATCGTTCCTCCAGGCTGTTCATCCAACCTACGCGGTAATATCTGTTGGCGAATACAGTCGCTTCGGCCATCCTAATTCCGACGTAGTCGAGCGTTACCTTCGCGACGGTATTCATCTTTATCAAACGGGACGCAATGGGACCGTCACGGTAACTACCGACGGGCACTTGCTGAACATCAGTACATACGTTCCGAGCGACGAAATCAAAACCGTTCCGATTCAGCAATAGATTGCGCTGTTCCTTTGCCTCTTATATATTCCGCGGCTATGAACGACGATATTCGAAAACTGTTCCCGATAACTGAGCGATACACCTACCTGGATCACGCCTCCGTTGCGCCTGTTTCGACAGACGTAATCGACGGAATGAACTGGTTCTTGCGCGACGTTCAGTCAGGCGGTCCCGTTAACTTCCCACAATGGATGAAGCGAATGCACGAAGTTAAGGAGATGGTGGGCAGGCTTATCAACGGCAGAGCTGCACAAATCGCTTTTGTCGCCAGCACATCCGAAGGCGTCTCAATCATAGCAAACGGAATCGCTTGGAAGCCGGGTGACAACGTCGTAAGTTGCGCTGACGAATTTCCAGCAAATATATATCCGTGGATGAATCTGGCGGGACGGGGCGTGAAACTGAAACTTGCACCTTCACACCACGGAAGAGTTTTAACTGAAGAAATTCTCGATTTGATCGACGAACGAACTCGCGTCGTCGCTCTCAGTTTTGTTCAATACGCTACCGGCCAGCGAATGGATATTGCGACTATTGGTAAATATTGCCGCGAGCGTGGCGTGTTGTTTTTCGTTGATGCGATTCAGGGACTTGGCGTACTTCATCTGGATGTTGAAGCGAATTTCATCGATTCGTTAACGGCGAACTCTCATAAATTCCTGCTTGGCCCTGGCGGTGTGGCGGTCTTTTATATATCTGAACAAATGATGGCGCAGATCGAACCCTCGGTCGCCGGCTGGCTATCGGTGGAAAACGCGGCCGAAGCTTTTTCGCCAAACCTGACTTATAAACTGGACCAGCCATTACACTGGCGATCAAGCGCCGCGCGTTACGAACCGGGCAATCCTAATCTGGCAGGAATATTCGGATTGGGCGCAGCATTAGAAACGATTCTCGAAGTGGGAATCGATCAAATAGAAGCGCACGTATTGAAACTTACTGATCGATTGTGTGAAGGTCTCTTGCAAAAGGGCTACGACATTGTCAGTCCTCGCTCTCAAAAAGAGAAATCCGCAATCGTCTGCTGCACTCACCCGGATCATTCGTCAACCGAGATTCGAGAAAAACTTCTTGCCGGCAACATAGTCATTGCAGATCGATGCGGACGCGCGCGAATTGCGCCGCATCTCTATAACACAGAAGAAGAGATTGACAGGATACTCGCAATGCTTCCCTGATTCTGACGATCGGGTTAAATGGAGTTACGCTTGCTTCGCCAAATTTCGGAATGACAGGAAACTGGAAATGCGTTCCTGAGTATCTGAATCGCCGCGACGACCTATTGCCCGACGCGCGACTTCGGCGAGCAGTGCTGCTCCGATATGCAACGCCGATTCATCAATGTCAAATAAGGGTTGGTAAGGCGCGCGGGGGCCTTCGCGATGACCAGCGCCAAGGAAGAAATAACCACCGGGAGCTTTCTGGCTCAACAACGCGAAGTCTTCGGCGTCGAGCTCAGGCTCGGTAAACACAACCTTGTCGCGACCGATCAAATCACGCGCGGCCAGCATCAGCAATTCGACCATTCTTTGATCGTTCAGCGTAACGGGATAGCCTTCGGTGAATGAAATCTCGAAATCTCCGCCGAGAGCTCGCGCCATTTCGCACGTGCGGCGCATCTCTTCACGCAGGAACAACCGTAGTTTTTCGTCAAAGCTGCGAATTGTGCCCGTCATTTCAATCAGATCGGAAACCACGTGTGGGCTGTGACTGTTGCCATTGATCGTACTGACCGAAATAACAGATGGTTTCAGGGGCGAGGTTCGACGCGAAACTATCTGCTGCAATGCCGTCACCATTTGCGCGGTGATTGCCACCGCATCCACTCCTTCGTGAGGCCGCGCTCCGTGGGCGGAATGTCCGCGGACGATAAGCCTGAAATCATCGCTGGCGGCGGTGATCGCGCCAGGTCGTAAACCAATGACCCCAGCAGGTAATGAAGTGGTAACGCGCAAACCCAGAACCGAAGTCACATTTCGCATGACGCCTTCTTCGATCATCTTCGCAGCGCCTGAACGACCGGTATCATCGGCAGTCTCTTCCGCGGGCTGAAAGATAAGTCGGACGCGTCCGTCGATAGGTTCTTCCGCAAGCAGTACCGCCGCGCCCAAAAGGCATGCGACTTCGGCGTCATGCGCATTGGCGTGCATCACACCAGGAACCTGCGAAGCGTAATCGACGGGGTTCTCTTCCTGGATGGCGACTGCGTCCATGGCTGCACGCAAAGCAAAGACTCGTCCCTCACCCATTTCGGCGATGACGCCCGTGCCGGCGACGCCTTCGTGAACTTCGTATCCAAGGCTTTTCAGCAGATCGCTGACCAGACGCGCGGTTTGATGTTCACTGAAAGCCAGCTCCGGCTGGCGATGAAGAGCGCGACGAATTTCGATTATCTTTTCTTTAATGCTTTGCGATTTCAATTGCAGCTTGCTTTGCATTATTCCCCCAGCATACGCACACTCTATTGTCTTGTCGGCATTCGCGTTAGAACGTCTGAGTCAAAAATTGACGGACCATTTATCGCATCGATTCAAAACGTTTATTCTAACACGTATCACATTAATCTCTGCTTTAACCTTTGCAAAATGGCCACCGCGTCGGTTTGATCCAGGCCTTCCCCATCCAGCGTCCGCAACTCTTCCAAAACACTTTCGTTTGCCTGATCGAATAGGCTTGGTTGCTGCCGCCATTTTGATCCGCGCGACGGCAGATGCCGTGCCAGTTTTGGTTTACCCGTTACATCAAGCTCATTCGCTTCCAGATTTGCCAGAATCTCACGGGCTCGTTCAACAACAGGTAATGGCAGGCCGGCGATTTTGGCGACTTCAATACCGTAAGATTTGCTGGCACTGCCTTCAACCAGTTTGCGCAGAAACACAATGTTGCCCGCACTCTCTTTCACCGCCATCTGATAATTGCGAACGCCCGGCAGCAGCTTCGCCAGATCGACCATCTCGTGATAGTGCGTAGCGAACAGAGTCTTCGCCGCGTGTGCAGCATTGTCGTGTAAATATTCGGCAACCGCCCAGGCTATCGAAAGTCCATCAAACGTCGCGGTTCCTCGTCCGATTTCGTCCAGAATCACTAAACTACGCGGAGTTGCCGTGTTCAAAATGTTGGCAGTCTCGATCATTTCGACCATGAAAGTAGAGCGGCCACGCGCAAGGCTGTCCGAGGCTCCGACACGCGTAAAGATACGGTCGACTAATCCGAGTCGCGCCGATCCCGCCGGAACAAACGAACCGATCTGCGCAAGAATCGAGATGATCGCTGTCTGTCGCAAGATCGTCGATTTACCGCCCATATTGGGACCGGTAATAATAATCAGACGGTCGGTTGTGTTGTTTAATGCGATGTCGTTCGCGATAAATCGCTCGCCCTGAGCTTCGATAACGGGATGACGTCCCGAACGAATGTCGATTTCGTCATCTTCAGTAAGTTGCGGTCGATTGTAGTTTCGCCGCGCGGCAGTTTCGGCGAGACAGGCGACTGCATCGAGCAACGCGATGGCTCGCGCGACGCCCTGGAGTCTCGGCGTTTCGATAGTAATGATTCTACGAACATTCTGAAAGATCTCCGCTTCCAATTCCAGGATTCGTCCTTCGGCGCCTAATACTCGCGATTCGTATTCTTTCAGTTCCGGGGTTGTAAACCGCTCTGCGTTTACCAAAGTTTGGCGACGCTCGTAATCGGTAGGCACGTTCTTCAGGTTCGCTTTACTAATCTCGATGAAATAGCCAAAGACGTTGTTGAATTTAATCTTGAGCGAATTTATCCCGGTTCGTTCGCGCTCTCGCGATTCGATGCTGGCGATGTAGCCCTTACTGTTTGTTGCAATCTGTTTCAGATCGTCGAGTTCAGCGTTATAACCAGCACGTATTGTTCCAACATCATTAAGATTCGCTGGTGGATTGTCGGCAATCGCGGTCGCGATCAACTGCCGCACGTCAGCCAGATCGTCTAGATTGTCACGAAGCACTTCCAGCAGTGACGAAGTCGCGCGTCCCATCATTTCGATAATCGCGGGAATATGATCAGCGCTTGCCCGCAAGCTGACCAGATCGCGAGCGGTTGCAGTATTGAGATTTAGTTTCCCGATCAGACGCTCCAGGTCCTGAATGCCGGAAAGTTCTTCGCGCAATCGATCGCGGAAAATCATCGCGGCTTTAAGTTCGGCGACCGCATCCAGTCTCGCATTACATTCACCTAAACTGACTGACGGTCGCAGAAGCCACTGTCGAATCAGACGCGCACCCATGCCAGTCTTCGTACAATCGATTGTTCCCAGCAATGTATGACGCTTGTTACCGTCCAGCGACTCTACCAGTTCCAGGTTTCGAACCGTTGGCCCATCCAGCACCAGGTAATTCGTCGGCTCGAAATAAGAGATACCCGTGATGTGCGCGGCCTGCGACTTTTGCGTTTCTCTTACGTAATGCAGAGCTGCGCCAGCGGCACAAACCGCCAGATCATGTTTTGATAAACCGAAACCTTCGAGTGTCGTGACTTCAAAATGAGACTGCAAAAGAGTCTGACAATGGTCGAGATTAAAAAGCCAGTCATCCATCGGCGTCAAGGTTGCCGTCTTCCATAAGTAATCAGCTTTAACGTCGATGCTGACTGTAGGTTGTTCTTTTTTGCCTTTTGCTGGCGCGGCCGCAGCGCCGGAGTCCGTTTGCGGCTCTGATTGATTGGCTTCCGCTGAATGAGTTGATGTTTTGAAGAGCGGCGTCAGCGCCTTGGGATAAAGAACCTCTCGCGGTCCGAATGAATCTATCTGTTCCGCAATTCGCGACCAGGCATCGTCACCCATAAATTCGGTCGCTACGAATTCGCCTGTCGAAACGTCGACGAATGCCACAGCCATTCCAGTGCCCATCCCGAAAACCGATGCCAGATAGTTGCTCTCGCCTGCTTCAAGCAGTTGTTCGTCTATGGCGGTTCCCGGAGTGATAACTCGAACGACCTCGCGGCGAACCAGTTTCTTTGTGGCCTTGGCGTCTTCGGTCTGCTCGCAAATCGCGACGCGATACCCTTTTTTGACAAGCTTAGCTATGTATGAAGTAACTGCGTGATGAGGAACCCCGCACATCGGAACAGGCGCGCCATGCTCTTTATGACGGGCGGTCAGGGTTATCTCCAGCTCCCTTGCGCCAAGGATTGCATCGTCAAAGAAGAGCTCGTAGAAATCGCCTAACCGAAAGAACAACAGCGTTCCGGGATATTGGCGCTTTATTTCGGTATATTGCCGCAGCATCGGCGTGTTTCCGCCGATGTTTGATTCGCTCATCGTCAGGATCTGCCTCCGAATGATAAAACGTAACGATACCAGAACCTTCTGATAGTGAAAACCCGATGAGGTTAGTATTCAGCCAAAGAAAACTTCGGCTGTTCGCAGGAATTCCAGATCCAGTCTCTTTAACTCTCGCGTCGCTTCTTCCAATGGAACACTGACTATCTTCGTTCCCTGCAAGGCTGCCATCTGCCCGAACTCTCCATGCAGGATCATCTCGACCGCTTTGACTCCTAGCCTTGAGGCGAGTATCCGGTCGAAAGCCGTCGGCGATCCGCCACGCTGAACATAACCAAGAACAGTTACTCGCGTCTCGATGCCGGTGCCTTTTTCGATCTCTCTAGCCAGCACATTACCAATTCCACCCAGCCGCTCTCGGTGATAAACGTCTGAGCGCTCGTCTGGTGTTAAAAAGTCCTCTTCGGGATGAGGGTGTGCGTCCTCCGCCACAACGACAATGGAAAAAAGACGCCCCATCGAACGACGCTGCCGCAATATTGAACAGACTTCAGAGATTCGGAACGGCTTTTCGGGAACCAGAATAATATCGGCCCCGCCAGCCATTCCGGCATAGCCAGCTATCCATCCCGTGTGGCGCCCCATGACTTCGATTACCATCACTCGATGGTGCGATTCCGCAGTGGTGTGAAGCCTGTCAATCGCTTCAGTAACAATAGATACCGCAGTATCAAAGCCAAATGTGTAGTCTGTACCGCTGATGTCATTATCGATAGTTTTTGGAACACCAACGATTGGAAAACCGTAATCACGCCACAGCGACAACCCGGCTCGCAATGTTCCTTCGCCACCCACAACGATTAGCGAGTCCAGCCCGAACTTATGCCAGTTCCCTTTGACTAAGGCAATATGGTCTTCATTAAGCGTGGGATTCAATCGAGAAGTGCCAAGAATCGTTCCTCCGCGATGCAGGATTCCCAGAACTGAGTAACGCGTGAGCGGCTCGACTTCGCCAGTAACCAACCCGCTCCAACCGTTCTTGATCCCCAGCATTGGGATCTTTTCGATCATCGAACGACGTACCGCTGCCCGAATCACCGCGTTCAGACCGGGACAATCGCCGCCGCCAGTTAAAATTCCAATACGTTCCGGAGGCATAATAAGGCCGCACTCCCAAAATGATGCAGAGGTTGTGCCGTCAAAACAGCAACTATATAATCCGCTGCTGAGCAGTGTCAAACAACACGGAAATGCTCTGCAGAGTACAGGCTGCCAGCCTGTTGATTGTACAGCTTAAGGTATTTAATGTGCCAACAGGCCGGCAGCCTGTTGGACCAAGGCGAAAATATTAATGTCCGCTATAAACAACGGCAGAGAGAACATACAACCCGAACGCGCTGAACAAACAGATCCCATAATCCTCGCAATCGACACGTCCTCAAGCCACGGCAGTCTTGCCTTGACCAAAGGAAAACGTGTGATGGCTTTGTTTGGTGTTGATTCCCAGGATACACATTCAACCCGGCTCATCGGCGAAATCGATATGATTCTGGGCAGAACAGGCTTGAAACTGGAAAATGTTTTTGCATTCGCGGCAGTAACTGGTCCGGGTAGTTTCACTGGGTTGAGAATAGGACTTTCAACGGTAAAAGGTTTAGCCCGCGCGACGGGCAGACCCGTTGTCGGAGTGACAACGCTTGAAGCAACCGCGCTTTCCGCTGGCATAACTGGTGAGGTTCTATCCTTTGTCAATGCCTTGCGTCAGGAAGTGTATGCGCAACTCTTCCAGGTGTCAGAGGATGGACAACCCACACCGCAGGGCCAGCCAATGGTCGCTCCTCCTGATGCAGTTTTATCACGATTTGCAGATAAGCGGTCACTGGTTATAGCCGGAGACGCGATTCGCGTCTATCATAAGAATGTTGAGGCATTTGTCTCGGCAAAAGGTTATTTATTGAGCGAGCCCCAGGTTCTGGCGCGCGCCAACGATCGCGCAGGAGATCCTGGCGGCGTCTGGACGATTGCGCCGGATTCGCCGTTCCTGGCTATGCACGCTGCGCGTCTTGCTGCTGCCAGAGTATCCCAAGTGGGAACAGATAGCGCCGCTCGTCTGGAGGCAGTTTACGTCCGGCAGTCCGACGCCGAATTGAAGCTTGGAGAATCGAAGCTTGGAGGATAACGACAGGTAAGCGACAATGGCCACGGCCATTGTTCATTATCACCTGGGTTTTATGGAGTTTGAAGTCGTTCAGATGAGTGATTCGGATCTCTCAGAAGTGGCCGAAATTGAGGAACTGGCGCAACTCAGCAAATGGGGCTATGAAACCTATAAAAAGGAGTTAGGAGAGAATCCCGATGCGATAATGCTGGTCGCAAAGAACTTGATTCCGGTCAAGCCTTACTTCGCAGTTCTGGGTTTCCTGGCTGCCTGGGTCGTTGCCGATGAAATGCACATCAATAACATCGGGACGCATCCGGACTTTCGCCGATTGGGTGTTGGAAAGGCTCTGTTGGAGGAAGCTTTGACCGAAGGTCATATGCGCGGCGCCAATTTCTGCCTGCTGGAAGTTCGAATCTCCAACCGAGCCGCAATCAGTCTGTACCAGTCGTTTGGTTTTGAGGCAGTCGGCAGACGCGGCAATTATTACACCTTCCCGATGGAAGACGCTCTTGTAATGCAGAAGAAACTTTAGAGAATATAACCCCCCGATTGACTCTCCCGTTTGGCGCAGCGTTAACCTAACGGTTCGATATTTCGAAAGTAATCCCAGTTTCGCCTTCAGCTGCTCATCGAAAGGATATTATTAGATGAAAATAGGATTCCTTGGTCTGGGTAATATGGGTTTGGCAATGGCTCGCAACCTGATCAAAGCAGGTCACGCGTTAACCGTATACAACCGCACACAAAGTCGCGCCGAAGAAATTAAGCCCTTAGGGGGAAAGATCGCTAATAATCCGGCAGAGGCCGCTTCCGGCGCGGAAGTCATAATCACGATGCTAGCGGATGATCACGCGGTCGAAAGCGTTATTTTCGAATCCGGCAATGTCATCTCTTCTTTGACTGCCGGGGCGGTTCACATTTCAATGAGCACGATCAGCGTTGCTCTGTCGCGCCGCCTTGCGCAATCGCATCACGATCACAAACAGAACTACATCTCTGCTCCGGTTTTCGGCCGACCTGAAGCCGCCGAAGCGGCCAAATTGTTTATCGTTGCGGCAGGCGACTCGGATCAGATTGAAAGATGCAAACCGCTCTTTGATGCAATGGGTCAGAAAACATTTATCGCAGGCGAAGAACCGCAATCAGCGAACACAATAAAGCTCTGTGGCAATTTCCTGATCACCGCCGTAATCGAAGGGATGGCGGAGGCCATTTCGTTTATCAGAAAATCTGGCATAAATCCGAACAATTTTCTCGAGATTATGACAGGTTCTTTGTTTAATGCTCCGGTCTATAAAAATTATGGGGCAATGGTTGCGGCAGATAAATTCGAGCCAGTCGGCTTCAAACTTCCTCTTGGATTAAAAGATAATCGCCTGCTGATCGCCGCTGCGGAAGAAGCGAACGTTCCGATGCCAATGGCAAGCATGGTGCATGACAAATTCATTGCGGCAATGGCACAGGGGCTGGGCGAAGCGGATTGGGCGGCGGTGGCTCGTATTGCTTTTCTCAACGCAGGTCTTGAGGAGGTTAAGAAGTGATTTATAGAACGTTAGGCAGCACTGGTGAAAAAGTTTCGGCAATCGGCGTAGGCGGCTGGCATCTGTCACTGAAACACGTAGAGGAGGACACCGCGATCAGGATAGTCCAAACAGCCATCGACAGAGGCATCAATTTCCTGGACAACAGTTGGGATTACAACGATGGCGAAAGCGAAAAGCGCGTAGGCAAAGCACTGAAGGATGGCTATCGCCAGCGAGCATTCGTTATGACGAAAATCGATGGACGCTCAAAAAAAGAGGCGAACAAACAACTGGAAGACTCGCTCAAACGGCTAAAGGTCGATTATATAGATTTAGTCCAGCACCACGAGATCATTCGTTATGACGATCCTCATCGCATATTCTACGAAAACGAAGGAGCAAACGCAGCGTTGGTTGAAGCGCGGGCAGCGGGAAAGATTCGTTACATCGGATTTACCGGTCACAAGGATCCTCATATCCATTTGCATATGCTGAACGTCGCTGATGAGCACGGCTTCAAATTCGATACGGCTCAAATGCCGCTGAATCTAATGGACGCGCATTATCGGAGCTTTGCAAAAGCGGTAGTGCCAGAATGCGTGCGCCGCGGGATCGGCGTTCTGGGTATGAAAAGCATGGCCAATGGCATTCTTTTGAAATCGAATACGGTGACACCGATTGAATGTCTGCATTACGCCTTGAACTTGCCGACATCAGTTGTGATAACCGGAATCGACAGCCTGGAAATCCTCGAGCAGGCCTTTCACGCAGTGGATTCGTTTCACCCATTGAGCCAGGAAGAGCTGCACGCAATGCTGGCGAAAACCGCTACAGCAGCCGTCTCTGGTCGATTTGAGCCATTCAAGACAACGTCTATATTCGACAGCACGGCCGAAAACCCCGACTGGCTCGGTGAAGAACCGGAAGAGCTCCAACAACTGATGCAGGCTTAAAAAGCATCGCCTCGTTAATCCGCAGTTCAACCCCTTGAATACTGCCACTCTCCCTTGGTCATAAAGATACTCGGTCACAGGAGTTTCGCTGCTTTGTAAAAATCCTGCCGCAATGGCCCTTTCCTAACTATAGGTGGTTGTCCTGCATGGTTCGGACAACGGATTTCACCTTTATCGCTAGAGACAACTTGAAAGGATACTTCCCATGAAGGGCAAATTGTGTCTTCGCATCGTTCGACCATTATCAATTGGGGTTATATGGTCGCTATTGTTAATAACGCTGATTCCATCCGGAGCGCAGTCGCTTGCAACCGCTAGCGCGCACACCAGAAATATGGCCCCCGCGACGCATTCGGTCCAGTCTGCCATAGACAAGATCCGTCTGAAGAATTCGTTTGGAAACCTGCCACTGACGTTTGAGCCCGCAGGCCAGGCCAGGGATTCGCAATCAGGTTTCATAGTACGTGGCGGCGCGTATGCAATGTATTTAGATCCTGTCGAAGCTGCAGTTGTTTTATCGGGTGGCTCAGCGGCAGATCGCACACAACTAAAGATGTCCCTCGCGAAATCAAACGCGAGTCCGCGCCTTGAAGGAGTGGATCAACTTCCCGGCAAGAGCAACTACTTCTACGGCAATGATTCAAAGAAGTGGCGCATCGGTGTCCCGCATTACGCTAGGGTCAAATACAATGACGTATATCCCGGCATCGACGCTGTCTTTTACGGCAATGGTAAGCAGATGGAATATGACTTCGTGATCAACGCCGGCGCCGATCCGTCAATGATCGAGCTGGCTTTCGATGGTGCAGACAAAATCAGCATCAACGATCGCGGCGATCTAGTCTTAAACAATGGGCAAGCGCAAATCGTCCAGCACAAACCTGTCGTCTATCAGGATACGAATGGACACAGAAGATCGATCAGCGCCAGCTATATCCTGCGCGAAGATCGGCACGTCGCGATCCAGTTGGGCGACTACGACAAAACAAAGGTGCTTGTGATCGATCCCGTCCTCGCCTATTCAACTTACCTTGGGGGAACCGGACAAGATGAAGGACGAGCAATAGCAGTGGATAGCAGCGGCAACGCCTACATCACCGGTCAAACCAACTCGGTCGACTTTCCGAATGTCGGCGCGTTTCAGAGCGCCAATCACGGAAGCGCCGACGCATACATTACGAAGCTCAGCGCCGATGGATCGACGATTCTTTACTCGACATATCTGGGAGGAACAGGCTCTGATATAGCGACTTCGATTGCAGTCGATTCGTCAGGTAATGCTTACGTCACCGGATCCACGACCTCGTCGGATTTTCCTCTGGCCAATGCATTTCAAGGTTCATTTGGCACAGCGGTGAGAAAGGCCTTCGTAACCAAGTTGAGCGCAAGTGGATCATCGCTGCTCTACTCGACATATCTTGGCGGTGTGAACGATACGGAAGGCAACAGCATAGCGGTTGACAGCTCAAATAGCGCTTATATAACTGGCAGTACAACTTCGCCAGATTTTCCGACTTCCCACGCATTTCAACCGAACCTGATCGACAACTTCGGCAGCGCGTTCGTTACGAAGTTCAGTTCGGATGGATCGTCGCTGGTTTACTCGACATATCTGGGTGGACACGGAATAGACGATTTTGGGGATGTCGGCAATGCTATTGCCCTGGATACCCTGGGTCACGCTTACGTCACCGGTGAAACATCTTCCAGCGATTTTCCGACAATGAATTCGATTCAGAGTCGCAGCACGGCTCCTACGAACGAGAGCGATGCATTCGTCACCAAATTCAGCACTGACGGCACATCGTTGGTTTACTCAACTTTTCTTGGCGGGAGTGGCAACGATACTGCAACTGCAATCGCGCTCGATCCTTCAGGTAATGCCTACGTCACCGGTTTTACATTCTCGAATGATTTCCCGATTGCCAATGCGTTTCAATCGACGTTCAGTGGCGATGACTCTGCATTTGTTACTGCAATCAATGCGGCCGGTTCTTCCATGATCTACTCGACTTATTTAATCGGGCCCTCCGGCAGTGGCCTTCCCTCCAGCTCAGGCAGTGGAATAGCAGTCGATTCAATGGGCGAGGCGGTTGTCACGGGCACGACCAGCGCCCCGCATTTCCCGGTGGTAAATGCGATCACTACTCCTACCGGAAACAATGACGCGTTTGTCGCAAAATTCAGCACTAACGGCTCCGGGTTGCTCTTCTCGACTTTACTGGGAGGTTCGCAGACTGATAGCGGTAACGGCGTAGCTTTGGATAACGCCGGAAATGTCTACGTGGTTGGCAGCACAAGCTCAATTGATTTCAAGACCGCCAACGCAGAGCAGGCTACGTTGAAAGGTTTCACTAACGCATTTGTAGCTAAACTTTCTGAGACCGTGCTGCTCGCGGACAATTTCGATTCCGACACTATCGATCCTTCGAAATGGGCAATAAGCATATTCAGCGGAACTCAGGACAGGACTGTCCCTGTCAGAGATCTGCAGGGACAACTGAGAATCGGGCCGCTGGAATCGAACACGCCCGACTCCCATTACAACGGAGTCACTTCCGCAAATACCGTCAATCTCAGTGGCGGCTATGCTCAGGTATTCCTAGTCAGAGCGGCTGCAACCAACGTGGTCGCATATACAATGTTCACCATTGGGCTGAATGCCAGCAACTATTATCGGTTCTACGAAACCGGCAGCACTTTGACTGTTCAAAAGAAGATCAATGGAGTCAAAACTGATGTGCTTACGATTCCTTACGATCCAAACAGCTTTACTTACCTGCGCATTCGCAACGACGCGTCAAAGGGATTGGTAGTCTTTGAGATTTCGCCTGCTGATGCGAACAATCAACCTACCAACTGGACAGCGTTGTACTCAGAACCCTGGAACACGACGGCAGTGCCGCTTGATCAGATTCAAATGGAGATGAAGGCCGGAACATCGGATGCCGAGAACAATCCTTTAGGCAAGGCGATCTTCGACAATTTCCGCGCCGCGATTCCATAGGCCAGTAGAGATGATTAATAACAGTTAGAGGCAGTCGGCTGGTGACTGCCTCTGGCTGTCTTTATATGCAACGCGGACATCTTGTCTGCGTCCATATCAGGTGCGCGATTTCGGTTTACTGCACATATCCGTTAAGACACAGACTAGAAGTCCCTGCCAGATCTTCCACCCGAATCGTCACCGGTGAAATCGGCGAGAGCTCAAAGTTTAACGCTGTCGGCCTTATGGAGGGCTCTAACCTGTTAACTTCGGTTAGAAGGTTATAATCATCTTTAATTCGTTTCTTGATCTGCGTTATTACCTTACTTGAAGTGATAGAGCCGACAAAAGAGTTCCTTGTCCACGCTGCCGCCAAATTACTGAGACCAGAACAAACCGAATATTGCCCTCACTGCAACCAAGCCTTTCTTGACGCATCGTAAATCATCAATTCGACTGAGACATCAACATAATGAACAGTCTGTTGAGCGCGGCGAGTTGTCGCAGCTTTGGCCGACTGGTCGACTCAAATTTAGCACGGACATCTCGCCTGTGGCTTCACGCCAAATGCGCAGGCTGGAAGCCTACGCTACATATTCCTCAGGAACAAAAGACGGCGCTCGCTGTCTAATCTGACGGCGCTTACTTCGGTGTGGAGCAGCGTCATGAAAAATAGCGATGTCGATCCAGGGTGTATTACCTGCTTTCTATCCGCATTTGTTTTCATGCTCGGGTTTCGGGCGTCAATGCTTTATCTGTGGAGAGTCACGCCGTGCGGTGGTACCTGGACTGAAAACTGTATTGATTACTATAATTTGTACGAGCGCGTCGTTTTTTATCTTCAAACGATACTCGCGATTTTGTGGGCGATTGCTTCTGTATGGCTAACCTTAAAAAAGATGCGCAATGTCGGTAAACCGCGACTGCGGTTGTTGCGGCACCTGCAATATGGTCCGATTGCGACGCTGGTTTTGATGATGACCATAGTGTTCTGCTGTGACATGGCGTTGATCGAATACTCGCGATGGAAGATTGTTCGCTATATCCACAGCAACGAGTCACCATTAAACAGTCCTTCATTCGACCTCTATAACGACTATAGAGGCTGGTGCGGAAACGGGTATGTCGCACGTTTTTACGGATTGTATGGAGATGTGCCAGTGCCGGAATTTAACAGCAAAGATCCGTCGGTTCGAGCACGAGCGTTGAGAGCAGCGGCGGGTGTTTGCGATTGGTCGGACCGTTCCGATGATGGACCATTTATCGACCTGCTCAATCGCGGCCGGCAGGATTCGGATCCATTAGTCCGTCGAATCGCCGAACATTACTGGGCGGAGATGCATCGCCTAACTCCGCCCGGCGACTGAACAACGAACTAACCATTAGCGAGATTCGGTCGAGTTGACCGCTCGCGATCTATCAACGATCGCTTTCTCGCCAGGCCCCAGCGATAACCGCCAAGCTCTCCCGTACCGCGGATAACCCGGTGACAGGGAATGACGACCGCTACGACGTTGCTGGCGCATGCACGAGCGACTGCTCTTGCTCCCTTTGGTTGGCCGATAGCCGATGCCACTTCGCTATACGACTGTACGTCGCCGTACGGAATCGATTGCAGATAATTCCAGACTCGCATCTGAAACGCCGTCGCGCGAATATCAAGCGGCAGATCCAGATGAGGCTGAACCCCCTTTAAATGCGCCAGCAACGCATCGATCCATTTCTGAAAATCAGGGTGATAGGGTGTTGACATCGGCTGAAGATCGGCCGACGGGTATTCTTTTTCCAGCATCGATAACAAGTCTTCGGCCGTCTCGCCGAACTGAACAAAGCACAAGCCCCGATCCGTCGCTCCGATCATCATCAATCCCAGTGGCGACTGAACACTGACATAGCTGATCGCAACTTCGCGGCCGCCTTCGCGATATTGTTTTGGCGTCATCCCAAGGCGCGTGTCTGCCCGTTCATAAACACGGCTGGACGATCCGTAACCGGCATCGTAGACGGCTTCGGTGACTCCTCTTGAGTTTCGCAGACTTCCTTTGAGCCGTTTCAATCGCGAGGCTTCCATATACTGTTTAGGGGTAAGACCGACGATTGCCTTGAAGCTGCGCTGAAAATGAAACTGGCTGAGACCGGTTATCCTTGCCAGATCGCCGAGGTTCACCGGGTCTTCGCTGTGCTCTTCGATGTAACGGCAAGCTTCGCGAATGCGCTCGGCATTCGGATGGGTTCCCACGGTTGTCAGCGGCCGGCAGCGAAGACAAGGACGCAGTCCGTCGCGCTGAGCTTCAGCCGGTGTCTTGTAAAACCTGACATTCTTTCGCAGTGGCAGCCGAGCCGCGCACGAAGGCTTGCAGAAAACCCCGGTGGTCATCACGCCAAAGAAGAACTCGCCATCATGACCGGCATCGCGCTTTTGAACTGCTTCCCAACATTGTTCCGTATTTAACATATTAGTCTCCTAAATTATATCCTTTCGCAAAACGTTTGCGACTGCATCGATGGTGCGGCGGACGTCTTCTTCAGTCGTTCGCCAATTGCAGACGCTGACGCGCATTGCGCGCCGGCCGCGCCAGGTTGTGCCGCCGAAAAAGGCTTCGCCGGTGGCAACGATTGCCGCGATCACTTTATCGGTGCGGCGGTCGTGATCCTCTTCGGTAGCGTTTGGACTTGAATCGAGAAACCGAACCAGTCCTTGATTGATTATTGGTCGCCACAACACTTCAACGCTCGGCAGTTTGCCTATGCCGTCGACCAGCGAGAGAGCATGTTGACAGCTACGTTCGATCAACTCTGCGACTCCGCTTCGACCGAGCTGCCGCAGCGCCGCGTAAGACGAAAACCCACGAGATCTTCGCGACCATTCAGGATTCCAGTCGAACGGATCGCGAGCCTCTTCGCCGTGAACCAGATAAGACGCGCGATATGACATCGCTGCCTTGTGCGCCTCGGCGTCGGCAATAAATGCATAGCCGGAATCGAATGGAACGTTCAGCCATTTATGACCGTCCGTGGCCCACGAATCTGCTTTCTCGACACCTTTTGTCAGATGTCTGTAACGCGAGCTGGCAGCAGCCCACAGCCCAAAAGCGCCGTCGATGTGAACCCAGGCGTTGTATTTTTTTGCCACGGGAATCAGCGTTTCAAATGAATCGTAGACTCCGGTGTTGATGTCGCCTGCCTGCAGAAGCACAATTATTGGGGACGACGAATTGGCGCTCAGCGCAGCTTCAAGTGTCTCTGGCTGCAGTTGTCCGGATTCGTCGACTTCTAAATCGATGATGTTGGAAGCGCCGAGGCCGAGCATCCGTACCGCGCGTTCGACCGAGCCGTGTCGAGCGTTGCTGGTCAAAATGCGGATCGGCGGCGCGTTGTAAAGACCATCGCGCTCGACGTCGTATCCATTTCTGGCAAGCAACGCATGTCGAGCGGCCGCAAGGCAAGTCGTATGCGCCATCTGACATCCAGTTGTAAACGCGAAGGTGCAGACAGCAGGTAACCCCAGAATCTCTTTCAGCCATTCGCCAGTCACTTCCTCCACGATTGCGGCCGCCGGCCCACTGGCATAAAGCACTGCATTCTGATCCCAGGTCGAAGTCAGCCAGTCCGCGGCCAGGGCAGCGGGCAGTCCGCCTCCTACTACCCAGCCGAAGAATCGACCGCTCTGAAATCCGAGAATGCCGCCTTCAACATCGCGGACCATTTCGTCGATAACCTGATCAGGCGGAACGCTGGCGTCGGCAAGCGGTTTGCCGAGGCGCTCTCGCAGGCTGTTCAAATCCACGGTTGCACCGACAGGTCTGTGATCAAGATTTTCCAAAAATGAAGACGAATGGCGAAACGCCGCTTCGAGTGTTTTCTGTGTTGATATGTCTGTTTTATGCATAGGCTGAATATAGGGCGCAGTCGATTTTCAAACTATCCGAAACTTGCGATTGAATTTTTTATTTTTGCGAAGGAGCGAGATTGCTTCAGTTGTCGCAGTAAAAAGGCAGCGATTTTTTCTGACTGCAGGCTAGTTAACAGACAGACGAATTTCGGTAAATACCTTAAACGGTTCAGCTTGGAGCGAGAGCCTTCGGCGTCCCTTGTTCGGCACGACTGTTGAGATGCGGATTTCGCGGGAAAGGCGGATCAAATATGTCGGGTCGAATGAAATTGTTCCTCAACGTCATTGAGATGTGGGTAGGCCTGCTGTTCGCGATTTTCGCTTTGCCTTACGATCTGCCAAAGCTGACATCACTGGCAACCTTAGTCTTTGTACTAAGCGGACTAGTGATGATCGTTGTCTTTCTTTTTACTGCGGCCTGTGGCGGAAACAGGCACGAGCCATTGATATCCATAGCCCTTATCATTCTTTTTTTCTATCTAACGTTCGGAAACGGCCTCAGGTCCCGCGCACAAATCCACCTGCTGACAAACCAAATTAGATACGAAACGATCCTGAAACAGATTAGGCAGGCAAATAACGACAAGGAAAGAGATCAGGCCTGCGGAGACAACTGTACGGTGTTGTCACTGCAGCCGCTTCGTGTGGCCTTCACGTTCTCCGATTCAGCGTGGGATTGGGACAACATTGTATATGAACCCCGTGGCGAATTAGCAAACGCCAATCGCGATGATAATCGCGTAGATAGCAAGTGGCGTTATGCCAGCTTAACGAATCGCGAACTTCTTGATCACGACTGGTATCTGGAACATTTTTCAGATGGGTAGTTGTCTAAAGACGATGGTTGGATTTAAACCTCGTTCTCTCGTCGATGAAAGTGAAGGAACGTTGCTATGTCAACTCGAATGAAAAAGTTTCTTGCCACGATCGCTATATGAGTATTTAGGACATTTTGGTGATTGACTGCTAAGAAAAGAAACCCGTTGAGCCTCAGTTCGTCCGGCTGATCCATTCAACTTTGTGCGCCTCGGTTAAATCGGGCACTTCCCACCGATCCAGAAGCCTTCGAATAACGTCCGCTGGAACAGGATTGTTTCGCTCTCTGTTTTGTCGAAACAGGGTCTCTTCAGGAACATCGACATAGACGATACGAACTCTTGCATTGTATGCCGCAAACAAATCAATGCATTGCTGGCGAATCCGCCTGCTAATATTCGTTGCATTCCAGATAAACGATTGGTTTCGACGCAGGAATTCGCGTGCGCGTTCTCTTGCTTCCGCAACAACACGTCCCTGGCTTTCTGCGGGGTCAATATCAAGTTCCTCTCGCAAATCATCAAGCGATATCACCGGCCAATCCGGCAGGTTTTCCGCAATCCAATAATCTTTTCCCGCGCCCGGCAATCCGGACATTAAAACGACTTCGCATATGGTGTCGTCATAGGCCAGGTAGTCAGGGTCGCGGTCTTCCCTGCGGAAATAAAGAAACCGGCTATGGTCCGAAGGAAACTGCCGCGGTCGATCAAGGCAATTCTGCTCGCGACTGTAATCGACAAATAGTGCGATATTATCGAGTAGCCGCTGTTTGTCCTTGCAGATGCGCCCACGGGCGTCTGCTTCAGTCACCAGACTTAACAAATCGCATCGGGCAGACTGGCTGACTTTGAACAACACTCTTTTGCTATCTGATCTTTCCAGCAGGAAGAATGGGATTTGATGAAACCTGATTAGAGCTGCAACCTGTTCGCGCAGTACCATCGGCACGCCCATGCTCCATAGAATTGACCTAGCCATGACTTCACCCCGTGGTGAATGTCCTCGACTTGTTATCCGCCCGTCTTCGTGCCGCGTGCAAACAGGTTTTGCGACATCGTGCAGCAACGCGGCCGCGAATACCACCGAACGGTCGGCTTCCGTCAGCATTTGCCACGCGGACATTTCTGCAAGCGACTCGCAAACCATACGAGTGTGAATTCGGACGTCACCTTCGGCGTGATGAATAGGATCCTGCGGGCAATCGGCCATCGCGCGAACCCAGGGATACTCGTTATTTATTGATTCCCAGTCCAGTGTCCACTCCGGCGACGAAGGGCATTGTGGAAATATGATGCTCATGATTATTTCGCGAAAATGTCAACGCCCTCTCGAAGCTGATTAGGAATGATCGGTCGATCCAGCCAATGCGTCTCTGAATCAATTACCGCGGTGAGAAAACTTTCTCTGATGAACTTGTAACGTTCGACGACGCGACCTTGTTCCTCCACTTTTATATAGAGTCCTTCCATTAAATCTGACGGATCGGTTTGGGCAATTGTCATATCTTCCCGCGCGTTGCTTTCGGCGCTCAGTTGTTTTAAAAGCTCAAGCCAGTTATTCGACTTGTACAAAGAACGCCCGGCGAGATTTTTGAGCAGATTTTCATCCTTTGCCTCTCCGGACCACAATACTGGAACAGACGTTACCGGAACTCCGCTTAGCAATTCCGCTCGTTTATCCGTCGACAGAAATGTTCCGTCAGCATTATCCAATACATCGAACTCAAGAAAATAATGCGGGAGCAGATCATAAAAAATCGTGTGCTTCGCGTAGAGCCATTCACCATAAAGTACGTATCGATCTCCGAGGACATCCCACAACTCCTGCTGGTGGCAGTTAGCCCATGTCTTGAACAGGTTGAAGTGTTTTTCGCGGCCGCCTCCAACCAGAAAGTGTCCGCGACTTTGCAGGAGAATTTTTCCGTCGGCGGTAAAACTAATCCCGGCGTTGGCGCCATCGACTTTCTCTTCAATTACAACGAAGCGGTCTTTTATTGTTTCGAAGGCGACGCTTGCCAAATCCTCGTCGCCTGGCTGGTAGCGAGAGCCGTTCAGGTGCGGGGTGCGCGGGTATTTGTAGATTGTGCTCATGGCTATGTCACAACCCCGCTATCGCAATCATGTGATTGAGTACGTATTCGATCTTTACTCTTCTCGCGCCCGCTGACAAAAGCATATGCTCAAGTTTCGCTTTTGTGAACAGTTGAATGTGCTCCGGATTGTCATCTTCGTGCGAAGGAACAGATAGCAAAACAAATCGTCGCGCGACTCTGATTGTTTCGATGATGGCTCGCTCAGGATTACATAGATGTTCCATTACTTCTAATGCGCTCACGACATCAAATGAGTTATCCGCGAACCCAAGCCTGGTGGCATCCATAATCACTGATCGAACACGCTTTATACCGCCTTTGTTAACACAATTGATATCAGAAGCTCGATTCCAGTTTATCTCCGCAGTCGTGACCTCCAGGTATGGAAAACTGTCGAGAAGCGGCCACAAAAATGTTCCGGGGCCGCTGCCAATATCCAGCAAATTGGCGGGCTGAAGACCACGCAATATGCCAAGGACTTTTTGAACACGTGGCAGTTCAGAATTTCTCTTGAATTTATGAAGGCGCAAACCATTCGCAATACCTGCCCTTATCAATGAATCGCCATCCAGTTCACGCAGTGCCGGCAGGCGGCCACTGACAAAGGCCGCTACAAGCTCATCGTAATAATGAGATGGTGTATCTGATTCCGTCATCGCAAATCCATTACCCATGACAGCAAGCGTTCGCCTGCTCGAATTCAATAATATAGATTTGCCGGGACGGTTTAAAGGAGAGGTTTAGCTCAAAACCTATCTTGGCGCGGGCTCTATTTTTGTTTCTCAATCATCGAAACGATTTCGGTGCAGCCTTTTTTCTTCGCGAACCACAGAGCCGAACGCCCCCGGAAGTTGTCCTCAAGTTTCAAATCTGGCGAAGCATCAAGAAGAGCTTTCACGGTTTCAGTCTGGCAATCAGGAACGAAAGGCCGATCCAGATCCCAGGCTCCGCCGACCGCGTTCGATAGCGCCGTTACGCCGTCTGAAGATTCAATGTATGGATCAGCGCCAAGCCAAAGAAGTTCTTTCACAATTACAGTGTTGTCGTAACCGGCAGCAAACATCAACGCGGTGGCGCCGCCGCTAACCGTCAGGTTAACGTCGGCGCCGTTATCCATAAGCAGAATCGCCGCCTGATTCTGTCCCTTATGGATTGCGTGAACCAGCGCGGTCCATTGGTTTGGACCGTGATCGCGAAGGTTTATCTCTGCTCCGGAATGGAGAAGAGGCCTGATAATCTCAGTATGACCGGTTCTTGCCGCGAGCATCAGTGGCGTGTACCCACTGGTGTCTTCGCCATTTGGATCTGCGCCTTCTCTCAACAGAGAAGAAACGATTTCAGCATCTCCACCTGCCGCGGCTCTAGTGAGCGGAGTATCGGCGACTTGATCGCAACTTGAAAGGGCTAAACCCGATATCAATATTAATGCTGTCGTAATTCTCCGCATATTTATTGTCCTGGCAACAATCTGTTCAATGAATACACATTGTGATGATGAGCCAAACGCCGAGCAGGCTCAGCAAAGATTGCCATTTCGGAATTGACAGGATAATCAAAGTGCCCGCCGCCATAAGGCTCATACTCACCCACCGTGTCATTCCTTCTTCGCTTGGAGAATTCCGAGCAAATTCGTCAAAGGCAAATACCGCGTTTATTGTTGCGGGTATGACCGCAAAGGCAGCGAAGCGTCGAATCCTTGCGAACCAGATCAACATGTGGGATTCCTCCTGACCTGCCTTTTTTATATCATTATTACTTTACACTGTAAAGTACTTTCCGGGTTTTTGATGGTCAATGATCGCTCGTTATTTTACGAACGATGTAAAATGGAATATTGGTTGACTTAAACACCAGGGAGAACGGTTGTGCAAATAGGATTCTTTCAGTTTGAACCGAAATTCGGCGATGTGCAGTCGAACATAAACAAAGTGGAGCAGGCGCTTGGAGCGGTCGATGCCGACTTGATCGTCCTGCCGGAATTGTTCAGCACCGGCTATCAGTTCGTATCCCGCGAAGAGGCATTCGAACTGGCTGAAGAAATACCCGGAAAAACCGCGAAACGTTTAATCGAAATCGCCGCCGACAAAAAAATGCATATCGCGGCTGGCCTGGCTGAGCGTTCAAAAAATCAAACTTTTAATTCCGCGGTTCTGGTCGGACCGGCGGGACTCATCAGCGCCTATCGCAAAACTCATCTATTTGATGAAGAGTTGTTGTGGTTCACCCCGGGCGACACAGGGTTTTCGGTTCACGACATAGGCAAAGCAAGAGTCGGGTTGATGGTCTGTTTCGACTGGATGTTTCCTGAATCGGCGAGGACGCTTGCGCTAAAAGGCGCGCAAATAATCTGTCACCCCAGCAATCTTGTTCTTGGCACTTGCGAAGAAGCGATGATAACCAGGTGTCTTGAAAACCGAGTCTTTGCCATCACCGCAAATCGCACAGGCACGGAGCAGCGCGGCGGAAAATCGGCTCTTCGTTTCACCGGCCGAAGTCAGGTTGTGAGTCCGCGCGGTGTGCGACTTTGCTCTGCTGGACCTGAAGAGGCAGCGGTAAAAATCGTCGAAATCGATCCGACCGACGCCGACAACAAACGGGTGGCCACTTATAGCGACCTGTTCGCAGAACGAAAGCCTGGATTTTACGGTGACATAACCGACGGTTCAATGCGCCTTGATTGAAATCGGAGAGCCAGGAAAATTGTAGGGGCTGGGCTTGTCCCTGCCCGGATCGTGCGAAGCACGATGAAAGGCTCGGTAAATAATCGTCTGATTGCCTGCGGCAATTCGGGCAGGGACAAGCCCAGCCCCTACATTGTACTAATTGCCAACTTTGCTGGAAATTATAAATACTCGACCAGATTGAAACCCATTGATCTGGCTCCAGGCAGACGTAATCAGAAAATCGATCGCTCCGTCTCCATCCACATCTCCGATTTGCGTAGCATCAAATCCAAACGTATCACCGGGAATCTTGCACGTGTACATCTGCAACAATTTGCCGTCTTTGCCGGAATAGAGGTACGACTTGCCGCCTGAAGACGCCGCCCCCGAATATTGCCACGCGCCAATTATCAAATCATCATATCCGTCTCGATTAACGTCACCGGCATCCGCGATGCCAATGCCAAAGCCATTTCCGGCCTGCTCGCCCGTCAATGTAAACAACAACTTACCGTCAGCGCCGGAATAAACATAGATCCTTCCAGTCGAAGGTCCATTTGCGCTATTGGTGAAATCAGAAACGTAGATATCGGGGATTTTGTCGCCGTTTACATCACCTACGGCCGACAGAAACATCGCGCCGAACGCTGCGCCTGATTCGTCCGACTCGAAAACGAACTTTGGCTTGCTCGACAATCCTTCATAAACATACGCGCGCCCAGTGTGTTTTGGTCCCGCGCCCGGAGCTCCGACAATAACAAAAGAATGTTTACCGTTCTTATATCCGGCCACGCTGCTGCCGAATCCATCGCCGGCATTTTCCCCTTGCAAAGCCAGCAAGAGCCCACCGTCTTTGCCTGAATAGATATAGGCGTGACCAGGCTTTTGCGGATTGCTTCCCGGCGCGCCGATAATGACATCGTCGCGTCCATCGCCGTTTATGTCACCGGCGGTGGCGACGTGACGACCAAAGGCTTCGCCAGCCGTATCTTTTGAAGAGAGCGTCAACAGAACTCTGCCATCTTTTCCTGAATAAACATACGCTCGTCCCGAACCTGGCGCCGATGCGACAACATCAGGAATTCCATCGCCATTCGTATCACCCGCGCATTCAACACCGATGCCCAGGTTATCGCTACCCTGACCCGTTTGCGACCACAACAGTTTTCCACTCTTGCTGGAATATACGTAGATTTTCCCTGCCGGTTGCCCATTGACACTATATGTCGGTGCGGAGGTCACAAAATCGATTGCTCCATCGCCATCAACGTCACCTATTCGACGCGCGATCCATCCGAACTGTGAACCCTTCTGCTCGCCATCCCATTCGCGAATTATTTTCACATTTTCGACGAACGGATTAGCGAACTCGTCGCGTTTTGGGATCAATCTTTCAAATCGCGAATCATCTTTGAGAGGCTTCATATTCGGATCAGTAAGGATCAGCGTCATATCGAAAGCGCCACTATCGCGCAGAAACTGAAGGTATTTAAATGCACTCTCTTTATTGTTTTCTAAAACATAGATAGTTGCGATGTGATAGATCGCGGACGGACGCAGCGGCGGAAACTGCCGGACTTTTTCAAACGTTGCAATGGCCTTGTCGTATTCGCCTTTTCCCTGGTATGCAGTACCAAGAACACTGAGCGCGCCCATTCGATTAGGATTTTTCTGAGTAAAATCTTCGAGGATTTTTATCGCGCCATCATAGTCTTTTGCCTGGATCAATGTCTGAGCCTTCTGAACCTCCTCAGGAATACCGATCTGAGCAGCAATATTAACGACGAAATAACAACACAGCAGCAAAGCCGAAATTGCGTTGATTCGATGATACCTGGTCATAAATGAACCTTAAAAAGTAATCAGGCGATACGCCTGGATCATGCGGCTCAAGGCGACAATTTGTGAAGGTCAGAGTAAGGGTAAATTAGATATTACGCTGTCAGATTCTTGCTCAATTTTCGAATCGTCTTCCCGGTCGCAATGTTTCTAAACCCGGAAGGAGAGATACCGAATTCGCGGCGAAAGGCATCACTGAAATGGCTGTGACTGGAATAACCGACCTCGAACGCCAGCTTCGACAGATCAGACTCGCAAACACACTCGAGTGCGCTCCGCAATCTGAGTCGGTTCAAATACTGATGAATCGACAATCCAGTTGAACGTTTGAAGACCCGACAAAGGTGATAAGGCGAACTGTTAACGCATCGTGCGATTTGATCCAGGGAAAGCGGTTCTCGATATTTTGCTGCCAATACTACCTTCGCTTTATCGCTGAGCTCCGAATGCGATCTTTCGGTTGAGATTTTCCGTTTACGCTGTTTCGTATTTACTGTGTTGTACGCGGAATCGATTGCGTTACTCAGTAACTGCAGCGCGTTTTCGTCCACTGAAATGAGATCAAGCCTATCCCTGGATGATATGTAACCCAGCAGAATTCGATGCGCCAAATAAATCCCTGAATTGCTGGGAGTGCTGGTGAACGGAAATCGCAAATCCAGGTTCTCTATCGTTTTTGGATCATACTGAGAGCGAATTTCAGAAAGGACCTGCGGATTCAATACGAAACCCGTGCACTCGTCACCTCCCGGCACAGGATGACTCGTCCGATATTCTTCGTTTCTGTTGAAAAAAATGATGTGGTTGGGATCGACTACGACTTCTTTGCCTCGAATCTTGTTAATGAACAGCCCTGAACGAGGAAAAACGATTTTGCAAGAGCTGGACCATTTTTCTCCGCTCCACTCTGAACGATTGCCAGCGCACCGAATATCGCCAACACTGACAACTGCGCTTTGATAAACGATCTTTACCGTGTGATCTTCAGCCATACTGTGATTAATACGATGGCTGATTGCCGGCTTTCCATTTGATGTTGCAGCCGATGCTTGGCTTCTGGTCAGCGCTGACTTGCCTGTCGCCGAGTACGTCATCAATTGCTGCACGAAGGTCGCGACCGGTGACTGGCTTGCCATTTTCCGGCCGGCTGTCGTCAAGCTGCCCTCTATACACAAGGCGGCGCTCTTTATCGAATAAGAAGAAATCAGGCGTGCAGGCGGCATTGTAGGACAAAGCGACTTCCTGGTTCTCGTCAAAACAGAACGGAAAGGTGAAGCCAAGCTCCTTGGCCATTTCTCTCAGGCTTCCCGGCGCATCGTCAGGGAAATTGTCAGCGTCGTTGGAACTGATTGCGACGATGCCAATATCTTTGTCAGAATAATCTTTGCCGAGCCGCGCCAGCTCGTCCTGGATATGCTTTACGAATGGACAATGGCGGCAGATGAACATTACCAGTAGGGCCTTCTTGCCGGAAAATGTGTCTATTGAGATCGTTTTTTCCGAAACAACATCGGGCAAGCTAAAGCCCGGCGCAATTGTTCCAAGTTCCAGCATTGTCGAAGCAGTTCGCACCATAACGTCCCTCCTGTTCCAGTCCGAAGATTGTACAGTGGTTTTTCCATGAGCGAAACTGTACAGCCGGTTGATTGCATAAGTGACGATACCAAAGGCCGGCAACACGCTGGCAGCATGTTATACAAGTCGAATTTCGCTTGAAATAAGTGCAATCCTCAATCTGAGCCTTCGATGAAATCAAAGATCACAGGCACTTCCGTTGCAAACATTCGGGTAATGAAGGGTTTAAGTCCGCCGATAATATCTCTGATCCCTGGGTATTAATAAGGTTTTACGGTTCGACCTTATTAAGAGTAAAAGGCAAACTGACAAAAATGGAACAAATTGCCAGGCTCATCACGAGCTTGATACCAGATGTCATCTTCACGTGGCGACGCCATCTTCGCTCTGTCCGAGGAGCCGATCCAGGCGGCGCAACGGGCCAGGAACAACTTTCAAATTGCCTGAAGTTGATTTTGTCCGAAGTCGGGACGGCGGTTTCCACCGGCAAATTCGATATCGATATTTGCGCCGATGCTGCTCGGCGATTTGGCAGAATTCGCCATCAGCACCAGGCAAAGGCTACAGATCTTATCCGCGAGATTCGTATTTTGCGAACCGGCCTTTGGAATGCTGTAACAGCCTCAGCCGAAATTGACCCGGCATCACAGCTTTCAGCCCAGGCAAAATCCGAAGCTGTTTTTGATGAAGTAATCGCCTCCAGCGTCGACTCTCTTCTGGAGAGAGTGAAGGCCGACACAACGGAATACGATCCGCTTACCTCGCTTTACAGCCGGACTCTGTTTCACAGGGAGCTGGAGATCGAGCTTCAGCGTTCAGCACGATTTCGTCGCAGGTTTGCCCTGATTATGGTATCGCTGCAGATCACCCTGCCGCCGGATGCCAATACGCACGAGGCGTTTGACTGCGTTATCAGCGACGTAGCGCGATTGTTGAAAGATAAACTGCGCAGAAGCGACCGAATGTTTCGCTATGACAACACACAGTTTTCGCTCCTGTGTCCTGAGACTGACAGCGGCGGGCTTCAGACACTTTGCCATCGAATAGCACTTGATGTCAGTCAGTACAGGCAGCGAACCGGACTCGATGTCGATGTGCAGTACGGAACTGCCGGTTATCCATCCGACGCCCAGAATTCGCTTTCTTTGATCCGAGTTGCCCTTGCCGACCAGAGCTTCCATCAAACCGGAATCGAGTGTTAAGCACCATCTGAAACGGCGACTTCGTGTTTCTTTTTAACACTAATACCAACTCAACGTGTCGTTTTGACTTGTCTTTCCTCCCTTAAATGTAAATAATGTCCTTCTTGTTTGGCGCCAAATGGTCAGCCAACCTGTTCCCCTCGATTAAAAACTTAGTCGGATTGGAGTTTATGGCTGCATCGCAAGATTCCCTGTCGCTGGATCGTAAAATCAGGATGTACGAGGCGCGAGAGCGCATTCTTCACCGCATCAATCCGGAAATCAATAAAGCAATTGATCTGGACAAATTCCTTCAGGGCACCGTCAACGAGCTTGGCAAAATGATGGCGGTCGATCGTTGCGATATGATGATCATTACGCCCGAGGGGAAGTTGCGCATACGCCACGAATACCGCGCCAGCGACGACTTGCCCAGCAGCAAAGACATACAGATCCCGTTCGACCTGTCAAAACTGCCTCCAAACGTAAATTTGACGCAACCGATTGCGGTTGATGACATCGGTGCGCTCAATATCCACCCGGTTTTAAAGCTGTTGGCCTCGACAATGCGCACCAGCTCGCTGCTGGTTGTTCCCATAACCATGAAGGGAGAGCTTTCGGCAATTGTCGGTTTTCACATTTGCAACGGAAAAACCAGGCACTGGCTGCCGGAAGAGATAGACTTCGTTCAATCCGTAACTCAGCAGATCGGCGTTGGTTACGAATACACCAGAATCTATAACGAGAAAGAGAGCGAAGTCCGTGTCACCCGCGCTTTGCTGGAAATCGCAACCGGCATTAATACAAAAACGGAATTTTCTGAGATGGCAGCTTTTGTCATCGGCAGGTCGATCGATCTTTTGAATGCAGATTACGGCGGATTGGGAATCCTGGACGGCAGCGAGCGCCAGCTTCATTTCGACACGGTCGGCGCGGCCGTGGGATTCGATCCTAGAAAAGTCAACCTGCATACGATTTCCCTGGTGGATAACCCCATGGTTCGCGAGTCGCTTTCCGCGCGCCAGACTTTAAAACTGGAAACAGTGGACCAGAGCGAAATCGCTGAGTATTTCTTGAACGAAGTTTTTTCGGGCAAATTGGCGCTGATCGTTCCCATCCTGATCAAGGAAAAAGTCTTTGGGACTCTGATATTCGTCTGGACAGAACCACGCGATCCGTTCCAGTCATACGAGGTTGAACTAGCAAACGGCATAGCTAATCAGATTGCAATTGCGCTCGAGCGCGACAAACTGACAGCAGAAGTCCTGCGTTTGAGTCGCGAGCTGCAAGGCGTTCGCGCCAGTCAGAATCTGGTCGGATCGAGTGAGAAGATCAAACGCTCTATTCAGATGGCTCAGCATGTTGCTGACACCTACACCACCGTTCTTATTCAAGGTGAATCAGGCACTGGAAAAGAACTGATCGCGAATCTGATTCAAGAAAACTCTTCGCGGCGCGACAAAGCTTACGTAAAGATTAATTGCGGAGCGTTGCCAGAAACTTTGCTGGAATCAGAGCTATTCGGCCACGAAAAAGGAGCGTTTACCGATGCGCGGTCTCGGCGAATCGGAAAGTTCGAAGAAGCCGATGGTGGCACCCTGTTTCTGGACGAAATCGCCGAAATGAGTCTTGGCGCGCAGGTTAAACTGTTGCGCGTTTTGCAGAACGGTGAATTCAGCCGTGTCGGTGGAAATGAACAGATAAAAGTTGATGTCAGAGTAATCGCCGCTTCGAATGTCAATCTGGAAGAAGCGGTTGAGCAGAACAAATTCCGTCGTGATCTGTTTTATCGGCTCAATGTTTATCCGATCTGGCTATCACCTTTGCGCGAACGCAAGGAAGATGTGCCGTTACTCGCGGTGCATTTTCTGGAGCGTTACAAAAAGAAAAGCGGAAAAACTCTGACCGGTATTTCACCAAAAGCCATCGCCCTGCTTAAAAATTTCGATTGGCCCGGAAACGTTCGGGAACTGGAAAACGTGATCGAGCGAGCTGTGATCATCGCTCGCGAGCGCATAATAACCGTCGAAGACTTGCCAGACACCATTCGGGGCGCCGAGCACGAACCGGATGCCCCGCGCACAATCGAAGTAGAACTGGGCAGCACAATGGATACGATTGAGAAACAGGTTATTCTGGAGACTCTTGGATTGGCAAAAGGCGATAAGACCCGAACTGCGCAAATTCTTGGGATAGGTCGCAAAACGCTCTATCGGAAATTGCAGCAATATGGGCAGCCGGAGTAACGGCTCGATTCTTACGTTTGATCTAAGTCCGAAAGCCATCGTTTTTCACAAATTCCACCTCCTGTTACAGGCAATTTGAGCAGCTTCCCATTCATCCAACCAGTTGGGAGACGGTCTACTTAAAGCAAGAAAATTGTCAGGAGGTACCATGAAGGTAAAGATAATTACACTGAGCATCGTTCTTTTCGTCGCTCTGTCCGCGATGTCGGTGTCGGCATTTGCACATGGATGTCACAGATATTATCGCGGGTACAGCAGCTATGTCGTGACCAGACCTTACCCGGTCTATTACCGGCCGTACAGGCGAGTGGTTGTCTATAGGTCGTATTATCCTGCTTATTACACAAGGGTTGTGCGTCGGCCTGTTTATTATCCGTACTATTACAGGCCATACCGAAGACACCGCGTAGTTGTTAATCTCCGTTTTTAATTAAAGCTTAGGCGAATCAAGGTAGCCAAGCGGATGGGCGCCTCTTATTGGGAAAGGGGCGCCTTCAGAAGGACGCGATAGCTGCGCTCTCGCTATCAAACACTTCCAGTAAGGTCATTAATCCCGAAATAGTTAAGAGCTGGCGCACAAAGCTGGATGGACTGGTTAGTTTGAAATGGCCGCCAGCGCTTTTTGTGGTTTTGAACGATTTGATTATGATCCCGATGCCATAGCTGTCCATTCTGGCCAGATCGGAAAGATTCACCAGTATCTGCGCCGAGCC
>Ga0070741_10002437_pt1 | contig 50020 bp, 42 predicted proteins | sample Coa_R1_4_FD_66440 | JGI IMG/M metagenome (GOLD analysis project Ga0070741, IMG submission 66440) | Surface soil microbial communities from Centralia Pennsylvania, which are recovering from an underground coalmine fire - Coalmine... | ecosystem: Environmental > Terrestrial > Soil > Unclassified ... | reverse complement strand
GATCTGGGTTACTTCGATTTGGAGACCAGAGTCTTGGAACCGCTCGAAAATCCATTCGGCCCAAAAGTGTTACCCATGTGACCGGTACATTCTGTAACCCATGTCTCCGGGCTGGACCTGTTGTTTATGGTGGCCAGGGACGGAGTTGAACCGCCGACGCCAGCCTTTTCAGGGCTGCGCTCTACCACCTGAGCTACCTGGCCACTTGCCCGCTCCGGCTCGGTACAGCTTGCCGGAACCCGCAGGATCGAAGAATGCGATGGAGGTTAGCGGTGACGAACAATGATTATAGCAATCGAGCGCCGGGCACTCCAAGCTGCGAGGGACCGACACTAGCGAAAGTCGATCCTATGATGAGGGCGCGCGTCTGCGCGAGAAGAGATGAGTTGGCCATTTGCAACCACGGTTTCACATCGATTCGCACCCACCCAGTATGGAATTTCTCTGTAATCAGTTATATCGAAAATGGCGAGGTCCGCGTCTTTGCCGGGTTCGATGGAGCCCTTTTTGTTTTGCAGGTTCAGGGCCCATGCTCCATTGATCGTGGCTGCTGCAATCGCTTCCGCCGGAGACACTTTCATGTGAGTGCAGGCGAGTGAAAGAACAAACGGCATGCTCGCAGTTGGCGAAGAACCTGGATTGAAATCGGAGGCAAGCGCGACGGCGACTCCGGCGTCGATCAACTTGCGCGCGGGAGGATATTGTTGCAAGCCGAGAAAATAATTCGCCCCTGGAACGAGAGTAGCGACCGTGCGGCTTTTTGCGAGATGAGCAATATCGGCCTCATCCACATGATCAACGTGATCAAGAGACGCGGGATTGAACGAAAGCAGTTTTGTGAGAGGAGTCCGAATAAGTTGTGAAACGTGGGCACGAACAGTGAGCCCATGCTCTTGCGCTGCGGCAAAGATCTTCAGCGCATCTTCTTCGCTGAAAGCGCCGCGATCGCAAAAGACATCGACAAACTGTGCTAACTTTCGCTCGGCCGCTTGCGGAATCATTTCTTCGCACACGACATCAACGTATTCCTGAGCGCGATTCTTGAATTCGGGCGGGACAACGTGTGCAGCAAGCAAAGTTGCAGACACTGTTCCGGGCCATTGCGATGCTGCAGTCCGAATCGACTCGAGAGATTTCAGTTCTGATTCGAGAGACAATCCGTAACCTGACTTCGCTTCGACGGTCGTCGTGCCGTACAGAAGCATTTCTTGTAGCGCTGCAAGAACTTTTTCGGCCAGTTCAGCTTTTTTCGCAGCACGAACAGCGTCAATGCTCGACCGAATTCCTCCGCCTGCTTCGGCAATGCTTTCGTAAGTTGCTCCGGCAATCCGCTTTTCGAAATCGATTAATCGTGGAGAAATGAATGCTGGATGGGTATGTGAATCGACGAAGCCAGGCAAGACAACTCGGCGCGTACAGGCGATCTCGACAATTCTTTTTTTGTTTTTCTTGATCCACGAATCGTTAAGAGCGGCTTTCGTTGTGCCTACGGAAACGATCTTTCCGGCGATGCACAGCACCGCTCCGTCTTCAATAATTCCCAGCTTTTTAAGTTGTGTTCCGCGGCGCGGGCCAGAATCGCCGGAGCTTGAACGTAACGTAATCAGCTGCCCGATATTGACCAGCAGAATCGGGCGTTGTGCGGCGAACTTTTTTGAGGATGGCGTTCGCAAGGTTAGTTCATGGGTACGACAACACCGTGTGCGCGCGCGAATTTGTTTGCATTCTCGTATCCCGCATCTGCGTGACGAATGATTCCTAAGCCTGGATCTGTCGTGAGTACGCGTTCGATGCGCTTGGCCATAGCTTCGGTGCCGTCGGCGACGGTGACTTGCCCGGCGTGAAGAGAATAGCCGATTCCCACTCCGCCGCCGTTGTGAATTGAAACCCATGAAGCGCCCGCGGCCGTGTTCAGCAGTGCGTTGAGCAAGGGCCAATCGGCGACAGCGTCACTGCCATCTTTCATCCTCTCGGTTTCGCGGAATGGGGATGCAACCGAACCGCAGTCGAGATGATCTCGGCCCATGACGATTGGAGCTTTCAGTTTCCCTTTCTTAACCAATTCGTTCATCGCCAAACCGAATTGCGCACGTTCACCATACCCGAGCCAACAGATTCGCGCAGGGAGACCCTGGAACTTGATGCGCTTGCGTGCGAGATCAATCCAGCGGCGAAGGATGCGATTATCGGGAAATAATTCGAGAACGAGATCGTCGGTGACATGAATATCGGACGGGTCGCCTGAGAGTGCGACCCAGCGGAACGGGCCACGGCCTTCGCAGAAGAGTGGACGAATATACGCCGGAACAAAACCCGGAAAATCATAGGCGTTCTTCACTCCGTGCTGGAAAGCGAATGTACGAATGTTGTTTCCGTAATCGAAGGTGACCGAGCCCATTTTCTGCAATCGCAACATGCCTTCCACGTGGCGAGCTATGGCGTCGAGAGACTTTTCTTCATATCCCCGTGGATTGCGCCTTCGCAAGTCGAGGGCGTCTTCGAGCGATATTCCATTCGGCACGTATCCATTCAGCGGATCATGTGCAGAGGTTTGGTCCGTAAGGATGTCGGGAACAACGCCGCGATCCGCGAGTTCGGGAATAATGTCGGCACAGTTGCCAACAAGCCCGACCGAGATATTTTCCTTTTTGCGAATCGCGTTCTTGAGAATGCGCAGAGCTTCATCGAGCGTGGTGACCATGAAGTCGCAGTAGCCGGTTTTCAGACGCTTTTTTATTCGCTCGGGATCGACATCAATTCCCAGAAATGCTGCGCCATTCATAGTCGCTGCGAGCGGTTGGGCTCCGCCCATCCCGCCCATGCCGCCGCTCACGATCAACTTGCCTGCGAGATCTCCGCCGAAGTGTTTTTCTCCGGCGGCGCCGAACGTTTCGAATGTCCCCTGCACTATTCCCTGCGAACCGATATAGATCCAAGAGCCGGCGGTCATTTGGCCGTACATCATTAGTCCGGCGCGTTCGAGTTCGTTGAACTTCTCCCAGTTTGACCAATGCCCGACCAGGTTTGAATTCGCGATAAGAACGCGTGGCGAGTATTCGTGAGTTTTGAAGACGCCGACGGGCTTGCCCGATTGCACGAGCAGAGTTTCGTCATTTTCAAGGTTCGTGAGAGATCGCACAATTGCGTGATAGCAATCCCAATTGCGCGCTGCCTTCCCTGTTGCGCCATAGACGACCAGATCGGGCGGGCGCTCGCCAACTTCTTCGTCGAGATTGTTCATCAGCATGCGCATGGCGGCTTCCTGCTGCCAGCCTTTGCACGTGATCTGAGTGCCGCGGGGAGCGCGAATCGGCGTATATGCGGGAGCTTCGGTTTCGACGGGCATAGGGAGATGGTAGTGCGAAGTCGGTGTGAAATTCAAACGTAGAACAACAGGTTCCTCGACTGTGAATGTCATTCGCAAGCGAATGACATTCTTCGCTCGGAATGACAGTGGTTTTAGAAATGAGTTCCACGTCGAGGTCGAAGGGGATGCAAAGTCAAAATCCCACAGCCTGTCTCGCAAAAACGGCGAGACAAGGATGGGCACACGGCTGGGAATGACAGCAATGTTGAGGGTTCCGACGTCTCCTGATGGTTGAGAGCGGCTCAATATTGGCTGTACGGGATGCCGTCGGTGCCGACCTGATCTGATGTGCTGAATACATCGTCAATCCCGCCTTCGTCCTGCTCGTCGGGGGACATGATGGTTCCTTCATCGGCGGTATGCCAATTCCAGTTCGCCTGGTTCGTCATCGGATCAGCCGGAATCTGTTTTAGATACCCCGCTTGAACAAGGTCGTCGCCGGACTGCGGCATCTTTTGTTTGTCGAGCGTGTACTGGGAAATAACCGAGCGCATAGTGAACAGATCTTGTCGGAGTACGGATTCGCGGGCGCGCTTCACCGAATTCGAGTATTGGGGAATAGCGATTGCGATCAGGATCAGCATAATGCTGATCACGATCATCAGCTCGATGAGCGTAAAGCCGCGACTGCCGCGAGTTTTGCTCAGGGACGCAAAATTTCTTTTAATAAGGCGCGGCATTACCAATCCTTGTATTTGGTCCCGTCAAGCGCGGTTCCTTCCGACTTGGTGTAAACGTCAAAAACGTTATCGCCGCCCCAGGAATCCGAGTCCGGGTCGTCCTGCATGGATCGCAGTCCCCAGTCGGTGTTGCCCGTCATCGGGTCTGTCGGAATTCTGCGCAGGAACTTTAATTTCTTGCCGCCGACGTCAACGCCGTTGACCAGCGTGTCGAGATCGGGAGGATAGCCTTCAGAGCCGACCTTGATCTGAAATGCGCCGCGGGTGGCCGCATCGTTATAGCGGTCGATCCCGTCTCGTAACTGCCACAGCGCCGCCCGTAGTTCTTTCTCTTTTTCGCGCTTAATGGTGACGCGCGCCATGGGTAACGCCATCGTGCTCAGAATGAGCAGGATGCTGGTCGCTACGATCAGCTCGATGAGGGTGAAGCCACTTTGTTTGTGGATTTGGCGCATCTCTACTTGGAACGCTCAATCAGGCCGAAAATTGCGAGAAATCAGCAGCTGCGAGCAAGGAGCGATCAGCAAGGTCGACGCTCACAGCTCGTCGCTAACCTATTGAATTGTAACCGCCGCACTGGCGCCGTTCGCTGAAAGCGCCTGCATGGCGGGATCTCGGACGATGCCTTTGCCGATCGTAAGGTTCGCCTGGCCCGGGGCTTTGGCCACGAAGGTCAGGGTGACTACGGCACCTTGGCCCGAAATGCCTGAAGCACCTGGCGGGCGCGTCGCGGTGACCTGAATGGTGCCATCGTTCTCGCGGTGCGTAACGGTTACGATTTGGCCGTCCTGTGAAAGCAGCGTGCCGTTCGAGACATTTGCCACCTCCAGCAATTTCGGATCGTAAGAAATCTGCATGGGCACCTGGAATACGTTCTGGCCGCCATTCAACAACACGTTCATAGTGAACGTCGAGCCCACGTGTTGAGTGGTGTCGGCCGGATCGAACGCGAACGTCGCCTGCGATGCGCGATCGATTAACTGCGGCGTAGGCGCGGAAGATGCGGCGGGCGAAGCGGGCATTGACACCGGGCCGGCGCCTGCCGACGGCCCAGTACCCGGTGTGGGCGAATTTGTTGTTTCAGGTGTTCCATGGCTGACCCGCCGAAGCTCGATTGCGCTCGCTGTGCCGACATCGATTGCTTCTTCGTTCAGTGCGGTGAGCACTTCGCGACGCACGATGTGCGGGATCAGCACGAACACGGTTTCGGTTTGCGAGTGTTCAACTGAAGTCTGACCGAATATGTACTTCAATATTGGAATCTGTGCCAATCCCGGGATGCCGGAAAGATTTCTGGTCTGAGAATCTTCAAGCATTCCGCCCATCAGGTTGGCTTCGCCCTCACGCAGTCGCACCACGTGCTCGATCTTTCGCTGACCGATGATTGGCTGGGTGATACCGCCAATATTGGTGTTGCCAGTCACGGAAGAGATGTCCATTGTGGTCTTCAGCGTAACGTCGCCATTCGCATGAATCGTGGGCGTTACGTCGATGTTCACGCCGACATCGAGATATTGAAATTGCGTGTTAACCAATGGGTTGATACCTACACCGCCGATGCCGGGCTGGAACGAACCGGATGCGATCGGAACGCGTTCACCAATCTTCAATGAAGCTTTCTGCCCATCTAATGCGCGAATCTGCGGGTTCTGAATCAACTTCGTGTTGTTATCCGAAAAAAGCGCGCTGACGTTTGCCTGGCTTATGGTGACCTGGAAATCGGTCGCGTTCAAATTGCCGAGTGAGTTCAGGTTGATGGAACCATTGTTATTCGAGCCGGTTGTTGTGGGAGTGACGACGCCGGTGGCGGGATTCGTTGTCGGCGTCGTGGTATTGGTGTTGATGTTCGGTTGCAACGCCACGCTCATGCTGGTTGGCGGACTGATGCCGAGAGTGCGGGTCTTGTCTTTCGTGATTTGCATGACCGCGACATCGATGACAACTTCAGGCTTGGCCCGATCCAAATCGTTTACCAGCTTTTCCGCCAGCGCAATCTGATCGGGATTGCCGCGAACCACGATTGCGCCTTCCGACGGCAAGGGCTGAATGCGCGCGATTTCAAGAATCTGGCGCATGGCATTCACGACGTCTTGCAATTCGGTCGGTTGAGAAAGGTTCGAAAGATAAAAGGTCTTGATGACGCTCTGCTCGAGTTCTTTGCGCTTGGCGGGATTATCGGCGGCGACGAAAATCGTGTTCGGAGTAACCGGCCGCCAGAATGTCTTCGACTCCATCGCGACGATTTGCAGCGCCTCTTCGAGCGAAACCGAATTGAGTTCAACTTTTATGCGACGCGAGGTGTAATCAGGATCGAACAAGACGTTAATTCCGGCGAGTTTGCCAATGGTTTCGTAGATGATTTTGCTGTCTTCCGTCTGCTTCATTGTCATTGGGACAGTCGGAATTGGAGCAAGTTCGACGGGACCTCCCGCATCCTGCACCATCTTTTCAAGTTCGTCGTTTTTCGGGGTTGAAGCTGTAGGCGCAGGAGCTTTGGCGGCGTCGATCAACTGCTGCGTAACTTTGATCTCCTGCTTCGCGACCGCACTCGAAGGGTCGATATCTGCGGCTTTTTGGAATTCCGCTAATCCTTCCTGGAGTCGGCCTGCCTCGCGTAGAAGCTGACCTCGGTGAACGTGAGAAGCTCCGGCAAGAAAGCGTAGCCGTTCATAAGCGGAACGATAGGAAATATCCGTCGGGTTCTTTTCGTACGCTTGTTTGTACAGGTCGTAGGCCTGTTCATAATTCTGGCGCGCTTCTGCAATTTGGCCCTGCTTATACAGAGACTTAGCGCTTTCAGCGGCTAGAGGAAGGAGCAAGGCGAAAAGAAAAAGGAAGGCAAACGCCGTGCGGATTGCATGTTTCATCAATACATTCCTCAAAAGACTACTTTCTGTGGACTCCGCGAGCCCGGACGACTCAGAATTAAAGAAGAAGCGCGATTATAGCATCGGTGGTAACCATCTCGAAGTTACTGTTGCACTTGTATTTAGACTCACAAGTACCAACCATAGCGCTCTTGGCCTCAGCGGTTTCAAGGTTCCAAGTTTCAAGGTCTCGGTTTCAAAAACCTGTTGAATCCTCAATGTTGAAACTCCTGAAGCTTTGTCCCTTGAAACCTGTCCTGCGATACTATCTTCATGGCTCGCCAGGCGACCCACCAAACCAAGCCGAATGCTGAAAAGAACCCACGCCGCGACCCCACTGCCGCGGGGCAGAGAGATGCTGCTGTTAATAGGATCGCTTCGCACAACTATTTCTTGCTGGAAAAATTCGAAACAGGTGTCGCACTAACGGGCACGGAGGTCAAGTCCGTGCGTGCGGGCAAGGTGCAACTGAGGGATTCGTACGGCATTGTCAAAGATGGCGAGCTGTGGCTGCTTAACTGTCATATTGGCGAATACGAGCACGGCAACATCTACAATCATGCGCCGCTACGCACCCGAAAGCTGCTCGTGCACAAAGAAGAAATACGCAAGTTGATCGGAAAAACGCAGCAGAAGGGGCTGACCCTGATACCTACGCGCATGTACTTCAAGAATGGCCGCGTGAAGGTTGAACTCGCCCTGGCAAAAGGCAAGCAGCTGTGGGACAAACGGGAGACCGAGCGGCGGCGGACGGCGGATCAGGAAGCGCGGGAGGCGATTGCGAGATCGCGGAAGGGTTAAGCGGGGATCGTAAGTTATCGCGAATAGGAGCCGCAAAATGAATCAATCATTTCGAGTGATCGTGAGAAAACCAACTGCCATTCTTCCGCTCGCGATGTCATTCGCGGCGCTGGTTATGGTGTTGGGTTATGTCGCGAGATTTGGTGTCGTTCACGAAACCGATGAAGGTGCCGTGGCGCACCTGTGGCAAATATTAATGGCTGGCCAATTGCCCTTGCTCGCGTTCTTCGCAATTAAATGGCTGCCGCGCGCGCCTAAACAAACGCTCTTCGTGATGGCGCTTCAGGTTGCGGCAGTGCTTGCGGCAATGGCGCCGGTGTATTTCCTGCATTTGTGATTCTGAAAGTCAGAATCCCCACCCCTGTCGCAAAGAAGGCGATAAGGGTGGGGCAGAGCTTTCATCTATTTCCAAACTACTTCTGCTGCGGGGTGACTACTTCAGCTTTTTCAGTCTGCTGAGCTGAGGTGGTTCCCTGCGGAGTCGCCTGACCTGTCGTGGCTGACTTGGCATCCGTAGTCTGCTGAGTCTTTGATTCAGACGTGGAAGTCGCCGTCTCGGCCTTCTCTACTCCCGGCAACTCGACATCTTTGATTCGCGCGCTGGCGAGAATCTTCTCGAGCTGCCTGAAAACTTGCCCGCGATCTACTTGCGCAAGATCTTCATCACCTTTGCGGAAGGTTTCGACATCGAGCGCGAACTCGTAGCAGGCGCCGTTCTTAAAGACATGGAAGTACTTCAGATCGGACTGCCGCTCGCCCGCTGCTTTCATGTGCTCGACTTCGCTGAATTCGTTTCTGCCGAGCTTTACAGCAGTTGGCTTTGCGGCTGCACTCGTCGACTTGGCCGAGGTCTCGGCTATGTTCGTCGGTTCGCTTTCGGTGGATTTCGCGTCGGCGACCGAATCGATCTTCGCAGACTGGTCCTTCTCGGCCCCGCCAAACTGGCTGCATTCATCGGCGCCCATACCGGTATTCACGCTGACATTGAGCAACGCAGACGAAAAATCCGTATCAGGGTAGCGGGTATCCGGCATGTCGACCGATGCGATTTCAACCGCTCCCGGTTTCACGAAGCCGGCGTCAACCGGCATTTCCTTTTGTTTATCTGCTGAATGCAGGCTGTATTTACGCGGATAGCTGAACGACACACCGTAGTTGCCGTTTACGTATGTCGCGTTTGCCGGACGATGCTTCTTAACGATTTTCTTCGCCGCTTGCGGGGCCGTAGCTGGTGTAGCCGCTGGAGCCGGAGCTTCCACCGACGGGGCGGTCGGCGGAGTAATTTTTGCTGTTGACTTATCCGACTGCTTGGAACAGCTGACGGCCATGAATAACACAATGGTCATTACCACTCCGGCGCAAATTGCCGGCAAGTAGAGGTTTGACCAGTTGTCGGATTCGATTTGTTGGAAACTCTTCTTCTCGTTCTCAGGTGTGCGATTGATCGTTGCCATATTCCCCTCCTTGGGACTGCGCTGAGAGTTATGGCAAGCCCGCGGCCACCCGTCGCGCGATTGATTATGAGGAGGTTAACGGCAGGAGAGCTAATTCAGGACGTGGCGTCCTGAACACGATGTGAACCCGAAACACAATCAGTCAGGGATTGTTTGCGACTGCCTCAAACGTCATCTCTTGCGCTTTGCTCTTCGATCTTTCCTTCCACGCGGAGAATAGTCCGGCGTAGGTTTCGGTGATGTATTGCTCCGGAGTGACACCGAGATTCTTCGCAACGGAATCGATCCACTCGGGAGGCCCCTCGATTTCCGCAAAATTCCCGATTGGAGTTTCGTCGATCACCACATGACCTTTTTCGGCGGCCCATTCTGCGCGAAACTTCTCGTAACGAAACACAGGTTCAAATTGCAATGAGCGGAGAATCGTTTCCATTTTTGCCCCATCTTGCACCCGGGTTTCGGTTTCAAGACGTGTCTTATGGGGACCGTTTTGAGCTGTCTTGCTCTTCGCTTTGTGAGTCAATACCCAGGCTTCGCCATATTTGCGCAGGCGCAATAAATCGCCGCGCTTCCTGAGCGGATGGCCGGGAAGGTCGAACAATACATTCATTTCCTGGGTTCGAGGGGTTAGCGGATGTAGTCCAAGATCCCGAAGTCGCGCGACTAACTTTTCAATATTCGCGACCTTGAATTTGACCTCGACCTCGTTATTGGCGGTCATGATTGAGTATAGCCGGGGACCATAGATGAGACTCGCAGCAAAGATCGGGGAAGGGCTAGACGGCGGCTGGTAAGGAATCAGTCCGCCTCTTTTGCTTTCCAGACCGCTCTGCGGAAATGGGAATGGTGGCAGATACTCGTGTCCCGGAGCTGTCCGATTCAATGAGTATGTCGCCGTGCAACTGGCGAACGCGCTCCCGCATGCCCCGAATGCCGACCCCTGAACCGCGCGACTGAATGTCGGCCAACTTTTCCGGAGACATGCCTTGGCCGCGATCCCGGACTTCCAGCGTCACGCTGTTGGGGGTGCGCGCAATGGTGATTGCGGCCGACTTGCTGCCCGAATGCCGATGGATGTTCGTGAGGCACTCCTGCACTACGCGGAATATGACCAATTCCATTTCGCGCGGCAATCTTCCCAAATCCTCAGAGATGCTGAGTGTCATCTCAAGCCGGCTTCGTGACCTGAGCCCCTCGATGTACCAGGTCAGCGCCGGCGCCAAGCCAGTTTCATCCAGCAACGGTGGATGCAGCAGGTACGACATGGTGCGAATTTCCGAATGAAGCTGGCGAATGAGGTCCTCGGCTTGTTGCAAATAGGTCGTCAGCGGAGGCACGCTGCCTTGCGCCTTCTGCGCAATTTGCGCAACGTTCATTCCCAGCGCGGTCAACGTTTGGCCGGCGCTGTCGTGGAGTTCGCGCGCAATGCGGCGGCGTTCGTCGTCCTGAATTCGCAACAAACGCCAGGAGAGCTCCCGCAGTTGCTCAGACTGCCTTAGCACATCTGTGTTCCGTTCTTCGAGCTCGCGGGTGCGGGCCCGCACCTCAGCATCCAGGGTCTCGGAAAGTTTGCGGAAACTTTCTTCACTCGTCTTCAAAGCCTCCTCACCGCGTCTGCGTTCAATGGCGAATGCAAGCTGGCGCGCAATCGTCAAACTCAGGGACAGTTGATCGCCGGTAAAAATATGAGGCGTGGGGAAGTACACCATAAACTTACCTATCAACTTCCCGCGGGAGACCAGAGGAACAAAGCACAGAGACTCGATATCCTCGCCTTGGACAATCTTCTTCAGTTCATCGTCCAGTTCAGCAAGATCGACATTCTCAATAGGCACGGGCTGAGGGTCCAAGTCCCCGGGTTTCCAGGGAGAGTGTCCTTCGACCGCCTCTCGATATGAGGCTGATAGACCACGCCAGCTGACGAAGCGCATGACGCCGTTCTCGTCGTAGAGAAGAATCGAGGCGCGCTCGCAGCGCATAGCATGGCAGATTGCATTCAATGCCGCCGTGTAAACTTGCTGAAGCGAATTCGCCCGGTGCAGTTCATCTGCCAGATGGAACAGCACTTGCTGCCTGAGCGCTGCGTCCCCAAGCGCGCGTTCGGCCTGTTTCCGCTCGCCGATATCGCGCGCCACTTTTGAGGCGCCAATAACCCGCCCGGAAGCGTCGCGAACCGGAGAAATCGTTACCGCGAGATCTACCAACGAGCCATCTTTTCTCAGGCGCACCGTCTCGAAATGATAGGTGCGCTCGCCCCGGCGTAGGTTCTCGATGATCGTGTCCTCTTCATTCCACCGGTCCGGCGGAATGATCAATCGGATATTACGTCCTATAGCTTCTTCTGCCGTGTAGCCGAAAACGCGTTCTGCAGCTTGATTCCAACTGGTAATCGTGCCGTCAAGATTTTTGCTGATGATGACATCGTCGGATGAATCAACGATGGCAGCAAGCAGGCTGTCGGTGCGCTCAGCTTGCTTACGCTCAGTGATGTCAAGCAGCATGTTGATGCCGCCTACGATCTTGCCACTCCGGTCCCGCAGCGGAGTCGGAAATGGCGTAAACCAGCGGCGAGTGCCGTCAGGACGTTCGGCTATCGCCTCGGCGCCCTTGATAATCCGCCCTTCTTTTAGAGCGACGGCCATCGGGCACTCATCGTGCCGCATAGGAGTGCCATCGGGATAAAACAATTTCCAACTCACGCACCATTGATCGCTTCCAAGCTGAGGTGTGTGCCCGGAGAACTCCACCGCTGCCGGATTGAAATGCGTGAGTCGCCCTTCAGCGTCGGTGGTATAGATGGCGGCGGGAAGCGAGTCAATGATTTCCCGGAAGCGTAGTTCAGATTCCCGCGTGGCTTCTGCTGCTTCGCGGCGAATTTCCGCCATTCTAAGGGCCGACCCTACGCGGGCCAACAGCTCGCGCGCAGAAAACGGCTTTATCAGATAATCGTCGGCACCGGCACTGAGTCCCTCGACACGTGACTCTTCCCCGGCGCGGGCAGAGAGCAGTACCACTGGCGTGCTCCGCAAAAGTTCGTCCGTGCGAACCGCATGCAGCAATCCGAATCCATCCAGCCGCGGCATCATCACGTCGCTAAGAATCAAGTCCGGACGATGTTCGCGGGCGTGCTGCAACGCTGACTCGCCGTCCGGAACCGCGTCTACTTCATAAGCGCCGCTCAGCAACTCCCGGACATATTCGCGCATATCGGCATTGTCATCGGCCAGCACTATTCTTGGGCGCTGTTCCAGACTCGCCCCTTTGTCCTCTTTTGTCGGCCGCGACAGGAATGGCATCTGCGGCTCGTCTGAGATCTCCTCTGCATCGGGCAACCAACGCAAAGCTTCCTCCGCGTAGGTTTCGCCTCGCATGCCGGTTGAAGCCACGGTTCTCTCTGCCTCAATGCGGTCCTGCGGCAGATGGTCCTTCCCTAGCGGCACTGAAACGGTAAACGTACTGCCGCGTCCAACTTCGCTCTGCACACGGACGCTACCGCCGTGCAGCTTCACCAATTCCTGCACCAAAGCTAAACCAATGCCGCTGCCTTCGTAAGAACGTCCTCGCGCATCTTTGACGCGGTAAAAACGCTCGAACAGATGCGATAAATCCTCGGGAGGAATTCCCGTGCCGGTATCGCTTACCGCGAGTTCCATTTGCCCGTTGGTGATCCTGGTCGCAATCCGGATTTCGCCTTCGAAGGTGAATTTGAACGCATTCGAGAGCAGGTTGAAGACAATTTTCTCCCACATCTCGCGATCGACATAGGCAGGTTCAGCGAGTGGCGGACAATCCACAACAAGGCGCAGGCCGGCCCGTTCTGTTGCAGAACGGAACACACTGGCGAGCTCCGCGGTGAATGCGGCAAGATCAGTGGCACGATACGATGCCTGAATTCTTCGGGACTCTATGCGCGAGAAATCCAACAATGTATTGACTAGTTTGAGCAGCCGCATCGAATTGCGATGCGCCATTTCCAGACTCTCGCGCTGCTTTGGAGCGATTCCCTCCGAAGCCGCGAGCGCGTCTTCGAGCGGCCCTAACATCAGAGTCAGCGGGGAACGAAACTCATGGCTGACATTGCTGAAGAACAAGGTCTTCGCGCGATCAAGTTCCGCCAGCGCCTCCGCGCGCTTTCGTTCTTCGTCGTAAGCCTCGGCATTCGCAATCGCGGTAGCAAGCTGGGACGCAATTAGTTGGAAGAACGTGCGGTAATCGGTATTGAATGCCAATCGCACGCTCACGCCGAGGACGAGAAAACCTCTCACATCATGTGGTTTGCTCGAAGGAACAGGTACGATAGCCGCGTTTTTTGGCGGGTCCGACCACGGGCCACGCGGCACTCGGGGTAAACGCGATTCAATTCCTTCCACTACCGACATTGCGTTTTCCCGCAACACCTTCGATAACGGCCAAGCAGCGTTTTCTGAAGCATCCGCGAGATCAATCGAGTCCGGAATTGCTTGATCGTTAACTCCTATTCCCGCACTTGCGGCAAGGCACGCACGCTTTCGTTCGGAGTCCAAAAGATAGAACAGCGCGAATGGAACGTCTTTCGAATGCTGAGCGAGACTTTGTGCCGCGAGCAGGCAAGCTTCTTCGGCCGTCCGGCCTTCCGCACCGCCCGATGCGAGTTCACGCAAGAGTGCCAGACGCCGCTCACCAATCACTTTGTCCGTAATCTCGTGGACGGTCGCGAGTACCCCACCGATCCCTCTCGGGGCAATGCTGTCGGGCACTGGGCTGTAGGCGATGGTGAAGTGTGTTTCTTCTGCGAAGTCGGAGCGCCGTATTTCGAGCTCAAGGTCCTCGCTCCATGTCGCTGGCCCCCCGTTGAATGGAGTGTCGATAAGCGGCTGCAAGATGTGCCAAATTTCGCTCCAGCACTCGCTCGCGCGCTGGCCAAGACAATTTGGGTGCTTAGAGCCCGGAATCGGCTTATAAGCATCGTTGTAGAACTGGACGTACTCTGGTCCCCACCACAGCAAAAGAGGGAATCTGTTCGCGAGCAAAAGATCGATCATCATGCGCAGAGCGGGAGACCAGGTCTCTGGCGAGCCGACGGGTGTCTTCGACCAGTCGTTTTTCTGGATGAGCGCTGCCATCTCAATATTCGGCAAGTTCTTCTGCGCAAACTGATTCGCTGCTGCCTGCGAATCCCCGTTCCCGTTGTGATTGCAAGACGCGAGCGCATCATCAACGACAGGCATGAGATTGTGAGCCAGATTGGCCTTCGAAACAAACGCGCAAGCCCCGACTTCTTCCGCCTGGCGCTTTATTAGGCTACTGTCATTTTGGCTCACCATTAGAACCCGGGTTTGGGGGACTTCCCTTCCGATTAACCGCGCTGCATCGAGACCATTCATTCGCGGCATGCTGACGTTAAGCAGGACCAGGTCAGGCCTGAGTTCTTTTGCCTTTTCAACAGCCTCTTCCCCGTCGGCGGCTTCGCCGCAGACTTCGAACTGGCTGCGCGATTCGAGGAGCGAGCGCAGACTGCGGCGGAACTGCTGGTGATCGTCAGCTATGAGGATTCTTGAGACGCTCATGAAAAGTGTTTCAATTCAGCGAGGCACAGCACGTCTTATTTCAAACGAGAAAGCAAAACGCCACCAACGTACTTCAAGCCTTCGGAACACGGCCTTACAGTTACCCTGAGAAGCGCAGACACTCTAGCTAGCATGCATCAGTGCGCAACTGAAGCGGAATACAGTATTCCCTGTATGCCGCAACGTTCTCTAACCAACGGAGTAGAGGTAGCTTCCCTGCCCGGAAATTAAGCTTAGCGTGATCCCCTGGCAAGCGGCTGCCACCTGTCTGACAAATCCCGCCTTTTTCCTGTTCTTCGTTTCCGATAGTATTGGGTTTCTTTATAAGGGGGACGCTTGAGCCGAGTTCTTTTGATTCTTTGTATTGCTGCACTTGTACCCAATTCGCCGGCGCAGATCGACAACTCAACTAAGCAGCTTTCGCACGACATTTTCAAGCAGTTGATCGAAATCAATACCACAGATTCTGTGGGCAACGTGACCACCGCGTCTGAGGCAATGGCACAGCGGCTCCGTGATGCCGGATTTCCCGAAAGCGACATTTATATAGGGGGGCCAAACGACCGCAAGAAGAATGTAGTCGTGAGGCTACATGGCTCGGGAAAACACAAACCCGTGCTTCTGATCGGACACCTCGACGTGGTCGAGGCCAACCGCGAGAACTGGACCACCGATCCGTTCCAATTTGTACAGAAAGATGGATATTTTTACGGCCGTGGCACCCAGGATATGAAAGACGGCGACGCGATCATGGCGACGACCCTCATTCGATTTAAAAAGGAGGGCTACGTTCCCGATCGCGACATTATCCTGGCGCTGACCGCCGACGAGGAAGGTGGAAAATCAAACGGAGTTGATTGGCTGCTGAAGAATAAACGCGACCTGATTGATGCCGAATTTGTGCTGAACCACGATGGCGGCGAAGTGCAGATGGACCATGGCAAGGCGCTCGCATTCGTCGTCGATGCTACTGAAAAACTTTATTCCGACTATGAGGTCGTGACGACGAATCCTGGCGGCCACAGTTCGTTGCCACGGCCGGACAATGCCATTTACGAGCTTTCGCATGCACTCACGAACCTGGAGAACCACAAGTTCCCTTTCGAACTGAACACGGTAACGCGGGCTTACTACGAGCACCTCGCCAGTGTCGAACCGCAGCGCGCGTCCGATATTAAGGCGATGCTCGCCACGACGCCGGATATGAACGCAGTGGATCGGCTCTCGCAAGATCCAATCGATAATTCCAGGCTGCACACGACCTGCGTCGCGACTCGATTGGCTGCTGGCCATGCAAACAACGCCCTGCCGGGCAAAGCCGAGGCGGTGGTGAATTGCCGAATTCTTCCCGGACACTCCAAGCAGGAAGTCCGAGACGAACTGGTCAAGGTGTTTGCCGACCCGAAAGTTGAAGTCCGTTACATTACAAGTTCCGGAGAAGTTCTGGACAGCATTCCCGATACGCGTTCTTTCGCTCCTCCTCCTCCGCGGCCTGACGTGTTTGGCGCGATAAAGATTGTTGCGGACAAAATGTGGCCGGGAATCCCGGTTTTTCCGACGATGGCGACGGGCGCTTCGGATGGGGTGTACACGATGGCCGTCGGACTGCCGACGTACGGAATTTCGGGTGTGGAGACCGAACGGGACGACCATCGCGAGCACGGACGCGACGAACGGGTTCCGGTGGAAGCATTCTATAAAGGAGTGGATTTCTACTACCGCTTCTTGAAAACGCTAACGGGGAGTGCGAATTAGGACGCTGGATGGGCAGTGCTGTTTTTTGATAAGTTTTTGTAGGACGAAACTTTGTAAAGAATGCTTGCGTGTGGTTTCAGTTCAAGTTGCAGGCTATCTTTCCGACCCAGCGAAGAATGAGTCCAAAGATCGCGGACTTCGGCGGAGTTGGCATTCACGCCGAGCTTCCGCCAGGGCAGATTAATTTTTTCTAGTGCATCTCCGAGGTTAAAGACGGCGACATAGCGATCGTTGCTATCCGGCACGTCCGCCGTCCACGCGCGAATGTTGCCTTCATCGAGCGACTGATGACCGTGGCTGCTGCGCTGATCTACGGCTATCACTTCATCATTTGTTATTAAGGCCAATGTCGCCGGATCGTTGCTGGGAAGATCGCCTCCAAAGATCAATGGCGAACGGAAGATCGACCACAGAGTCATGACCGTGCGCTGCTCATCGGGAGTGAACTTCGAGGGTGAGCCGCCGCCTTCTTTCGCAGTCACTCGCAACTTGCCGAAGGGAAGCATATCGGCGTCGGGCCAAGTGTCGTCCTTGCCGACGAACTCGGCCCAGTCGCGGGTGTAGTCGAATTGCTTCTTCAGCAGCTTCCAGTCGTCCCAGAAATCGTCGGAGATGCGCCACATCTGGGCGTATTTTTCGAAGAACTCTGCCTCGGAAATTGGGGCCGGCCCCGGAGAGATGCTCAGCACCATCGGCCTGCCAGTCTTGCGAATTGCCAATGCGAGCGCTTTGATTTCAGCCGGCTGGTATAAGTGGCTGCCCATATCATCCGCCTTGATAAAATCAACTCCCCATGAGGCATATAGCTCGGCGATGGAGTCGTAATAAGCCTGAGCACCAGGCTTGGTCGTATCCACCCCCCACATGTCGGGATTCCAGCGGCACGGATTATCTTTATCGGCGATGTCAGCCGCGTGATATTGGGTGCCTTTGATGGGAGTGTTCGCCTCGACCGCCTGCCGGGGAATTCCGCGCATGATGTGAATGCCGAATTTAAGGCCTTTGCGGTGAACGTAATCGGCAAGTGATTTGAAACCGGCGCCGTGGGCTGAAGATGGAAAGCGATTCACCGCAGGAACCAGGCGGCCGTAATCATCCATCGCGAGCTTCGCGCCGGGCACGTAGTCGTGGCCCTGCGCATTAGGCTCGTACCATTGGATGTCAACCACGATGTATTGCCAACCATGGCTAGCGAGGTCGCGAGCCATCGCGTCGGCATTGGCTTTGACCTGCTCTTCACGAACCGTGGTGCCGTATGAATCCCAACTGTTCCAGCCCATTGGCGGAGTAGGAGCGGGAGACAGGTGAGCTTGCCCGAAGAGATAGGTTGACGACAGAAGGAGGAGTAATGACGCAAGCAGTGGCGGTGATTTCATCGGAGATAGAGAACGTTGGCGTTCAATGATTCAATCGTCCGATGATTCGATATCGTCAGTGACGGATGAATCAATTTCTTTTTGGCCAGAAGATCAGGCAGTACGCGCCGCCGAGCACGATCATAATCGCTCCCCACCAAACCGGCGCATGCAAATTCGCCAGCACCGTCTCCGGCGGATGGGAAAGTTCGGTCAAGCCGCTAATAAAAATCAGAACGCCGTAAATCAGCAGCAACACACCAACAAAAAACCAAACCGGAATGATTTCATGTTTTTCTTCAGCCATTGAGTCTCACCAGAAGATAATTTGCAGTACCACCAACAGAACCAGAGCGAGAATTCCCCAGACCACCGGCCGATGCCAGAATCTCGTACGCTCCTCGTGCGCCACGGGCGTCAAACTGTAAACCAATCCGACCAACTCGCTGTCAGGCTTCGGCCGGGTAACGAGCGTGATCAGCACCGTTACGACTACACACGTGCAACATGACCAAAGCGATTGGAACATATCCTGCGCCAATCCTTGCGCCAGCGGCGATCTCGCGAAGATCGGAATCCAGTGATGCGGGTCCGCGCCGAACAATCCTTTCATCAGGCTGAACATGGTGACTGATGAAACTGTGCCTGCAAGCAAGCCCCAGAATCCTGCCCAGCGTGTAACCCTCTTCCATAACATGCCCAGAACAACGGTCCCAAAGAGAGGCGCGATGAAAAACCCGAAGAGCGCCTGCACGTAGTCCATGATGCTGGCAAAGCCCATTACGAGATATGCGGTCCCAATGCTAATGAAAAGACCGATGATCGTGCACCAACGTCCCATCGAAACGTAATGCTTATCCGGCGCAGTTTTGTAAATGTAAGGCCGCCAGATGTCGTAGGTCCAAACGGTGGCGAAGGCACTGACGTTCCCCGCCATCCCGGCCATAAAGCCGGCGATCAGCGCGATGACACCAAGTCCGAGCAGACCTGGGCCGCAATAGCGAGCGAGCATGAGCGGGAGAACTTCGTTAAAGCTGTGCTGGCCTGCTGCCAAATTGCTTGCGGGAAACAGATGCATTGGCAACACGGCAAGTCCAAGCAATCCGGGAAGGATGACAATCAGCGGCACCGCCATCTTGAAAAAAGATCCGATGATCGGCGCCATCTTTGCCGAGCGAATGTCTTTCGCAGAGAGGACACGCTGAACAACCAGGAAGTCGGTGGTCCAATATCCCATCGACTGCACCGCGCCTAAGCCAAAGACAATGCCGATCCAGTTGATACCCATGGGATTGTTAGCGAATGAACCGAGCGGCGCCCACATGTGGGTGAAATCCTGGCCTGGAAAATTCTGATGAATGCGCGCGACCATTCCGCTCCACCCACCTGTTTCAATGAGGCCGAGAATTGGAATCAGCAGCGCGCCGAACCAAATGAGGAAGAACTGCAAAACTTCGTTGAAGATGGCAGAAAATAATCCGCCAGCGGCGACATAGACGCCGACGGTAAGCGACGATATCCAGATGCTGAAATTAATATTCCAGCCGAGAACAACTTTCATGACCACGGCCATGGCGTACATGTTCACGCCCGACATCAGGATGGTCATGACCGCGAATGTAATGCCGCTAAGCGCACTCGCCTCTGAACCGTAGCGCAATTTCAAATATCCCGGAACCGAGTGTGTCTTGCAAATGTAGTAGAACGGCATCATCACCAAACCCAGGAAAACCATGGCGGGAATGGCGCCGATCCAGTACCAGTGCGCGGCAAGAATTCCGTATTGATAGGCGGAGCCCGCCCATCCAAGCAGTTCAAGAGAACCGAGATTCGCAGAAACGAACGCCAGCCCGGCGACCCATGAGGTCATTTCCCGACCGGCAAGGAAAAAGTCTTCGCCGGTGTTGGCGAATCTCTTCAGATAGAAGCCGATCACCAGCACCAGGCCGAAGTAAATGACGATGATGGCGAGATCGACGCCGGAAAGATGTACTAAGCGTTCCGTTATGTACATCGCGAGTGGAGTCATCCGTGCTCCCTTTATTTAAGCCATTCTCGGCACTACCGCTGTCAGCTTCGGAAGTTCAGCACAACCACGAAACCTCTACCGAGCGGAGAACCGAAATACAGTCACATGGTGGTACTTCTGCCCGGGCTTGAGTTCTGTGGTCGGAAATTTCGGATGGTTCGGCGAATCCGGAAAGTGCTGCGTTTCCAGCGCCAATGCAGCGCGGTGTCCGTAAACTTTGCCGCCCTTGCCGGTGATGCTCCCATCGAGAAAATTGCCGGTATAAAACTGTATACCGGGTTGATCGGTTAGCACGGTGAGAACGCGCCCGCCGGTAGGCTCATAGACTTCGGCTGCCTCGGCGAATTTACCGCCGTTATCAAGCACCCAGTTGTCATCGTAGCCGTGGGCTTTTTTTAGCTGTTCGTTGTCATCGTTTATGCGAGCGCCGACGGCAGTGAGCTTTCGGAAATCAAAAGGCGTGCCTTCAACCGACGCCAATTCTCCGGTTGGAATCAGGGTGTCATCGACGGGCGTGTAGTGGCTCGCGTTGATCTTGACTTCGTTTTTAAGGATGTCGCCATTCCCCTGGCCGGCAAGGTTGAAATACGAATGATTGGTGAGATTTACCACTGTGTCTTTGTCCGTCGTCGCCGAGTAATCGATCTTCAGTTCCTTGCCCATCAGCGTGTAGCGAACAACTGCGGTGAGTTTCCCCGGAAATCCCTGATCGCCATCTGGACTCACCAGCGTCAACTCGATGCCGTGTGGAATTTCTTTGGCCTTCCAAACTTTTTTGTCGAATCCCTGGATGCCGCCGTGGAGAGTGTTCGGGCCGTCGTTTACCGGCGTGTGATAGGTCTGGCCATCAAGGGTGAACTTCGCACCGCCAATGCGGTTTGCATAGCGGCCAATTAGCGCGCCGAAATACGCGGAGTTGGGCTTCGGGCCACTGGTATAGCCATCGAGCGTGTCGAAACCGAGCACCACATCAGCCGACTTGCCATTCTTATCCGGAACCTTGAGCGACTGAATGATGCCGCCATAGGTCATAATGTGCGCCTCGATTGAAGCGTCTTTGAGTGTGTAGATATCGACGGGAGTTCCATCCGGCGTTTTGCCGAACGGCTTTTTCGTAACTTGGCCTTGCATCTCCGCCACAATAGTGAATAGCGCAAGCACGAGAGTCAAAACCCTCATTCGCGCAACCTCCTATTTAATTGATATTCGCATCGCAAAATCGACGTGCCAAAACGATGAGGTGAAGGACGAATTATCTCTGATTAAATGCCGCTTGTAAACGTATTCTCAACCCGCGATGCTTGACTCTCTTTGGACAAGGCGCGGCGAGAAAATTAAACCGAAGCAGTCTTCAGTTCCACCTGGGCGCCATTGGCGGGAGAGCAGATGTAAATTTCGGCAGAAATTTTGGTCTGCTGTTTATAAAGCTCAGCAATCTGTTCGCGAAAAGCTTCTGCGTTGGCCGCCGCGACCAGATTGACGGTACATCCCCCAAAGCCGCCGCCGGTCATTCGCCCACCGTAATATCCCGGAAGTCCTTCGGCGGATTCGACCATGATGTCGAGTTCGCGGCAGCTGATCTCGTACAGGTCCCGCATGCTGACGTGCGACTGGCGCATGAGTTGACCAACGCCCGCCAGATCGCCGCTTCGGAATAGACGCCCGGTTTTTAGGACCCGCTCATTCTCCTCAACCACGTGCAGACACCTCTTATATATGACTGGCGGCATATCGGCAGAATGAGCATTTAGCTGTTCGGCGGAGACGTCGCGCAACGCTGAAATTCCGGGATAAAACCTGGAGAGTACCTCTACGCCCTGCTCGCATTCACGGCGCCGCTGGTTGTACTCGCCTGCGGAGTGCTCGTGCTTCACCATGGTGTTGCAGATCACGAATTTGACGGTTTCAGGAATCGGAACCAACTCGAACTCGAGCGAGCGGCAGTCCAGAAGCACCGCGTATCCCTCTTGCCCCATGCAAGAGACGAATTGATCCATAATTCCGACGCGCGCGCCGATGAATTCGTTCTCTGCTTTTTGGCAAAGCTTGGCAATTATTTTTGGAGGGAGCTCGGAACCAGCTAGGCTCAACAAAGCAAAAGCAGATGCAACTTCGAGCGCCGCCGACGAGCTGAGTCCCGAGCCTATCGGAACTTCGCCATGAATCAATAAATTCGCGCCGCCAAGATGGGCGCCGGCACGGTTTAGTTCAACTGCAACGCCGAGAACGTAGTCGTACCAGGCCCCCAGTTTCGTCCGTGGCAAATTTTTCAGATCGCCCTCGAAACTCTTGTCGAATTCCGTGGACTTAATTACCAGCTTGTTGTCAGAACGCGGTGCAATGGCAGCAAGAGTAAAAAAACCGATCGCGCTTGGCAGGACGAACCCATCGTTGTAATCCGTGTGCTCGCCGATCAGATTGACCCGGCCAGGAGCGCTGAAGATCTGCGACTGTCTGTGAAACCTGTCCTGGAAGCGCTCGGCTAGCTCGATGGCGTTCATTGATTGTGAGTGACGCTATTGTAATGGAGTTGCAGATGTGAGAGAACCATAAAGGGCTCCGAGGGTAACGTCAATCCAACTTTGGACGGACTTTCGACACGCAGAACATGCAAGATCAAGGCAGGGGTCTTCAACTCAGCGATCTTCAGATTAACGGTCTTCAGATTGAAGATCAGTCGCATCGCCGCTTCAATCCTTTATCACATGAATGGGTGCTGGTCTCGCCTCATCGGACGAAACGTCCATGGCAAGGCGCAACTGAAGCACTGCCCGCCGCAAAACGTCCGGCTTACGACCCGACCTGCTATCTCTGTCCTGGCAATGAGCGTGCCGGAGGAGTTCGCAATCCCCAATATGATTCGACCTTTGTTTTCGACAACGACTTTGCCGCGCTGCAAAAGGATGCTCCACTCGCCAAGTTAGACGTCCAAGCTAAGGAATTGATAGTGGCCGAAGGCGAAGCTGGGATTTGCCGCGTGATGTGCTTTTCACCGCGACATGACTTGACACTCTCGACAATGGAAGTGCCAGCGGTTGAAGAGGTGGTTCGCACGTGGGGATCACAGTTCGCGGAATTCAGTCAAATGCCATGGGTCAACCATGTACAAATTTTTGAGAATCGCGGCGAGATGATGGGCGCGAGCAATCCTCATCCACATTGCCAGATTTGGGCGACGAATTCGGTGCCGCAGCTGCCGGCGCGCGAACTTTCCGCGCAGAAAAAATATTTTGAGACACACAGAAGCTGCTTGCTTTGCGATTATCTGAAATTGGAAGAGCACGAGAACACGCGCATAGTTTGCGCGAATGATGCCTTCGTCGTGCTCGTGCCTTTCTGGGCCGTTTGGCCGTTCGAAGTGCTGGTATGCAGTCGGCGGCATTTTGGAATAATGGCGGAACTCAGCACCGGTGAGATGTCGCAGCTCGCGTCGATGCTGAAGCAACTCGTCTCCACCTACGATCGAGTGTTCGACGTTCCCTTTCCTTATTCAATGGGCTTCCATCAGGCGCCCACGCAAGGAACGTTTCCCGAGTGGCACTTTCACGCGCACTTCTATCCCCCTCTTCTGCGCTCCGCGACGGTACGGAAATTTATGGTCGGATTTGAAATGCTTGGTACGCCGCAGCGCGACATCACCGCGGAGCTAGCTGCGGAAAGATTAAGATCGCTGGTTCGTTAAGATCCTCCCGAACGAGGACGCAGGAAGATTCTGAAATACGAATTCCTCGTCTTCCTCCCAGCGCCGGGGCGGCTACGGATGGCCCGGAATGACCGACTCCGAAGATTTTCTGCCCACCAACAAATACGCGACCGGCCCAAGCAACAGCGCCACTGGCCCCCATTTCATTGCAAACTTGTCGCTGGCGATCATGGCGATGCCACTCATTAACAATGGTGCGATTACCGCGTAGGCTAAACCCGTCTTTCCCCATGGAATGCGATATGCGCGATCGAGTCCCGGGCGTGTTCTTCGCAGTTGCCATACGGAAAGCACAGTCATAACTGAAGTCGCGATCCTGAGCCAGATGTAAACCGAGATGAGTTGCGAGAGCGTATGCGATGCGACCAGGGCATAAGCGACCGCGGAAATCAAGATAGCGAGCCATGGCGTTCCGAATTTTGAATGGGTGCGAGCCAGTGATGGAAAGAGGTATCCGTCTTCAGCCATTGCGAATGGCATTCGTGTTGTGCTGAGAACCATGCTGTTCAGAATGGAAAGGCTCATCACAGCGGCGGACAGTGTGATCGTGAGCCAAAGCCAATGGCCGCCGATAACCAAGGCTGCATCGGCAAAAGTGCCATCGTGCCAGTTCTGCCAATTTCCGGCTGCCGCAAGCGAACACGCGGTAGGAATAACGTAGGTTGCGATTGAGAGCGGCACTACCCACACCAATGCGCGCGGATAATTACGCTGCGGATTTTCGACCTCCTCCGCAACCGTTGAAAGCTGTTCGTAGCCTGCATAGAGCCAAAGCCCGAGCGCGAAACCGACTCCGAAGACCTGGAAGACGGGTTTGTGCGGAGGGATCAAAGGTACGAATGGGTTGTAATGCCACATGCGCACACTCATCGCGCACATGACCACGAGCGCAACTAATATTGCGAGTTCCATTGCGGTCGCGAGTCTGCCCACCAGGCGAATACCACGCACGTTCACATAAGCGATGAACACGATGACCAATAGCGAAATGCCATAGTGCTTCCACGGCGCGAGATGTGGCGCAACGTAATCAGAAAAGAGCACCGCATATGCGCCACCGAGAAAAAACGAAGCCGTCCAGTTCCACCATCCGGAAAGAAATCCCCAGAAATCCCCGAATGCCGCGCGGGTCCAGCGATAGAAGCCGCCCTCAACCGGCATCGCCGTTGTGAGTTCGGCAGAAACCAGCGAGATCGGAATGCACCAGAAAAATGGAATGATTAACTGGTAGAGCAGCGCCATTCCGGGGCCTGCTGTGCTGACCTGGTCTTCCAAGCCAAACGGCCCCGCGGTGTTGTAGGAGTACATTACGAACACCAGCGAGAAGAGTCCGACTTTTTTGAGGGTGCGCGCGCGGGACGCGCTTGGAGCGGCAGAGTGCAGCGATTCACTGGTGGTTTTCAAGTTCAGATCCGTTCGAGGATCGTGGCTATTCCTTGCCCAACGCCGATGCACATTGTACACAGGGCGTATCTCCTCCCGGTGCGGCGTAGCTGGTATGCGGCGGTCGTGACGAGGCGGGCTCCGCTAGCTCCTAGCGGGTGACCAATAGCAATGGCTCCGCCATTGGGATTGACGTGCTCAGCATCGTCCGGCAAACCCAGATCGCGAAGCACGGCAAGCGATTGCGCGGCGAAAGCTTCATTTAACTCGATTACGTCCATATCGGACAGCTTAAGCCTGGCTTTTGCGAGAACTTTTTGCGTGGCTGGAACCGGACCCATTCCCATCACGCGCGGTAAGACTCCGGCTGATGCTGACGCAACCACTCGCGCAATTGGCGTGAGCCCATGCTTCGCAGCCGCAGATTCAGAAGCTAAGAGCAGTGCGCAAGCCCCATCGTTTATGCCGGAAGCATTTCCCGCTGTGATGGTGCCATTTGATTTAACGATCGGCCTGAGCTTGGCTAATGTTTCTACCGTCGTATCAGGGCGAGGCTGCTCGTCTTTGCAGACGATGAGAGGATCGCCTTTCTTCTGCGGCACGGTTACGGAGCCGATTTCATCTGAGAACTTTCCCGCCGCACTGGCTTGCGCCGTGCGCTTCTGACTCCGAAATGCGAACGCGTCCTGATCTGGGCGAGTTATTTGCCACTCTTCCGCGACGTTTTCGGCCGTCTCCGGCATGGAGTCGGTTCCATAGTTCGCCTTCATTGCCGGATTCACAAGGCGCCAGCCGATTGTTGTGTCTTCGATTTTTGCCGCACGAGAAAATGCGGTTTCGGCTTTGCTCATCACAAATGGCGAACGCGACATACTTTCTACGCCGCCCGCAATCACCAGCGAGGCTTCGCCCGACTTGATGGCGCGGGCTGCAACTGAAACTGCTTCCATACTCGATCCGCAAAGTCGATTGACTGTCGCGCCCGGAACTTCATTGGGCAATCCTGCCAACAGAAGTGCCATGCGAGCAACATTGCGATTGTCCTCGCCAGCCTGGTTCGCACAACCGTAAATGACGTCGTCAATGGCGTTCCAGTCGACCTTGGGATGACGCTCCATAAGAGCTTTGAGAGGGTGGGCCGCCAGATCATCAGTTCGGACGCATGAAAGCGCGCCGCCATATTTTCCGAACGGAGTGCGGATTGCATCGCAGATGAAAACGTGGTCCATGGCAAAATTGACTAGAGAATAGGAACTCGAATCAGACCTCGATAATATCGGAATCGGCGAGTTAGTTCGCAAAAGCACATTGCAAAATTAGCCACGCGAGAACCTGACTTCTTGGGTCTGAAAGCTTCAGGAGTCTCGAACTAGCAAGGCAGCGAACACTACTCCGAGGTGGGTTGCGTTCTTTGCGGCGTGGACGGATTTGAAATCCGCCCTTAGAGAAAACCAAAAAACACTCAAAATAAGTGTCGGAGCAGCGCCGTGTGACATCCAGGGTCCTGCGAGCACAGCCCGCTTCTTTGACACACTAAGAGGGCGCTGCTAACATCAACATTCTAGCCGCTGGACTGCTCGTTCTAGACAGTCTGGTTTATTGCTGCGTTCACGATCACGTCGTCCGGAGCAAATCAGGTCCCCGTCGTCTAGCCCGGCCTAGGACATCGCCCTTTCACGGCGGTAACACGGGTTCAAATCCCGTCGGGGACGCCAACAAAATAAAGAACTTCCGCGAAATCACCGTTTTTCTTCATGATCCAATTTGATCCACTTAGCTGGCTTGGCTTCCGAATCTAAGCCTTTTCTCACTAGCCTGACCAAATTGCTTTGCGCCTCGCGCTTCTGCGGCCCGACAGCCTGCATGTAAATGTCGGTCGTGACTTTCAGACTTGCGTGCCGCAACAATTCCTGCACAACCTTCGGATTTTCTCCATTCGCGTTCAACAGAGTCCCAAACGTGTGCCGGAACGTGTGATACGAGACGTGCTTCGTGATTGCCGCTCTTTTCAGAGCTGGTTTTGCATAGTAGCGCCACAGCGTTCCAGGCCAGTAGGGTTGCTTCCCCTTCATATGTGGAGAAGCAAACACCCAATCGCCCGGAGCTGGATACGGGGAGCGGCCCTTCCATGCCCAGAGGCACTCGGCCGTTTGCGCGTCCAGTGGTACGTCCTTCAGCGATGCCTCTGTTTTCGGCATACCCTCTACCATGGCTACTACAGATCGGCGCACTCGCAGGATCAGATTCTCGAAATCCACATCCAGCCATCGGAGGCCGATCAGTTCGCCGCGGCGGAGACCGGTGAAAGCATCCAATTCGATCATCATCCGAACTGGATCTGACAGTTCCTTTAGGAATGCCATGATTTCCTCGGGAGTCAAAACGTCGGGTGCATTCTGCCGTTTTGCGCTCTGTCGAACGCTGGTAATTGGATTCTTGTCGGCCCACTCCCACCGAATTGCGTGGGAGTAGAGAGCGCTCATGATGTTTCTGATCTTCGCCCTGCTGCCCCGTGTTAACGGAACACCAGTTTTTGGAAAGCACAGACTCCTGAGCCACTTCTCCACTTCGACTGCCTTGACATCCGCCAAACGACAGGCGCGCCAACGCGGAAGAATCCACTTCTTCAAATAACCCTCGTATGTCACTTGAGTCGAATACGACTTGCGATCCTCGTCCGCCGCGTCGGCCGCCGGCTTGGTTTTGTTGAACACATCCGGTAACTCGTGTTGGCGGTAATGATTTACGAGGGTGTCGAAGCTGACGTTCTTGACAAGCTGTTGAGGGGTTTGTCGGTTGATCTCTAAGCGGATCGCGTCCACCGCAGCTTGGGCTGATGATTCGGTGGGCAGTTCTTCCAGTGTACCGATGACGATATGTTTTCGCCGGATTGACCCGTCCAGTTGCACTTCTCGCCACAGGAACTCCCAAACTTTCCCTTTCTTGCGATCCGCCAGTCTTAGGCTACCTTTCTGGTAACTCGTGCGCCTCACTGATTCCTCCATTCGACGAGGCAACACGGATGGCTGCAACGAGAGTAGCCCGGCTCAGAATTCCTGTCGAGAGTTGCCTCAAGCAATATCTGTGGAATTCAACTCGCCATCTTGTGGTCCAGCCAGTCATTCAAGACTGAAGCACGGAACCGCCAGAGCTTGCCGATCTGCACGCCAGCGATTTCTCCAGTGCGGGCCATTTTCTGAAGAGTCTTAGGATGGATTCTCAGGAGAGCTGCGGCTTCGTCGCTGTCGAGCAACTGCTCAAAAATTGATTCGTTGTATCGGACACTATGGGCTGGTTTCGAAACGAGTTCGGCCATTGCGGCCTCCGAAAGTATTTTTTCGCAGCGTCAGAGCTGCCAGAGCAGTTTCAAGGTATGGTTAGGCGCTGTGGAGAGTCCAATTCATTTTAGGAAAGAGCCAATGCACCGCAGGAATAGTGCAGTTCGCACGAGACCATTTCCACTATTTTGAAGTCAGTCGCAAATTCCTCCGGGTGCCTTTTCGTTTCGATCCATTCCCTCAATTCCGACCAAACCGCTGTGCATTTTCCAGTGCCGCACATATTCAGCGAAGTAATCGTCCCCTCGACCGATAAATGAATCAGTGTGGATGCTAATGAGAACCACTGAAAAACAAGAATCTTGCGGGTATTTCTAACCTATTCCTGCCAGGAATAATGCCGCAACGAAAAGGAATTGGACGGCGAAGTTCCTGCTCGCTAACTTCGAAACCACCGACACAACAGCCTGGTCTGGAGGTTCAAATGCAATCGGGTCTCATTATCTTGTCGCAGCACGAAGCTCAAGCGATTCGTTGGAAAAAAGTACGTGCTCGCCTGTCTATTCTTGTCCCTTTTCTCCTGCTTTCTGTCGGAGCGTATGCCCAAGGCACGCCACTCGACACGGGCTTTACGAATCTGCAAAACCTCTTCACCGGCACGGTCGCAAAGGTCGGCAGTCTAATCGCAATCGTTTTTGGTGGCTACCAGTTTGCCCATGGTGAACCTGGCGCGAAACGAGCTTTGGCCGGCGTCGCTGCTGGCACGGGAATTGCCATCCTCGCGGCCAACGTTCTGACCTGGCTCTGGGGATAAACCCCGCAACGACGCTTCAAAGATTTACTCGCTTCAACAACGGAGGGTAATCATGCAGGAACCGAACATCAGACGCCGAAACAAAGTTTTCAAGAGCCTACACAAACCGCTTACCTACCTAGGTGTCGAGCGGACCCTCTTCTACTTCGTATGTGTCGGCGCCGTCGCTGTTTTCAATCTTTTCGAGAGTCTGTTGGCGGGCGTCATCGTCTTTACAGGTGGCTACGCTTTTGGTCGATGGATAACGGACGCTGATCCCGCGATGCTGCGAATTCTCGCCCGCAGCGAACAATTCCGCCCTCGTTATGACGCCGCGAAGCAAGAGATCGCTGCCGTGGAGGTGCACTGATGCTGCGCTTGGATCGCGTCTTGAAGCCGTGGATGGAGTCTGGGGCACTCAACGCCCATATGAACCTGTACGGCTTCTGGGATGATGAGGTGTTCATCACCAAAAGTGGTGACCTCGGAACCGTCCTGCGTGTGCGCGGCGTCGATTACGAAAGCCTCGACCAAGCTACCCAAGAATATGCGGTCAAACGCCTCGAAGCAGCTCTCAAGATCTTTGGGCCTGGATTTCACGTTTACCAATACCTGTTTAAGACAAACCGGCCTCATATCCCATTCCAGAACTACGATGACCCGATCGTCCACGCTGCGGTCAACCAGCGAAAAGAATTCTTCGATAGCAAGCTCGAAAGTTTGTTTGAGGTTGAGATCTTCTACGCCATCGTGATCGAAGGGACCCGTTCTAAAACTGGCGTTATGGCTGCCCTGAAGCAGCTTGCGACCGATCCGCTGGCTGGACTGCGAGAACTAAGAGCGCAGTTCTCGAATGACAAAATGAAGGTCCTTCTTCGTGAGCAGATTGAAGGAGACCTGCTGAAGCTCCAACAGCGCACGAACAGCTTCATCCGGCAGCTCGCAGATTTTCTGCCAATCGATGCGTTGCAGAGGGACGACTGCTTCCGTTTCTTCCGCCGATTGGTGAATTACGACCTCTGGCGCATTGAAGGGAAACCGATCAACGGGCAGTTTCTCGACTACCAAGTCGTGAATTCCGATATCGAAGCCGAACGAGATCACCTGCATGTCGGCGATCATTTCGTCCGCGTTTTAACGATGAAAGAAGCGATCGGTGAAACCAAGCCTCGCACCGTAATACGCTCGCTAAGAAACTCAAGCGACAACTCCCACAGACTTTGACCCGCAGCCGTTTCGTCGCGAACGCACACTTGCATTTGGCATCACCTCGGAGCGATTTTACCAGCGGAGATCAAGGGCGGCGCGCCTTTCCGCCAGCGCGGCTCCAGCTATTAAGCGAAGTAGTCCAGTATAAAGAAGCGCATCGACTCTGCTACATCCGTGGGTCTGAAGGGTTGCGTTCGACTCCGTCTCATTTGGATACCTCATTGAACCCACGCCCACTCAGGATCATTGGCACGCACTTTTCCGCTCGCGCTACTCTGGTTTTTGCCTGCTTCGCAGATGTGACGTGGAAGATGTATGACTTCCTCCGGCCTGGGGTGAGCGTTGCGAATGCCGACCTGAGAACCGCGTTGTCATCCAGTCTCCTCTGCAACTCCTCAGGAATTGGGTAGTCTGAAGCTTTTTTGAGCACGACCCTCTTCCCTGACTTCTCCAATTCGATGGCTTCGTAGAGGTAGTCCTTCAATGTTGATCGTACGGCCGTGATCTGTCCAAGAGAGGTGAATTTAATCCATCGCCCGGCCTGCATCTGTCCAATCCGTTGAAGAAGGTGCTTCGGATCTTTGAGCAGTGCGCCCTTGAACAACGATAACGCGCACGACTCCTTGAGCGGGATCACTATCGCTACGTTTTTCTTGCGAAAGGTGAAGCACGGTTTGCCCCACTTGAGTTCTTCAGTGAGGTCGCAGTCGAGCGCGATCTGGCGTAGCTTATCTGTTTCCTTCTGCCACTTTTTCGCAAAGGGAACTTTCATCGTTTCAGGCCCTTTCCCAACACTGCTGATTCATTCAATTCTGCCTAAAAGTCGCTCTGCCTTTGTCTTCACATCGTACGCCTGTGCCCCGCTACTCCTGTAAAGGGTGTCCGCTTCGCTTCCATGAACTGCTCCGCCTGATCGGCTCCGCTGCCCTTGACAGCGCGGGGAGACAGGCGTTCCGACCGCCTATCAAGGGCAGTGAAGCCTTGAGACAGGAGCTGAGTATGAATTATCTACCGACTATTCCGCTATTTCCCGCAGGTCAGATCGTTGCCACACCCGGAGCGCTCGCGCTATTAGAGCAGGCGAACAGATCGTCATTGGAGTTCCTCTCTCGCCATCTGCGAGGCGACTGGGGCGATCTTTGCCAGGATGACAAGACCGAAAACGAATTGAGTCTCAAACAGGGCTTTCGACTTCTGAGCAGCTATCGCGTGAGCGAGGCTCAGACACTGTGGGTCATTACTGAGGCTGACAGATCGGTCACGACATTGCTGCTGCCCGAGGAATACTGAGCAGAAATGAAAGGCCCCGGCTCGGGCGGCCGGGGCTTTTCGGTGCGCTCGGGAAGCGCCCCCTCGATGACGTAATAATAACCAGCAAAAAGTGTAGCACGCCATCATCACAGACGATCACGAGTCGTGGGCTACTTTGACGGTCGCTTGACAACGCTTCTCCCGTGCGTTGCAGTAGCTGCCGGGGCGGTTGGATGATCTGTACCCTGAAATATCGAAGACGCAGTAAACCCAACAAGTATCATCGCGGTCAGCAATGCCCAGACGAGGACAACTGGTTTCCAGGGGACGAGAACGAGAAATCGCATAACAACTACTCCGAGGACGAGCGGCGGCGAGCCGTCAGATCAGTATAGATCCCAAGCTCCGGGTCAATTAGGATTTCTTGCCATGCTTTCTCCCGTGCCGAGCGTACGAGAGCGCTCTTTTCAGATCAGCAGATAAATCCATGTCTTCGGCCGCAATGTGAACGGGCACATCGAGACCGGTCTCATGCCCCATATATCGGCTCAATTCTTCAGTAGACGCTGTCATGAAGCGACCCTCGCGAGTTATTGGCATTCCAGATCTTGCCCAACGTTGGGCGACGGCCACTGGCTGTCCTAGAAATTTCGCGATCTGTGTCCAGCCCTTAAGGCGATCCGGCTGAGGCTGCTTCCGCACACCGGAATTCTTCTTGGGACTTTTCTTCTTCGTTTTCACGCGTTCATCTTACGCGAACAGGATAGCGAGTCCACTCCAGGCCAGCCTGGCGAATCCCTAGGAAATAAAGACCTGGCGACACTCCGGCCAAATCGATGTCGGCCTTAAGAATCACAGTGTGATTCTCTAATCGAGCGATTCCGGTTGTGCTCCTGGTTTCCTCACCAGCTCTGTCTAGCAATGCAACCTCGTATGTTCCTTCTTGACTGCCGATCGGCAAATCGAAAACCAAGTGTTTCGTTCCGAGGGGCAGCTGAATAGGGGACTGGGTATTGGAATCAGGATTTTCCCCGCGCGCAACTGATCGTTCACGAAGGTCTATCGTTGCCGTCTGAACGGCGGTCGTGGTACGAATCCACAGTAACGCTCCGAGGACAATAAGAATGAGTGCTGCGGCAGCGAGTGCCATTCGAAGCATCCGTGGTCTGCGAGTAGCTTCCGTCCGAAATTGCGAAAAATCTTGAAAGCAGGGACTGCAGGAACTGAGGTGATTGAGTAATTGGTCGGCTCGCGAAAGCGGAACTTCACGTTCGGCCATGCGCCGCAGAACGGTAGGGTCTGGGCATCCGACTCTCCCAGGATTCGGGAAATCGCGGGATAGGCCTCGATCTAGCAGATCTAGAATCCGTTTCTCTTCTACGCTGAAATCGTCTTGCCGTTTCAGAATTTGCCTTCCCTCAATCATGACCTGCTGCCAAAGTGTAACGCCGCTTTGAGGCGACGCAACGCAAACTTAAAAACCAAACTTGTCCCGCAACTTCGCAAGGGCATAACGAAACCTGAGCTTCGCCTGTGCTTCTGTCAACCCAAAAAACGTGGCGATCTCATTCCACGAGTATCCGTACTGACGTGCTGCCCAGACCTTGCGAGTCCATTCATCCATGCTTTGAATCACTTCGTTGATTTGAACTGATTGCTCGATGTGCCGCGCAGTTTCCGAATCCTGAGCCTGCCGGAAAACTTCTAGGTCGTTACTTGACGCAACGTGCTGGATAGCGGCGCTCCGTTTTCTTTCCTTTCGTAGCGCTCGATTAAAACGATGATGGAAAATGCCGAATAGGTATGCGTCGAGATCGCGTGGTGGCGAGCCTCTACCGTTTGATCTCGCTATCGTTTTTGCCACTGATTGCAGCACTGATTCCCAAACCTCAGTCGCAGTGGCAACGGCCTCATCAGAGGTCTTCTGAGGTTGTTCCTTAAGCGCATGGCTCCGCACACGCGGCCAAAGTCGCTGAGCGGCGGCATTCAATTGTCGGATCTCGTGCTGTGTAGACGGATTCTGAGAAGTAAAACTTGAAAGAATCCACTCTGGACCTGTGTCACCGCCGGACATCAATCGCCTCACTCAAATAGGTGGCCAGAGTTACAACTGGTGGAAGGCATAGGATTTAGCGGCGACTGTGGATTTCCCACAGATTCATATACTTAAAAGTGACACCTAAAGATTAGGGGTGTCAAGCGCTGCCAGCTTAAACCCGCGCTGCTTACAAAAAGTTCCCATTGATACTTTTTCTGGCTCGACGGTTCCTTAAAGGAATGTAGGGGTACGGCCGGAACCTGAAAGGACCTGCCCATGCCAAACGGAAGTCGTAATGGCCGTTAAGCTGGAAATTCGTCATCTGCAGGCTGTGGTGGTACTAGGGGAAGAACTGAACTTTACTCGGGCCGCCCAGATCTTACGCATCGGCCAGCCCGCGCTGAGCAAGCAGATTAATGAAGTTGAAGAGCACAATAGACTCAAGCTTTTCACCCGCGAAAAGGGGCGCATTGTCGACCTGACCGACGCTGGCAGGGCTTTCGTCGAACACGCACGCGTGGCGCTTTTTCACGCCGAAAGAGCAATTCACCTTGCCCGCGCGGCCCAGGAAGGCGCCGAAAGCGTTCTGTTGATTGGGCACTCTCATTACGCCGACAGGACATGGATATCGGCCCTGCTGGCAATTCGCCTCCCGCTCTTTCCGAAGTTGAGAGTCCGATTAGTGACTCGGTCCGCAATCGAACTCGCCCGCGAAGTGTTGCGTGGAGAACTTAACATTGCTCTTGTGACTGCTCCTCCAGAAGATCCTCAAATTACGAAGGTGCCTTTTGCTCGAACATCCCTATATGTTGCTCTTCCACGCAATCACCGGGCAGCGCGGAAGGAGCACGTTACTATTCGAGATTTAAAAGGAGATGACTGGGTATTGCCTGGAAAGAATGTCCATCCAATTATTCATGATGCCATTCTCCGGGCCGCGCAATTGGCAGGAATTGCTCCAAAAGACGCTCACGATGTGATGACGGCCCATCAAGCTGTGCACTTGGTATCCGAACATGTGGGAATCGCTATCATTCCTAAGCCGGCCGTAAGCCAGTTTCATGAGGAGGGAGTCGTCCTTAAGCCTCTTTCCGATCCGCGACTCTGGTTCGAGACATGCTTGATTATGAGAGCCGAGGAAAGCTCCCGAGTTGTTAATGACTTTGCGCGAGCCTTTCTCAGGCAGTTCTCTCCCAAAGTTCTCACTCCGAAGCAAATGGAACTGCCATTGCCGGCGTGACGCCTAAGAAGGGATCAGAACACAAGGGCCCATTCGCCAGAGTGATTGCTCGATTGGTTCTCCATATGCGACCCGTACATCACCCTTTCTAGCTGCCGATCAGAGCGGAAAGATACTTCACTGCAGACGTGTCCAGCCCATTGCCAAAGAAGTTCTCGTTCTTTTTGATTCTTCGTCCGAAGAAGCGTTGGTAATGTTGGTATGCGCGGTCGGACAGATCGCCACCTGAGACGACAGCAAATGCAGGCGGATCACGCCGTGAAAGTTGTACCCGCTTCAGCAGATACTTGAATTCGTAATCGGCAGCCGGGAGCGAATATCCGATGAAAATCCAGTTCTTCGCGGTTCGGAGAAGCCTCTCTGCTGAAAACCACGACTTCTGAAACATCGGGAAATCAAGAGCCTTTCTGTAGCTGAATGTGGCAAACCTCGTTCCAAGGCTATCTGCGCCGCATCTTCCACAGTGCCACCGGTCGATTTTGTGGTGAGAACTCGGGTCTATTCGTTTCCAGTCTTCTGACGAAAGCAGTTGGCCAGCCACCTTGTACGTCTCGTCTGGCGGCATCCAGAATAGGCGGCGGCAATTGTCGCAATACAACCAGTTCACCGACCCGTGCATTTTGATGATAGGCACCTTCGCTCCGATCGCGGTCGTCTCTTTAATTTCTTTTTGCGCAGAGCGCAGGGAGCCGCAAATCGCATCGCATCCATACCCAAAATGTCGAATGCCGTGAGCTTCCGCGAGCATGTCCTCAACCACAGTGTCCCAGTTAGTCGCGACAAAGCCCACGATAGCTGGATTGAGCCGCTGGAAAAAGTTCAGCAGCACTTGCCAATCCGCGTCTTTCCTGTCTCCTGCTTGGCGGTACCGTTCGCGAAGCATGGTGATAATTCGATAGATCAGACCTCTGCGAATGGTCCTCAACTCGGAAGCAGAGAATTCCGATCCCAGGTTATGCCCCGTATTGGCAGAGAGATCGATACAAGTGAAGATGTCCTCCAACTCAGGCCAGAACTTGGCACCCGCGCTCGTTTTGTGGTCAAAGGCTCGATTGACGAATGTCCGGAGATGCTGAACGATTTTCCCGCTGTTTCCGCTCGCGCTACCGCGGCCGCTCAGCAGGGCATCTGTAAAGTCGCGCTGCAGGGGCATCCCCGCGTACAGCGAAAATCCCGCGCCCACAACGAAAACAGAGTTCTCGCGTTTTGGTGACATCTAGTTCGCTCTCTTAAGAAGATGCAGAGGGAGGATTGTAAACGTAAACAAGCGCGGTGACTTTCGGATCGGAACATCTTCGATCGCAAAGGGATTGCGCGGGAGGTAGGGAGGTGCTAGGCTAGGCGAATAAAAGGCGAATACGACCGGAGTTCCTTATGTCCGCTTCCCAGTCCTTAGCCCCGCGCCCGCTGGCAAGTCTTGAAACTGTTCACAACATCCTGGGATCGCTCGTCGCGCGCTATCACCAGGAGGAAGTGCTCACTGCAATACGGCAGATTCCCGCCCGAGATGCCAAGTCTCTCCCCGTGCCAACTTGGGTGACAAGTGCCTTGAGTGAGGCATATCGGGCCAAAGGAATTCGCGAGCTGTACTCGCACCAGGCAGCCACCGCCGAACTGGTGCGCAATGGCAAGAACGTGGTTGTGGTGACGCCGACCGCATCGGGCAAGACCCTCTGCTACAACCTGCCGGTTTTGAATGCAGTGTTAGAAAATCCGGACACTCGCGCACTTTATCTGTTTCCAACCAAAGCACTCGCCCAGGACCAACTGGCAGAATTGCGGGACCTTGCGAAGCGTCTCGACGACCGCTTCGGAGTGTTCACGTATGACGGCGATACGCCGAGCGATGCGCGAAAGGCAATTCGCGAGCGCGGGCACATCGTGCTAACGAATCCGGACATGCTGCACACTGGCATTCTTCCGCACCACACAAAATGGATGAGGCTGTTCGAGAACCTGCGCTACATCGTGCTCGACGAGTTGCATACCTACCGTGGCGTGTTCGGCAGCCATCTTGCCAATGTACTCAGGCGCTTGAAACGAATCGCGAAGTTCTACGGTTCCGATCCGCAATTCATTTGCTGTTCTGCAACCATAGCGAATCCCGGCGAACTCGCTTCTCAACTGGTTGAGAAACAAGTCGAAGTCATAGAAGAGAACGGAGCACCCGCAGGCGAGAAGCTTTTCGTCTTTTACAATCCGCCGATGGTGAACCGAAATCTCGGGATTCGGCGCAGTTATATCAATGAAGCGACGCGTGTTGCGAAAGAGATTCTCGGCCGGAAGCTGCAGACGATTGTTTTCGCAAATAGCCGCCTGCACACCGAAGTCATTCTGACCTATTTGCAGCAGGCGAACCCGCCGAAGCCAGGCCAATCGGAACTAATTCGTGGCTATCGTGGAGGCTATTTGCCTGGAGAACGGCGCGAGATTGAACGCGGTCTGCGCGATGGCCATATTCTCGGAGTGGTCGCCACCAATGCCCTTGAACTGGGAATTGATGTAGGTTCGCTCGATGCGTGCGTAATGGCTGGATATGCGGGATCGATTGCTTCCACTTGGCAGAGGGCAGGACGTGCCGGACGACGAACCGGGAGTTCGTGCGCCGTCTTCGTCGCATCATCGGCGCCGCTGGATCAGTTCATCGTGCAGCATCCCGATTACTTCTTCGGCAGTTCGCCCGAACATGCCCACATCCGACCAGACAATCTTGAGATTTTGGTCAATCACTTGAAATGCGCGGCATTTGAATTGCCCATCTTGCCCGATGAGACATTTGGCAATGTCGATCTTCCCGGACTATGTGAACAACTCGGTGAAGCAGGATTTCTGCACCAGAGTGGCGGAGATTGGCACTGGATCGACGAAGCTTATCCGGCGAACACGATCAGCTTGCGATCGGTTACGTCCGACAACTTCGTGATCATCGACACAACTGGCGAGGACAAGGGCAAGCCGGAGGTGATCGGCGAGGTCGATTTTTCATCTGCCCTAACCACCGTCCATCCGAAAGCAATCTACATCCACCAGGGGCAGCAATACCACGTCGAGCACCTGGATTTCGACAAGCGCAAAGCCTATGTGAAACCCGTGAACGTGGACTACTACACGGACGCGATTCGCTACACCCAGGTTCGCGTACTGGAGGTCGCTCAGGAAGAAACGATTGCCGGACCAGCAGCACGCGCACGTGGCGATGTTCTCGTTCGATCTCAAGTTGTGGGTTTCAAGAAGATCAAATTCTTCACCAACGAGAACGTCGGCTCCGGAAAACTCGAACTGCCGGAGAACGAGATGCACACGACCTCGTTCTGGCTGACTCTCGGGCACAGCTTGCTTGCGGATTTGCCGTTTAGTCTCTCTGAACGTCAGAACGGGATCTTCGGTTTGCTGTATGCGCTTGGGTCAATGGCGACTCTTCTGATGATGTGCGACCGCCGCGATCTCGGTACAGCCGTCGGCGAACGTCCCCCAAGCGCGGCGAGCGAGATCAAGTGGGAAGATTTCGCCACAGGGCCCTCAGCGGGGTCTGACATTAAAGAATTCTTTGAGCCCAACCTTTACATCTACGACGCTTACCCAGGCGGTATTGGAATAAGCGAGCCGCTATACGAGTCTTGCGACACCCTGCTAAACCGCACACTCGAACTGATTGGTGGGTGTTCCTGCGAACACGGGTGCCCTTCCTGCGTTGGGCCGACTGCTGATCGCAGCGAAAGAACCAAAGAAGTTGCCCTTGAGATTCTTGGGAGACTGTGCGGAAACACTGAGTTTCTTGAGGCAAGGACGGCATGAGCACGCGCTACGTCAGCATCAAGGCTCTGCAGCGACCCCCACGTTCAGCGTCAGATGGAAGCGCAGGATATCCGACTCTGCTGAGCGATACCGATGGAATATCGTCCCAACCCGTCCGCCCAAACGTTGAGCGTCTGGTCCAGATTCTCGGGGCAACAACAAAAACCAATCAGTACGGTGAACACATTTCGGCACGCTGTTGGTGTGCTCAGCCAGCCGCGTTTTCGCCTGATGCCCGCGCTCTGAAATTGTTATTGCCAGAAGCACCGGACCAGGTAGCCGATCCTGAAGAATGGCTTTTTCTCGATACCGAAACTACCGGCCTTTCGGGTGGGAGCGGCACATATCCCTTTCTCGTAGGCCTTGCATGGTGGGACGGCGGAGGACTTGAGATCGAGCAGCTGTTCATGCGGGAGTACAGCGAGGAGCGCTCCTTGCTGATTGCATTGCGAGAACGAATCGCAGAACGTCCGGTGCTCGTCACCTTCAATGGCAAAACCTTCGATTGGCCGCTGCTAGAAACTCGCTATCGAATGAGTCGCAAGATCGCTGTCCCGACTCCGCGCGCACACCTCGATTTCCTTCACCCGGCACGGAATCTATGGCGAATGCGACTTGGTTCGGTGCGGCTCTCCGAACTGGAACATCACGTCCTGGGCTGGGACCGAGGAGCTGATCTGCTTTCAGGCCTTATTCCACAAATCTATTTCGATTACTTGCGTGGAGGTCCACCCGAACGGCTAGTTCCGGTGCTCAACCACAATCAAATGGACCTGCGTGGGCTGGCAGCGCTGTCCAGCCGGATTCTTTCGCTGCTCAGCGATGTGGAGAACTTAGGGCAAGACGGATTGGAAATATTTGGTGTGTCCCGCATTTGCGAAAAGCAAGGGGAAGATATTCGAGCTCGCACGCTCTACGAGAAATCCATTGCGTCCTTTCTGCCAACTGAAACAGATCGGGTTGCGCGACGGTCACTCGCGCGACTTGCGAAGCGGCAAGGTGATTTCGAGTTGGCTTGTCAACTTTGGAAAGGCGCGGTCGGAAATTCGCGGCATGGCTATGAAGCGTACGAACAACTCGCAATTTATTACGAACGCACCGCACGCGATCCAGAGCAAGCTCGAGAAATCGTGCAGCAGGCACTCAATGAACTTCGTCGCGCACTCCAAATGGGCGACATCGCCCCAGGGCCATATCGCGAGATCAATACCAGGTTTGAACGTCGGATGCAGCGCCTAGAAAGAAAGAGCAAAAGGCCGCTTTGGGATTGCCTCGCGACACCCGTTCAGGCGTAAAGGTGAATGATATGGAGGAAGGACGAAAACGCGTACTAGGAATCATGGCGAGCATTCTGGTGTCGCGTCATCTAAAGACGACAGAAGACCTGCACGATAGCCGGCCGAGTCCGAGAACCGAGTCACTGGTCGGATCCGCCGTGCAATGGGCCGAACGGATTATGAGAAGGATTGACGGGACGTTCGCAAGTTCCGCGGATGACAAACGATGGCCGCGAGCCTAGAAGAAACGCTGGTCTCTGTCTGGCAACAAGCATTGGCCGATAATGCCAGGAGCGTGACACTGGAGGGCCGCACGTTTCCTGTCCGGCGCACGAGTCGATCTCGCTTGCGCGAAGTGGATTTTCAATTTAAGGGTTACGAACTGCGCGGTCTCGAACAGAATCCTGAAACGGCTTCGCGTTGGGCGCAATCGGCGAGGCAGGGAAAGAAAGTCATGCAAGTTCTGCAGCAGCGCCGCTACATCGCTGTTGTGGTTGATGGAAAAGTACAGTTCTACGGAAAACCGGCTCTATCGAATGATCGATGACAGCGACTCAAGTTGTTGCCAAGGCGGGGAGATGAGCTGTCGAGTGAATGTGTGAGAATTCCAAACCGAATCGCGCCAAATATTTCCGCAACCTATCGGCATCATTCGATAAGGATTTGCGGCTACGAGAGGCGCCAAACAGAGTACGGCCTGCTTCTGAAAGTGAGCGACTGCGCCTGCACACGTCAATGACAAATGCCAGTTGTGCCTGATCAAAAACGTCTATCTCTTTCAGTTGTTCGAGAGTAAGGAACTGTTCGAGTTCATCGCCTTCCTTAGTAGCGTCCGGCTTGTGCCAAGCCGCAGAGAGTCTGCTCGTTTCTTCATCCACCACCTGAGTGGAAATCCGGCCGCCTGGTGCGAGGGTTGCCATACGGGCGACCGCCGCATTTAGATCACGGAAATTTCCCGCCCACGACGCTGCCGGCGATAGCGCAAAATCCAAGAATCTTTCCCGAGCTTCTTTACTAAAGGTCACGCGGCGGCCCGCCTTTTCCGCAAAGCGGTCCAATTCGAAATCTAGGTTGGGCTCGATATCCTCGGCTCTGTTCTTGAGGCCAGGCATTACGAATGTCCAGAGATTGATTCGAGCTAGCAGATCTTCGCGAAATTTCCCGTCACGCACAGCTGCAAATAGGTCACGATTTGTGCCGGCGATGAGCTGAAAATCGCTATGCGCTTCTTCATCTGATCCGAGCGGCAGGAATGTCTTCTCCTCAAGAGCCCTCAGCAACATTGCTTGCTCGTCGATCCCAAGTTCTCCGATCTCGTCGAGAAACAGGACGCCTTTGTCAGCTGCGCGTAGCAGACCGGCACGATCTTTCTGAGCACCAGTGAAGGCTCCTTTCACATGGCCGAAAAGCGTAGACATCGCAGCATCGCCGCGGATCGTAGCGCAGTTCACATCCACAAAATTTCCTTCTATTGATCGACGAGTTTTTTTCAGTTCGTAGATTCGGCGCGCGAGCAGTGACTTCCCAGCGCCGGTGGGGCCCATAAGCAACAGAGGGTCGCGCGTGGAGATCGCGACCTGCTCGATACGCTCGATGAGACGATTGAAAGCCGTGTTGCGCGTGTCGATGCCTCCCTTCAGATATGAAATCCCTTCCCGTTGCTCCTGCCGAAATCGGGATGCGATGCGATCATATTTGGAAAGGTCGAGGTCAATAATCTTCACGGTTCCCGGCGCGCTGCGGTCGCGATCAGGCGAGGACTGAACAAGTCGGCCCGGAATGCATCGAGATTCGACCAAAAGAAACAGACATATTTGGGCGACGTGAGTGCCGGTCGTGATGTGGATGAGATAGTCTTCCGAATCCGTATCAAAGGTGTAGCCGCGCGCGAACTGAAAGAGAGCCTCATAGACCTCTTCGAAGTCCCACGGGTCCCCAAACTCGATCTGATGCAACCGGACTTCGGTCTCCGGTGAGACGGTTTGGACGTCACTCTTGATTGTTTTCGCCAGCGAAAGGTCACGCTTGCCGTGCAATAGTTCGAAGCGGTGAATAATGAGGTCCGGCTGTCTGCAGAGCGAAACGGTAGGCCGCCAGTTCTGCCATCGGTCTGGATGCTTACCCAAATCGAGCGTTGTGCCAAGCAGCCCAATCGCGACAGTTTTCCGAGAGAGTTTATCCATTAAGATAAGTATTTATCTCAATAGCTAAGAAATTGGAAGCTAATATCACCGCGTTCGTGTAACACTCGATTCTTCAGTTACTTGCGTGTAGACGCACTTTGGCCCGGAGCTTGCTTTAGTAGAGAGCAGAAGGAGAGACGATCATGTCAGGGGAAACCTACAACGTAATCCACGGCGGACAGGGCGTTCCAATCAAGGCCTGGACGAAAGGTGTCCAACTGGAAGATCAGGCAAAGACTCAGTTGCTGAATGTCGCCCAGTTGCCTTTTGTGTTTCGGTGGATTGCTGCGATGCCTGACGTTCACTGGGGTATAGGCGCGACCGTCGGCAGCGTGATTCCAACCAAGGGAGCAATCATTCCTGCGGCAGTCGGCGTAGATATCGGTTGCGGAATGATGGCGGTGCAGACTTCGCTGAATGCCCGCGATCTGCCCGACAACCTGCATGGCATCCGCGAAGCCATTGAGAAAGCAGTTCCGCATGGACGAACCAATCACGGGGGAGCAGGCGATAAAGGGGCGTGGCACGACATTCCTCGTGAAAACCAGGAACTGTGGGGCGCGGGTCTGAAGCCCCGCTATGACGCAATCTTGGCGAAACACCCAAAGCTGGATCGCGGAAATCACGCGAACCACCTGGGAACGTTGGGAACTGGAAATCACTTCATCGAGGTATGCCTCGATGAAAGCGAGATGGTCTGGTTCATGCTTCACAGCGGTTCACGAGGCGTGGGAAATCGAATGGGTACGTACTTCATTGAGCTAGCGAAGAAGGACATGGAGCGATTCTTTGTCACTTTGCCGGACCGTGATCTCGCGTACTTTCCAGAGCACACGGAACACTTCGACGACTACGTCGAGGCGGTTGAGTGGGCACAGGATTTTGCTCGCTCGAATCGCGATCTGATGATGCGACAGATCGTGAGCGCGGTGCGTGGTAGCGGACTTGTGCCGGAGTTCACGGCAGAAGTGAAGAGCATCAACTGCCACCACAACTATGTGGCACGCGAGTCGCACTTCGGCCAGAACGTACTCGTCACGCGTAAGGGTGCAGTTCGTGCGCGCGAGGGAGACATGGGAATTGTCCCTGGCAGTATGGGTGCGCGCTCTTACATCGTGCGCGGAAAAGGTAACGCGGAGAGCTTCCACAGCTGCAGTCATGGCGCAGGTCGTGCAATGTCTCGTCATGAAGCGAAAAAGCGCTTCACGATTGAGGATCACATCCGTATGACTGAGGGAGTGGAATGTCGTAAGGACGCGGACGTGATCGATGAGACGCCAGCGGCTTACAAGCCGATCGATGCAGTTATGGCGGCACAGGCTGATCTGGTGGAAATCGTGCACACTCTGCGTCAGGTGGTTTGCGTGAAAGGATAAGTATGCCTAAAACAGAAGCTGTGAAGGCAGAAACGATTCGGATCGACGGGTCTTTCGGTGAAGGCGGTGGACAGATTCTGCGCAGTTCACTCAGTCTGTCGCTTGTCACCGGAAAGCCTTTCCGAATCGAGAACATCCGCGCAAATCGGGAGAAGCCTGGACTGCTGCGGCAGCACCTGACGGCAGTCCAGGCGGCGGTGGAAGTTGGTTCGGCTGAAGTTGAGGGCGCCGCGCTGGGTTCCAAAGCTCTGACATTCGTGCCTGGCAAGATTCGTTTCGGAGAATTTCGCTTTGCAATCGGCACGGCAGGCAGCGGAACGCTTGTTCTTCAGACGATCTTGCCGGCGTTGATCACTGCAGCGGGACCAAGCCGAATTGAGATCGAGGGCGGAACGCATAACCCCGCCGCTCCGCCCTTCGATTTCCTTCAACGGAGTTTCATTCCGCTGATCGAGCGGATGGGCCCGAACGTGAAATTGGAATTGCAGCGCTACGGTTTCTATCCAGCCGGAGGTGGTCGCATAGTTGTTGAGATCATTCCAACTGATGCATTGAAACCGATCGAACTGGAGGAACGAGGAGAGATCACAACGAAACTGGCGACGGCTCTTGTAGCGAACTTGCCATATCACATCGCTCGACGTGAGCTGGACACAGTTGGGAAGCTACTGAACTGGGATGCAGAGTCGCTGCGCTGCGAGGACACAAAGAACTCAGTCAGCCCCGGCAACCTGGTGATGATTGAATTGGCGAGCTCCAATGTGACTGAGATCTTCACTGCATTCGGGAAACTTGGGGTGAGTGCAGAAGATGTCGCCAAAGATGCAGCCGAACAGGCACGTGCATACATGCATTCGACTGCAGCCGTCGACGAGCATTTGGCCGACCAGCTTCTCCTGCCTCTAGCTTTGGCAGGAGACGGATCATTTTCTGCTGTCAGTCTCAATATGCATGCGACGACGAATATGGAAGTCATCCGGCAGTTCTTGCCGGTGCAATTCGAGGTGTCTGGTACTGCAGGGCACATGTTCGTATCCATTTGCCGTTGCTAAACAGGATGTACGAGGGTGATACAAAGTGAACACTAATCGGCCCGTCGAGTTTGGGATTAGCGTGCGTCCATCGCCGGAGACCAATGATCATGAAGTTGTTCTGCTGGGTGCCGGCGAGAATTTGGTCGACCGATTCTCGAAAAAGATGATGGGCTTGGACCCGGACCAAGTGCTCGTTGAGCCGTGTCCACTAGACGCGAGCGAGACTCCTCGTATTGTTACGATCGGCCGCTGCGGCTGCGGAGAAGTTGGCTGCGGGAGTGTAGAGGTGGAGATTCGTCGAGAGAATGCAGCAGTCACATGGCGGTCGTTGAATTCGCCACTGGAAATCCAGTTTGATTGTTCTCAGTACGAAGCAGAGATCGAGCGGGCTCTACGTGATCACAGCTGGGAAACTCCGGACCGAACGGCCGCGCGTTTGATAGGAGCAGCTGTTGACAAGGCGATTCTGGAACGCCGCGGCCTAGTATTTTCTTGGGCATCGGGACGATGTCGAGAAGGAAACATTACAGTGGCTCTGATGCTCAGTCCGGGACCATATCAGGTGCTTGTGAACTTGCCATGGGATGGAAAGAGCATTGAAAACATTGTCGATCGATTCGCATCGCTTCTGCGTGCCGAACCGGCATCCTGGCCTGATGTGGATTGTTACCCACAAGCGCAACACTTAGGTCCCCCGCCCTTCAGCGGACCGGGTTGGCGCGATCGCTCTTAGCACGCGCACGATCAAGCAATGGAGGACTTGAGAGATGCGACCAAACAATTTTCCTATTGCAAAAAGTATGAAGTCATGCCATGTTAGGACATCTTCTACGAAAGGACGCCCACATTGGCGGATTTCAAAAACAAAACGCTAAGCGGGCAACATCAGGCGATAACTCGACTGAGTTGCTATAGGGCGTCGCTCCGATCGCGCTAACCGATCTTCGGCGCTCTTTCCGCACAATTGAAAACTTAGCTGGGTGGCGAAAGCCACGGATACTTCGACTGTCAATCGATTAGTCCTTCGGGACTATCCGTTGCTGCTCATTCCCCCAGCCTGACTTACACGGTCAGTGGTGATTGGTGACGGATACTTCTCTAGTAGAAACAGCTTCCGAGCTGTGAGGTTCGAATCCTCCTGGGCGAAAGCCCTGCCGTGACCGCCTGTTCCCTGACCAGTACTGAATGGAGAGCGCCTGTTTGTTGCGTTACTCCGGAAGAATTAACCAAACTTTGGCCGGTGGTGAAGACTACGGTTACTTCGCCTCGAACGCGGGAGATGCAGGTTCGAATCCTGCCGCGGGAATTGTGCCCGCGTGGTCTAAACGGAAGGACACCTAATGTTCCGTCGTCGCTAGTTCCCCGGCCAATCATCCACTGTATGGCTCGGGCGTTCCGTCCGGGCAGGAATTATTCCGGCACGCCGGTTAGAAACGAATGCAATGCACGACTTGTTAAGAAACCTAGTAAACGGGCAGAACCAATTCGCCTCTGGCGGCCTGTTATTGATGATCATCGGTGGCATCAGCGTCTGGCTGCGACGTGTACCAGAGACCATCTGGTACTGGATCGTGCGCCAGACCACGATGATCATCACAGTCGTCGATGACGACGCGGCATTCGTGTGGGTCAAAGAATGGTTTCTGGAGCAGAAGTTTCTTGCACGAATCAGGAATCTCGATTTAGATACGACGGTACGCAACGAGCGCATCGCGATGATTCCCGCGCCAGGAAAGCACTGGTTTTGGTACGGGGGGCGGCCGTTCGAAGTGTGGTTTTCACGCACGGAAAACACGCAGGAGCGTGGTGCCCGGCGAATAGAGTCTCTGACATTCCGGACACTCGGACGGAATCGCCATCTCTTGAAGAGATTCGTTGACGATGTAGTTTCGTGTCATGTGCGGCGAGAGGGAGTGCAGTCGTACCTGTACACCTACAACGATGGCTGGGACTACGTCGAGGGGTACTCGCCGCGACTGCTGGAGTCGGTAGTACTGGAGCCAGGCGAAAAAGAGCTCCTGATGGAGGATATTGCATTATTTCGCAAAACGAAGAATCGATATCAGCGGTTAGGAATTCCGTATCATCGCGGCTATCTGTTTTATGGGCCACCTGGTACTGGGAAGACTTCGTTGGTTTCGGCGCTAGCCGCACATTGCGGATTATCTATCTATATAGCCAACCTTACTGAATTCACCGATCGTAGCTTGATGTTGGCGGTAAATCAGGTGCCGGCGAACTCGGTTCTGCTGTTCGAGGACATTGATTGCATGAAGAGCAGCCAGACGCGAACTGAGCCCCCGGATGCAAAGCAGAGTGCTTCTCCTCAGAATGGCGTCACTCTTTCTGGATTGCTGAATGTGCTGGACGGGTTTCATGCTCCGAACGGTGTGCTGTTTGTGATGACAACGAATCACGTCGATAAGTTAGACCCGGCGCTACTGCGTCCGGGAAGGATCGATTACAAACTTTTCTTGGGAAAGGCGAGCGACCGGCAAAAAGTAGAGCTGTATTGCAGGTTCTTTCCCGATGCGTCGGAACGAGAAGCGCGAGAGTTTGTCGAAGCTTCCGGATCGGCAGACACGATGGCCGAGTTTCAAGGCCTGCTCCTGGCTCTGGAGCGTGCAGAAACTCACCTGGATGAATTGGCGGCGAGCCACGGAATCCTGGTTTAAAGCATTCGCCGGTGTTCGAAGGGTGCGGGTTCGAATCCTGTCACGGCGCCTACGGTCGTGTAGCTCAATTGGCAGAGCAAGACCGTTGCCGGTAATTCCCGGCGAGTGTAGAGGCTAAGGAAGCCTGAAGTCGGCATGATTGTCTCGGAGGAGTGCCATGAAAGATCTTGTTTTGGACGGTGCAGCTTGGTTCACCACGGACGATGTGTACGATGCATTTTTCCTTGCGGTAGGCGCGCCCGAATGGCACGGGCGCAATTTCGATGCATTACGGGACAGCATCGCCGGAGGTGAAATCAACAAGCTGGAAGTACCGTACAAGCTCGTGATCAAGAACTACGACAAGATCCGCGGCGAAGCGAAAGGACTGGCCGACGATTTCATTGATCTAATACACGAACTCGCGGCAGAAGGTTGTCCGGTTGAGGTTTGCGCGAATGAATCGAGTGGTGGAAGCAAGCGCTCGCGAATCCAACAGAGTCGTCTTGATGAGATGGAAGCGGAGTTTGAGCGAACTCTCATTCCGTTGCTGAAGGAATGCGCAGCAGGACGATGGGGGTTGTTCGGACAAAATGAGCACTTGGAAGAACGCAGGTATCTTCATTGGCCGGCAGCGGAGGATCTGACGCGTCGAGCGCAACAGATACATATTCTGCGCGCGGAGTTTGGCCAGCCGAACTCCGTGGTGGAACGCTTTCTGCATTACTGCTCGTTGCGCGGTGCAAACGTACCTGGCGAGCCGAAACTAGCAAAGGCTTTTCTGGGCGAAATTGGGACTTGAAACTTAGAAGGACTTTCGCCGGTGGTGAAGACGAGGGTTACTTCGTAATCCGACGGTCGCAGGTTCGATTCCTGCCATGGCTTCGTGCCATGTAGCTCAACGGTTAGAGCATCGGACAAATACCGTCGTCGCCAAATTCCCCGGCGAGAAGGGCAGGACCGCACGGGTTGTCTTTTCGGATGGAACATGCGCAATTACGAGGAAGCGTTTGTAAGAGGATTCGTCGAAGTCAACAGGCAGGAAAGATTTCTTGGTTTCCTTGGCAGTGCGAAGAAGCGTCGTAAGTTGATCGGCGAGTTTGACCATTTGAAGTCCGGCTTTCTCGATCGCGAGTTCATGATTCCGCTTCGCGGTGCGGGATCTTTGCTACCGAATGTCTTTGCTGCGCTCCGGAAGATGGGGGCTCCAGAAACATGCTGGGCGATGGGTGGCCGATTTGATGGGCAGGAGAAAGAACTGTTGCAAGCACTACGAGAGTCGGGGGACGGATTTGTTCTGTCCTGTATCCCGGGAAGGCTGGCATACATAAAAACCGAAGACGAGGAGTTCATTCTGCGGCGTTGATGTCTTAAACGACGCGCATTGAAAGTGAGGAAAACATGGCCCGACTGAACACACTGAATCTCAACACTGCACCTCGCACGCACGAGGGTACACCGGCACGGCACATCTCTCCCGAGATGCAGCTGCGGCGCTCTGTGCTCGCCTGCCTGCTTTGGGAGAGCCAGTTCTACGAGGACGGAGTCGAGATCGCCGGCCGCATCGCCGAGCTGGTGCCCAAGGTTGCGGCCGACAAGGTGGCTCCGCTTGCTATCGAGGCCCGCGAGCAGATGAAGCTGCGCCACGCGCCGCTTCTGCTCATCCGCGAAATGGCGCGCCACAAGACGCACCGCGCGCCTGTGTCGGAAACGCTCGCTCGCGTGATCCAGCGTGCTGACGAGCTCGCTGAGTTCGTTGCCATGTACTGGAAGGACGGGCGTGTGCCGCTCTCCGGTCAGGTGAAGAAGGGACTCGCGGCAGCTTTCCCGAAGTTTGATGAATACCAGCTCGCCAAGTATGACCGTGGCGGGCCCATCAAACTGCGGGACGTGCTTTTCCTCTGCCACGCCAAGCCTCGCGATGAGGCTCAGGCTGCGGCGTGGAAGAACCTCATCTCGGGAACCCTGACCACGCCCGATACATGGGAAGTTGCGCTCTCCTCGGGTGCGGACAAGCACGAGGCCTGGGAGCGGTTGCTTCGCGAGCAGAAACTAGGGGCACTGGCTCTACTCCGTAACTTGCGCAATATGCGTGAGGCCGGAGTCAGCGACAAGCTAGTCGTTCGTGCTCTCGGAGAGATGAAGACGGACCGAGTTCTTCCGTTCCGATTCATCGCCGCTACACGTTACGCTCCGCAGCACGAGCCTGAGCTTGAGCAGGCAATGTTCCGCTCGCTCAAGAACCAGACTCCGCTGCCGGGTACCACTGCGCTGGTCGTGGATACCAGTCCTTCAATGTGGATGGCACGGCTCAGCCGAAACAGCGACATGGATCGGTTCGAGGCTGCAGCCGGGCTTGCCATTTTGCTTCGCGAGACTGCCGAGCGGGTGAACGTGTACGCGTTCAATGAGAAGGCGTACGAGGTTCCTCCGCGGCGCGGATTCGCCCTGCGAGATGCGCTGGCAGGTACCAAGAACAACTGGAGCCGAGGCGGACTCGCTGTCGCTGCCGCAAACCGCGATGGCTATGACCGCATCATCGTTATCACGGACGGTCAGTGGCACTTCTCGGACACCACTACCGTACAGGGCTACGGTGAGGGTGACCCGCAGACGGTCGCGCCGGCTCCGCTCACGAAGCAGGCTTACATGATCAATGTGGCTAGCTACAAGAACGGCGTTGGCTACGGCAAGTGGATGAACATTGATGGCTGGAGCGATTCAGTCATAGAGTACATCCGCGCGCTGGAGCAGACAAAATGGGTCAACTAATCTCCACCGGCCTCGTGTAGCGCCGGACCGGTGGAGTTCAATACGAAGCGAGAATACGACGCGTATGTTAGTGCCGTAACGTGCTATACTCGGCTTGAAAATGACTATAAAGACCAAATCCATGATGAGACGGCGCGTCAATCGCGCTCGGCCTTCGGGATTGGTCTGTCCATAGCACCA
>Ga0070741_10002436_pt1 | contig 50031 bp, 60 predicted proteins | sample Coa_R1_4_FD_66440 | JGI IMG/M metagenome (GOLD analysis project Ga0070741, IMG submission 66440) | Surface soil microbial communities from Centralia Pennsylvania, which are recovering from an underground coalmine fire - Coalmine... | ecosystem: Environmental > Terrestrial > Soil > Unclassified ... | reverse complement strand
TCCTTCGCCCGCCGTGCCAGCCGTCGCACCTCAACCGCCGTAAAATCCGTTCGAACCGCAATCGGCTGGCCCATGGCAACCCCCTCCAGTTGCCATGTTGAATCATCGATCCTCTGATTTAGGAATCCCCGCCGAGAGTCAGCCCCTCAGCGGATTGGTACTACGCTCATGGCTAAGGTTCGTGCGGAGCAGTTCACTATTGAATGGTGAACCCTATCGGCCAACTGACCTCACGTCGAGATCAGGTCGGGAAAGCCCAGACTGCCACCCCAGGCCGCACGGCCCGTCCGCGCGAACTTTCAACATGTGCGGGAGTGAGGGCCGACCTTGAGGGTACAAGGTACAAGCCCCGCATGGATGCGTTAGACCGAGGAAGAGCGCCACCCGGCGGCTTCCCGCGGTTAAAGCGTTCATCGGGCCGCACTGTGCGCGCCAGCGGTCGGGAGTTCGATCAACGCCGTCGTCGATTTTTTGATTTCTTGACCTGCTCCACGCGCCGGACGAGTGATCGAGCCAGTCCTTCAAAAGAATAAAAGCGCTCTATCTTGAGAGCCCTGCGTTGCCTTTCCGAAAATCTCAGCCAAACTCCGAAGAACGAGGTAGACGGCACGAGGACATAGTCCAAAACATCTTTGTTGTGCTCACCAAGTCTAATGGCCACAACCCATCCCTCAGGGGAGGTTAACCTACGCCGAAGCGACCAGCGCGTGGAATGACTTTCACACTTACCGCGTGTCCAGTAGGCGAGCCTGAAGCAGATACTCACGGAATCCGTAACTCGCACGCTCTCTGTTGTCGTGTCAAAGCGAGCCTGATAACCGAGCTTCTCGAACCGTTCGCGAAGTAGCGCGGCATTTCTATTGTTCAATTCACGCCAGCGGTTGTTCGCTTCCACTCTGTCCCAATATGGTGAACCGTTGTAGCCAATTAACCGATAGACATTTCGGATGCTCCCAAAGTGTACCCAAAGCGTGCGATAAGACGGCAGGCCAACAGTTTGTTGGATTATCGAGGCTCTCAGCTTTCCCGTCTTCATCAAGAATTTGCGTAGACGGATCAACATCTCTTCCTCGGTTATATCTACGCGGCGCTCCCGCATGATCTTTTGCGCGCGCAGAAATAGATCCCGATCAATGATTGGGTCGAGGCAGCCCTCGCTTCTGATCCAGACGTTCGCCGGATTTTGAGTTCGCTTTGCTCCCAGCTTCCTGTTTGAGCGATTGTAAAGGAGGTTGCCGATGTAGGCTTCGTTTTTCAGGATAGAGCCTATGAAGGCTCGATTCCATGCCCGGCGGTGATTCGTCAGCAAACCGCGGGCATTTAGTTCCCGCGCGATTGCCTTTTCTGTTTTCCCATTTACAAACTCTTGGAAAATCCACCTCACAACGGCGACCTCATCAGCCGGGCCGGGACGGATTCTTACATGCTCCGTAGTCAGACACTTGTATTCTCGGGCCTTTAGAACCCCTTTGGTTTGGGATTTCTCGTCTACCAGCACTCGCTCTAGGCCATAGGCGACCTCTCCCCATCTTGAAACCGAGCCTCGCGTAGCGCGACTGCCCAGCGTGCACCTTAGCCGAAAGCTCCCGGCTGTATTCCGCGGCCATTACTCTCTTTATGTTTTTGACAATGTGTGAAATGAGGCTGCCGTCATTGTCAAACTGCTCCGCGCAATAAGCGACTCTGATTCCAGCCTGTTTGCAGATGAATTCGTAGTGTGCACTCTCGTCGATATCCTGAAAGCGGCCCCACCGGCTGACATCGAAGACGAGAATATGACAGAAATCCGCATGGCCGGATTGTACGTCATCGATTAGTTGTGTAAGGCCCTTCCTGTTCTTAATTTTCAGGCCACTCTCACCTTCGTCTCGGTAGGTGCGGACAATCGAGAGTTTGTGCAGTTGTGCATAGGCGGCGATCACGACCGCCTGATTTTCGATTGAGTACTGTTGATAGTCGGTGGACATGCGGACGTACTGCGCCGCGCGAAGCATTTTCTGTGACTGAGGTAATCTATCCTTATGGATGACAAGCGCATTCGCCATGGCGACCTCCCGCGCGGCGCGATGTCACCGCGCTCCCGGTTCAACTCCCCCCATAAGAAAAATCAAATGCTTAGCATACTGATCGACGCCCACAGGAAATACTCGTCAAAGGGACACATCGGACCGTTTTCTGTCGCCTTTAGAGGAGCCAGCGCATTACACTTCCTGCATTGGTCTGGTCATTTGCGCTCACCAAGTGTTACGGGTCACGGGCGCGAATGCTCTCTTTACGAAGGCGAACTCATCCGCGGGGTAAGGGGCCTCAACGTGGTAACGCAGTTGTCCGCAATAGGCCCCGCTACGACCTCTGGCGACGCCCCATGTTTGCGTGATCACCTATTTGTCCTATTCGTCGCGTTCAGGTCGCTGATGATAGCCTTGATTGTGCCATCGGCCGCCGCTGCATTGTAGCCGATGTGGTAGCCGTGGAATATTTGAAGGGGCTGATGATCTTCGAAGGCATGATGTGTGCCCTTCCAGACGGTCGTTTGCACTGGAATAGAGCGCCTGCTGTCAGCCATTTGGCCGCAAAGAACGGGGCTGGTAGCCTCATCCTTCTCTGCCAAGAACAGATGAACTTGAGCATAGAACTCGACGTTCTTCATCAGGTAGCAAGAGGGTTGCATTGCGAAGCCGCCCGCGAACATGTGCTCATGCAGATCGCCGATGACGCGGTTCATGATGATCAGCGTCGTAGTTGCCCCATTGCTGCGACCAACTACATAGACGTGCTTGGAATCGGCGATCTTTTGATCGATCAGCCAGTCCAATGCCGCATAAGCATCATCGGCCCGACGCCGCGCCCAATCCAATTGACTTGGATCTGAGCAGATGCCGTCCGGCCCCAAACCTCGGGTAGTAAAGCTGTCCAGCACCAAGACGCCGTACCCCGCCCCAACTAGCTTGCCGCCATAGTCGTGCGCCCATTTGTACAAAGTCGGATTCATGCCACTACACCCGTGCAGCAGAATGACGAATGGTATCGGCCCGTCCGCTCCTTTGGGACGGAGGATTTCAGCTTGCAGTTCGCCGCTGGCCTTCACCTTACCCTTTTCCTCCACAGTCCCGTTCATAAAGCTTTTCGACCAGCCGTCGATGTATTCATTGCCGGGAATCCATGGCGACGATTGCGTTGAAGTATGCCAGGGAATCTTGACCATCTCGGCGTTCGCCGGGCCGAAGAATAGGACGGTGATGGCAACGATTGAGAAAACAATCTGCTTCATTGGAAAAGTGACCCCTGCCTCATGTTGCTGAACCTGATCTGCTGCCCGTCAAACGCTCGCCGTGGTAAGTGATTCACGCGTTAAGACCACCGCGTGATCCGCACGTCGGGCCGGATCGTTCGCAGAATGCTCAGGAATTGATCGCGTTTGAATTTGGAGCGGAACATCAAGCGCCGTGCACCAAAATCGCCTGACAGATTCACATGATAGTGGTGCACGGTTTTGTATTTTGGATTCTTTTCGCCCAAGCTCGCCAGAACATCGACACCACGCTTGTTAATGGTCTGCGCGTTGGCGTCGTGAATACCGGACAACGGCAATCCTAGCCGCCACGCAAAATAGGGGTAGGAGAGCCGGTCACCGGAGACGTTAAAGTGGGTACCCATGAGATGGGACGTTAAAGCAGAAACAAAAGCTATCGGTACGACAACAAATCCGATCATTCCAAACGTCGGCGAGAGCGTAGCAGCGAGACCGACAAAGACGATGGAGGCATTGAAGGCGATCAAGACGGGGGTGGTGTAGACCTTCAACCAATCGACTATTCGATTTGACTCCATGGGAACGTGCTCAACATCGTCCCTAGTATCTTCACTATCTCGTTCGGCTGTCGCCTCATGCTTCTCGCCCTCAGCGGACTCGTTGCTTCGGCGGATGCCGTCTTGCACCGCGTGGACAATCGGCAAAGGCGGGGGAGCGCTTGCAGTTGTTCGCGATTGCTGCGGCTGCGAAGGCGGAGAGCGCCTTGCTCTGATCAGCAGATAGATTGATCCACCAAAGCCAATAAGCGTGGCGGCCAAACCTATACGGGCCTGCAAGTCGGAATTCTCAACACCTGCGATAACGCACACGATCATGGCCGCTAAGACGGACACGGAAGCACCGGCGAAGATTAGGAGCAGGGATAGAACAAGAAATAGCGGGGTGGAAACACGTTGAAGAAAGCTTTGCTGGTAAGAGCTTTCGGCGCTGGACATTGTGCGATCCTTTCGATGCTTTCGTTGGCGCGCCCGCACAGGTTGATGCGAATACGGACTATAATCCCTAGAGACTATATGCCTGATGGTGCTCGATCCCGCAATGCAGGATTGGCGCGCGGTGTTGGGGAGGAATGTTCGGAAGATCCGTCAGCAACGACGGATGACGCAGGAGAAGTTGGCCTTCGAGGCCGAGATCGACTTGACTTATATGGGCGGGATCGAGCGAGGCAAACGCAACCCCAGCCTGTTGGTGATGGCTCGTATTGCTGAGGCACTTTCCGTACCTTTGACGAAGCTTCTTTCTGACTAGCTGTGGTGCAGGTCCGCCCAGCGGTGGGCTAATATTCTTCGGCCAGCATCAGGGTGATCACCCGCCGAGTGACAGCGGGGTCGGCCGGGTCAGGTGAACCAAACTCGAAATTCGCGTCGAAATACTCGATCTTGAAGATAATGGACGAGCCCTCAAACTCGAACATCCCGAAATCATGCTCGCCGTGCGGATCGTTGGCCATACAGAAATCGTCGAACGTCGCTATAGCCGTCACAAGACGCTGAACGGCTTCTGCTCCGAGTGCGGCGATACCCGGCGTCATGAGTGCCTTGCCGCCTGTAAGGGTCTTTCGAAGCTGATCATTGAGCGCACGAATCCGTTCAACCGACATGGTTGCTTTCTCCGGTGATGTTGGGGAATGCCGGAATCTGTCCGGCGCGTGGGGTGGAAGGGGGGGCCCGGGCCGCAGAGTCCGGGCCAATTGATGCGGACGGTGAGTAGATCAGCCGGGGCCGGGGTTGACCAACGCGACGGTGTTGATGTGCCTGATGAACTTCGGCAGCTTGGGTGCGTCGCGATACCGCAAGGTCAGAATCTCGTCCTCGCGCTTTATAACCACTGCCTCCCACCAGCCATCGTCAGGCGACTCGTGGGCCAGCACCATGTGGCCGACCGTGATTTCCTCCCAACTGCGCGGCAAGCCCGATGTTACCGGCGAGATGCACCTCACGTCGTCCGTCGTAGCATCCGTTTCACTTTTTGCCTGAGGGTTCTCAGAAGCCGGACCCGGAACATCGGCTCTTTCGGCGGCAGGCTCTCCGTCTGCAAGCGGACCTGCCGCTTCGAGTATTTTATCGTACAGTTCACGCCTGATGTTCGGGACGAACAGCTTTACGACCTTGCCGCCGCCGTAAACTCGGCCCACCGGCAACTTCATGCCTAGCGCTGACACTGCTTCCGGTTGATCGATCAATACGCGGCACTTCATGTCCATGGCCGCCGATACAATGCTGTCCTTCAGTTCGGCAAACCTAGCGCCGCGCGGCTTACCGTTAGCGTCGAGTCCCAGAACGTAGACCGGATCAACCTTTGCCGGTTCGGTCTTCCCAGTTTTCTTGCCCATTGAGCAGCTCCTAGAAATGCGAAAGGGAGCCACACAGGGCTCCCTCAATTCGCGAGTGGAACGGCCATTTCAGACCCGAAGGCTGGGCAAAAGTATTCCCGGAAGTATCTCCAAGTCTAAAATGTGCAAAGTCGTGAATCGGCCTTGCGAATACAGTATAGGCTAATTATTGGCCTAGAACAAGCATCAATAAATGAAATAAATATCTGAATTTACGTTGCTTTTAGCGGTTTTCGACCGCAGATTCGAAACAGTTGGCAGTAGCCGAGTTGGCAGGGTTTTTGGTCATCAATTCGATTGGCATTGCACACGTCCAAACGGTCCGCTGCACACAAGGACCAGAGGGCATGCTGAATGAAGCGTGGGAAGATTTTTGGAAAATTCGGATTGAAGCTGCGGGCATCAATTCTCTTTGCGGCACCTCGGATGATCTCGGCACAGCCGCCTTCAGCGTAGCATCCCGGGCCGTAGCGATGGGGAATCCCGCAAGCCTCCATTATGCCCGTCCGAAATAGGTGATTATGGACAAGTCGGTCCACAACCACCATGGCCTTTCCGGTTTCGAACCAGATGGGTCGTTGGTCGCGCGCGCCTATCATAAGCCAAGAGAGGGCATTGGTCAGAACCTTGTCGGCGACGCCAAAAATGCCTCGGAGGGGACCAATCAAGGCTTCCTGTCTCGCAGTTTCCAGATCGGCGTTCGTGGATTCTGTGGCCTCCTTCAATTGGGTATCGATCCATCCGACGAGGTCACCGTCGGCGATGTCTCTGACGAACAGGAAGAATGAGGCCGCGGTTTGATTTAGCCTTCCGTTGCGGAGGCGTGGCCGAGGTACTGGACAGGCGTCGATATGATCGGGCTCGGCGCAAGTAAAGCTGCCCTTGTCGTACCGGCAGCCCTCGTAGTCCCAATAGGTTTGAAGCTTTGGGCAGGAGGGGCAAGCTTGAAGGCTGGCCTCCATTATGGCCCAGGACGCGCTCCCATGCTTTTCCATGTAGCTCCGGGCTGCCTGATCTGACACGCCCTGAAAGCTGAACGCCGTCAGGAGCCAATCAAAAATGGGAGGTGTATCGCGCGATGCGACAGCTTGATCGAGGGCCGCGTGGCGAAACTCGTCATCGATCTCATCGAGCAACGACAGTGATCCAGCGAACGTACAGACCGCGCGAATGCCCCAGCCTGGCCGTCGGCCAAATAGCCATCCCATTGCGACCAGAACACCCGCGCTCCCATAAGCGCGTTGGCCCGATCAAGATCGGATATCATCCACCCTCGAAACAGCATGACCGAGCGGGGGGCATTCCCGGCGAGTTGCTCGGGCCAAATCCGAAAGCCACGATAACCATCGACCAGGGCCGCGATCCCCTTCGCTTTCAATTGAACTCGCTGCCTTTGAGGAATGTAGACTGCGAGATTCGACCAGCCCGGCGCGGCCTGGGGAATGCTGTCGCGCCCCGTGGCCTTCAATACCTCAGCAGCGTAAGCATCAATGATGAGGGTGCGGCCCGTTCGCTTTGCTGCGCGATAAATCGTTACCACACGGTCAATGTTCTGGGCTGAGCAGGCGACCAGGGCGATGCCTTCGGTCTGCTCGAAGCGAGTGACGAACGTCTCCTCAAGGTCTTCCTCTGACGGAAACGTCTCGTCGTCAGACAAACGGCCGAGGCTCGACCCTTCCATCAACATGAGGTCGATGTTGCGAGGTGGATCACTGATCAGCGCGTCGAACAGCTTGTGTTTCCGGCCGTGAGCGCGAAGGTCACCGGAATAGAATACGCGCTTGCCGCCGGATGTGATTTCCATGGCGTAGGCATCAAAGCCCGAATGATCCACGAGGCGCGGAGTGACGGTGAAAGGGCCGATCTGAATTGGCTTGCGATGCTCAAGGTAGCGACTTGCACTCAAGGCGACGGCGTCGGGGACGAAATCGGCGGCCGCCCGGATGATGCTCTCGGTCGCCTTCCCCATGATCAGCGGAACCGCGGGGTTGACCTTCGGCACCAAGCCCCAATGGTCCCGATGACCATGAGACAGGACGATAGCGAGAAGGCTAGCGCTGACCGTGGAAAGCCCATCGACATCGGGTAATGGTGTGGAAGCAAGGTCTCTGGCGTTCAACGGAAGACCAAGGTCGAGCAGGATTCGGGCCCCCCCACTCTCCAGCTCGATACAGGTGCCGCCGATCTCCCGGGTTCCCCGATGAACTCGCAATCTCACTACGCTACCTCGTCCCCATTCCAATCTTCTATATTCAATCGAGACCCTAAGAAATTTACACGTTATGGAATATTCGTAAAAAATATTTTCATGGCGAAGCGTCCCTGCCGATGTCAACTAGATTGGTTGCAATGAGTGGTCAATATGAACGAACGCATGACCTTCGCGATTGGAGACATTCACGGATGCTTCGAGGAGCTCAGGTCTCTGCTCGATGCCTGCCGAAGGAGCGCGGGCGACATCGAGCACGAATTCCTTTTCCTGGGCGACTATGTCGATAGAGGGCCCGCCTCCGACGAAGTGATTACCTGTCTGATGCGAGAACAGGCTAGCGCCCCGTCGCGATTTCGCTGCCTCCTGGGCAATCACGACCATATGCTTTGCCGCGCCGCGGATCGGAGCCGCTCCGATGCCGACCTCATTCAGTGGTGGGCGAACGGCGGCGAGGAGACGCTGGATGCTTACGGCATCGACGATCCCTCGGATCTCCCGGCGGAGCACCTCGCGTGGATGAGAGCGCTGCCTCTTCAAGTCCACGACGAGCACAGGTTGTTCGTTCATGCCGGAGTAAGACCCGACGTTCCCTTGGAGGCCCAGTCCAAGGACGACATGTTGTGGATACGTGAACCATTCCTGTCCTCAAGGCTGTGGCACGGTGCTCTCGTGGTGCACGGCCATACGCCAACGGCAACGCGTGCCCCCGACGTTCAAGCCAATCGCGTCAACCTCGATACGGGAGCCTGTTTCGGGGGACCTCTCACCGCAGCCGCCTTTGGTCTGGTACGGCCAGGGCCCCTATTTTTTGTCAACAGCGACGGCCTGAAGTTTCAACTGCGATCTGGGTCCGCAACGATGCGTGCTCCCAAGAGCGCCTAAAAGCTGCAGAAAACGAAGCCAACCGGCAATTTCGCTTGGATTGTTATGGCCGCCACGACGCAGGGTCTGAGAGGGAGATAGGTCGCCATACGGGCTCTGAGCCAAACCTTATTGAGTCAATGCGACCAACCTCAATCTTTGCTTCTTCGTAGCGATGCGCAGGGCTGAGCCATCCTTTGTGCTTTAGGTTCCGATCTTCTTTCCTTGCAACCGTAACCAGCGGCCAGCGGCCCAGCGTCTCGACGATCTGATCTACGGTCGGTTCCGTAAGCTTCTGAAGCTCGTCATACATGAGGTCCAACGGGAGAGGATGCTCTAGAACAGTCCCGTTCTTGTATTCTTCCCAAGTGCAAGCGATCAAGGACGCAGCATTTCGGCTAACGAACAAGTTGATGGCTTTGAGTTGAGTGCTGTCGCGGTATTTAGGCTCTTTGACAGGGCTATGGTACTTAACCAAATGCAGGGATTCAGAAATTGTTCGCATGTTGCGCCCGATCCGACCGGCCTCGTACTTCACGCCTGCTGCCAGACAGGATCGAATCGCCTGCACTTGAATTCTTGTCACTACGTCAATGTCATCGATCATTGATGCGCCAGCAAAGACCTAGCCGACGCAACGATAGTGATCCAGCGACTGTCCAGATTGTGCGGATCAAAGCGTCGGAGTGATTGTGTGGTTCAAGAAGCACGGTACACCGAGCAGTCAGCCTTGACGAGGCGGCAGAACGATCTTTACAGCCAACGGCCGATTCTGTGCGTCCAGGCTTGTCTCTAGAAGATCAATATCCGCTTCACGGCACCGATTTGATTTCGCCCCATTCGGATCTATTCCTTCCACTAGAAGCTTTCCCGGACCGGTGAAGAGCACGTAACCATCAGCATGACCACTTGTAATCGGTTCGCTTGCATCTCCTTCTAGCCAAATAATCTTACGAACTCCAAAATGCAAAAGGCTCTGCTTGATAGTGTCAATCCTCTGATCGTCGGTTCGACCGAACGCAGGGTTTCGGTTCGGGTTGAGCAGGCAGCTCTTCGTGGTAATGACCGTTCCATCACCATCGGTGACCATCGAACCGGCCTCTGCGATGAACGATGCGGATTCAGGTGGGATGCCCAACGAGGATGCAATCAAGCCAGCTAAACGGTCGCCCGGCCGGGCCGGGCGAAGGGGCGGGGAGCCCCAGCCATTGAAGTTCCAGTCGATTGCAACGGGTGCGCCGTCTTGCAGCCCGAACGTAGGCAAAATGTCTCGGATCCAAATATCGTCAACGGGAGCCGGGACAATTTCGATATTGCTACTAAAGTTCTGATATCTCGCCTCAGCCGTTAGGTCCGGCGGCACCAAAAGCCTAACCGGTTCATATTCGGCGACCGTGCTGATAACCTCGCGAAGCTCTCGCTTCGCCGTGCTGCCCGTGCCCAAAGGTGCCACCGAGGCTCTCTCCAGTTGGCTCGCGTCGGCCCGTGGTGTCGGTCGCATACCCTGTGGGGGACCGACGAGGACGAACCGAAGGCCGCGCCCAAGCAGCCACACCGTACCTGCGACAGCCAATATAGCGATCAGTAGGGATAAATCGCTTTGCGATAGTCGTCGTCCTTACCACGTGGTGCGGCGTGCCTTGGAAGCCCTCATCTCTTGTTCTGTCGCGGCCGAAATGTGGCTGTTGATGGAATCATCTCGGGGAGGGCAACTGCTCCAAGTCGTTTCGGCGGCGTGGAGGTGGTGACGCGCCACAGCAAGGAGTTTCGCTTTCGATATGAAGTGCGCCTCCTCTTCCGCTAGGATGTCCTCTGGCGTGGGCGGTGCGTTGCCACTTCGATCTTGGCGGTCCAGCTCCCTATCTTGAGCATCGCCGTCCAACGCGATGTCGTAGCAGTAGAACACATCGGTCGCGCGCGTCATGCCGCCGGTCAGCTCAAAGCAAAGTTTGCAGCCCTCCAAAAGTAGGTGGTGCGTGTATTCGTCGGTCAACTCGTCCAGTTGGGCGAGGGGGTCACGGTCCGCATGTTTCAGAAAGTTGGCCAGTTTGCGCGTATCGTCTGATGGATTGTCGCGCATGCGCTTCGCCCAAACGCCGCCAGCATTGGTGGCCTCGTCATAACTAATCAGGATCGAGAAGGTGGCCCAAGCCAGCGTGTGCACGGGCAAATGGTCTTGCTCGTACAGATACAATTCTATCGCGATATCGAGCTGACGCTGCGCTGCTTCCAGCTTTGATATGGGCATTGCGATTGCCTTCGGCGAGCATTTTAAAATCTGACCTGCGGAGAGATCGTCAAATACGCGGACAGAAATTTCGTATCTTATTTGTCCGTTACGCGCTGCAAGATCATGTCCCAAGAAATAGACATGCCTATGCTTATCCAAATCGACGGCAGCCTCTTTCTGACATTGTCAGGAATTCTTCTAAAACGACATTGACAATGTCGGGTACTTGGCCTTTAATAGGAGTTATGCGTGACGACATCCACAAGAAAGTGCCCAGGCCGCCAAAAGTGCAGCGGTGGGTTCGCTTGTCCGTCAACGATGCTGATCGCCTCGCCGGTCGCGGGTTCGAGGGATTTCAAGAAGCTATGCGCGACACGTGCCGCCGAGACCTGAGTCCCAGCTTTGTTGTAGAACTCAACAAAACCCTCAGCGGACCGAGTGGACTCTTTGGTCATCTTTCAGATGCCGCTTCTCCACGGGACCTGCGCGGGCGCGGCGGCCCGGCGGAATGGGAAGTCCTGACGGAGGCCAAGCGGCTAATAGCGACGGGCGCACAACCAGACATAATTGCGCAGCGCGCGGTTGAAACGGTCATGAAAAACCGAGCGGATGCTGACATCCGCGTTACGACCGCCGTTCTTCCCCGTCACGACAAAAAAACTGCCGTGGTGCTTGAAAGCATGAAATCGGATGCCGCGCGCATGGACTACCGCGCGCTCGCCGAATCCGTTTGTAACGGACGCATTTACGAGCGTCCCAACCGCAGCGCGGGCGGTTTGGACATTGACGGAGATTTGCTTGGGGGAGGCGATAGATGAGTAATGAAATCGTAGATGTGAGTATCCGCTGGCCGGGCATGAAAAAGGCGCGGACGGCGCAAATCGACTGCGTCATCACCCAGGATATTCGGCTCTCGCCTAACGCCCTTCAGGATTACAGTGCGAAGCTATTATCAGGCAAAGAACAGGATCTCGTTATTGTCGCGGGATCGGTTGCCTATGCTGACCGCATGGTTCGACGCAAGCGCGCCAAAGGTTGGGCACGGCACATCGCGCTTACCATACCGGTCAGCACGCCTGCGTTCTGGAACAAACCGGAAACCTTCACCCCACTGCTCGACAGCCTTGAATATGTCAGCGGCGATCAGTGGGTGATCCACTTCGTTCAAGGCCCGGCGGAAACGCTGGCAAAGAAGCAGACCAGTCTCGACTTCACGCTGGATAACTACGTCGTCGTGCCCTTCAGCGATGGCCTCGACAGTTTCCTACAATGGCAGTTGCTCAAGAAAGAGACGCCAGAGCTCAACATTCTTCGCGTTCATACTTCTTCCCGGGCGAGCAACCACGTGCGCAACGCGCTGATCGACGGTCATGGTGACAAGTCTGATCAGCGCCTTGCCATGCCCATTTCTCTGGCGGTCGGCGCACATCCGGAGCCGACGTACCGCACCCGAACGTTTCTATTCTTTATTATGGCGGCGCTCGCCGCGCACAAGTTCAAAGCCAAGAAAGTGATTGTTGGCGAGAATGGCGTCGGCATGCTCGGGCCCGGCATGATTCCGTTTGGCGATGAATGTCCACATCGCACGACGCACCCGGCATTCACGCGGCGGCTTTCCGCATTTATCAACCGCGTTATTGGTAGCCGCATCGAGTTCGATCATCCGCAGCTTTTTCGAACAAAAGGACAGGTGCTCGCCCATGCCGTCCGTTACGGCGTCACCGGATGGCAAAAGACGCACTCTTGCACGCGCGGGCCTCGCACTGAACTAGACGGCATGCCCTGCGGGATTTGCGGCGGCTGTCTCCTGCGGCGTACTGCGGTGCATGCCGCCGGTCAGCCGGAGGGTCAATATTTCTGGAATGACTTGTCCGGCGGAAATCTTGATGATTGCCGCGCAAATCCAGCATCGCGTGCAATGCGCCCTTCGGATATCGACATAGGGGTGCACGGTATCACCGACATGTCCTGCTTCGCCGAACTAGCGCAGCCGATGACTTCTCCGGAGATTTTTGATCGTGCAGCATGGGAGCTCATCGGCAAGCCCGACGCTTCTCTTGCTACTACCGCAAGACAGATTAAGGAGCTAGTGGACACGCACGCGCTTGAATGGAGTGCATTTCGTGCAAGATTCAGCGAGAACGGTTTTTTGAATGCCTGCTAGGAAGTGTGACTGATGGCGCGTCTTGAAGATATCGAAGCAACGGAAATAGGAGATCGCCTGCGTATCGCTCGCGGAGAGGCGAAGCTTAATCAGGAGGACGCCGCCAAGGCACTTTCCGTCTCAAGGCCAACCATCATCGCCATTGAGAAAGGCCAGCGGAAGGTCAAGCTGGACGAACTCAATCAGTTGGCCGAGCTATACAACCTTCCGCTCAACCGCCTTCTAGCGCGTGATGCTGTGCAACTGGATTTGCAGGGCCGGTTCCGCCGCGTGGATGTCAACGAGAAGGACTCCGCACAAGTCATCGCCCAGCTCAATAAACTCGCCAGCGCATCGGTCGAACTTGAACGGCTGCTGGGCCTGAAGCCTTCACAGCTCTATTTGCCTGAACAGCCGATCAGACCTGGATCGGTCGAGCGGCAGGCCGAAGATGCGGCAGCCGAGTTACGCCATCGCCTCGGTCTGGGTCTTTCAGCAATTCCGGACATTGTCTCTCTGTTGGAAGATGAATTGAGCATGCGGGTGTTCGTGCGCGGATTGCCGTCGAAGACGGCGGGCGTGTTTGCGTTTGATCCGGCCGTCGGCGCGTGCATCCTACTGAATGCGAAGCACCCGTGGGAGCGGCGGGCAATGACGGCGGCGCACGAGCTTGGGCATTTCCTTACCAACCGTTCCGCAGTCGATATGGTCGAGGTTGATGAATCCCTTAGCGGCCCCGACGAACGCTTCGCCAATGCGTTCGCCTTTGCCTTTTTGCTGCCGCCATCTGGTCTTCGCCGTAGGTTTCAGGAAATCGTTGAAGCTGACAACAAGTTCACGGCGCGGCATCTCATCTTACTCGCACACACGTTTCATGTTTCGGTCGAGGCCATTTGCCGTCAACTGGAGCGTCTCGAACTGTTGCCGCAGGGATCTTTTGACAGCCTCAAACGTCGGGGCCTGAACAAGGACTCCGTGCGTGGCGTATTGGGCGATCTGGCTCCTACGCATGACCGCACGCCGAAAAACCCGCGCCTAGCTCATCTCGTTGCATCGGCCTACGGCCGTGGGCTGGTATCGGAAGGACAACTGGCCCGGATGCTTGGCATAGAGCGCGTTGAGGTCCGCGAGCTTATTGATGTGTTCGGCGATGCCGAGGGAGACGAGTTGGTAATCGATGTCTCCTGAGCAAGCGGACGCGCTGATATTTGACGCCAGCGTCATCATTAATCTTCTTGGAACGGGGATGGCCGGGCGCATCGTTCGGCTGCTCGACCATCCCGTGACGATGGCGGATCGGACCTTTCGTGAAATCCGTCGTCACCCGATCAACGGCTGCGACCATGCGGGCGAGCTTGACGAACTCGCTCGCGGCGGACACCTGCGCATAGAGACGTTGAACAAAGACGCCAACTCTCTCTTCTTTGATCTTGTCGCCGACGATCTTGACGGCGGTCTAGACGACGGCGAAGCCGCTGCCATTGCCTTGGCCGTCTCGACGGGGCCGTCCACCGCCGTCATTACCGATGACCGCAAAGCGCGCAATCTGCTTGCGCGCCGATGGCCGATGCAGCGGATTCATTGCAGCATAGATATTCTCGCGGTACAGAAGATTGAAGCCTCTCTTACGCGGCCAATACTGGCGGATGCAATCTACTCAGCCCTCAAGAATGCCCGGATGCGGGTGCCTGTGGCGAAGCGGGCGTGGGTGACCGATCTTATAGGCGCGGTCCGCGCAACCGATTGCCCATCACTCGGCTCGATGACGTAACGCAACATCAGCCAACTATTTGTGTTGATGCATACCGTTGCTATAGCGGCGGGATGCCGCGCGGATCAGGCTTGAATAATGGTTTGCAAGCCTCCTCGAAGGCCCTATTTGAATGCTAGCCGTCCCTATAGAGATCGTGCTCTAGGCTGTTTCGTTCGCGGCGCTCTGCCCGGACGTACGCTGCGATGCGCGACGCATTGCGGGAGTGCCGAAGGGGTGATGTCCGTCATGACTCACGAGCGGAAAGTCTCCATGACCCGGTCTGTCGCAGGATGTGTCCTGTTCTTCACCTTCACCCAGTCCTTTGACCGACCGCCACGATAGGGCCGGTCGCGCCGCTTCGATACTAGACCTTCGAGGCCCATCCGGCAGGCGGCACGAAACAGGTCCGAGCCAATCTCACCCTGCTCGAATGGTGCCACGAAGATGCCATCCGGCCGCAGCGCCAGCAGGCGGTCAAGGTTGGTCTTGCGCATCGACAGGGGCAGGCCGCGCAGATCATCACCGTCTAGCGCCATGATGTCGAAGGCGTACAGTTGCACCTCGTGGTCATGCTTGCGGGAATGCAGCGCGTTGAAGTCGGCAACACCATTGACGCCGAGCACCACGGCCTCGCCGTCGATCACGAACTGCCGGTGCCGGTTCTTCAGCGCTGCCTCGACGATCCACGGATAGCGCTGGGTCCAGTTGTAGCCGCCTCTGGTGATCAGGCGCACGCGGTCGCCGTCGCGCTCCAGCCGAAGCCGGTAGCCGTCGTATTTCACCTCGTGAAGCCAATTCGGGCCGGAAGGGACGTTGGTAGCCTTGGTAGGAAGACAAAAATCAAAACCTTCAAGCATGCTGCCAAGATAGGCGTGTGAGCGATTTTTGCGAGTCCGGCCGGATGCGCCACTGCCTTAGATCGTTGGTGCCCCGAGGCCACAACTCAGCGTCGGTGGAAGTCAATGAAGTCGAGCACCGAGTCCGGCACCTCGCCGAACTCAACGTAGCGTCGGCGCAGCTCGTCCGCGACATCGGCGGTCACGTCACGCGACCAGCCTTCGGCGGTATTGAAGGCAACGATGCGCAGCGGCTTCCTGTACTGGCCATCCAGTAGGTCGCGGATCAACGCCTCGCGATTGGCCCTTCCGACATCCGTCTCGCGCCATGAGCATCCGAGCCGACCTCCGAAGTCATCCAGAACGAGATAGGTATCCTGATCCGCCTCGTGGGGCACGATTGAAGGTGAGCTACGCATCACAAAGGCCCTCCTGTGCTCCATGTTTGCACAGGAACCAAGCCGGGCCAAGCGGTTGGGGCGATCACACGGGAGCAAAGGAGGGCCGCTCCCGGGCGCTCAGGCGAACAGAGCGGCGCCCGCATCAGTGAATTTCACGTACGTTCCGCTCTCGTGCAGCAACAGCCAGCCGTTGGCTATGGCCCGCTCAAGACCAGCCCTGTACTCGGCGGGCGTGCCCTTCAATTCGAACAAGAACGGCCCGTTGATCTTCTCGATGTAGATGCGGCCGTCCTGCACCGGCTCGAATGCGTTCGCCAGCTCAATCAGCTTGCGCGCGGCGGCGTCCGGGTCGGCGAAGGGGCGGTCGGTGACGAATTTCATGGTGCAATCCGAGTCGGCTGTAGATCGTACACCGGACATAAACGGTAGTTCTGCAATGGGCCCAGGCCGTGTGCGTTTTCACACAGCCTGGGCCAGGTGTATCCCATTCAGTACGGCCGTGGTTGAACATAGGCGCAACGCCAGCCTCGCCTGGGCGCTTGTGGCAGACAGCGACAGTCCACCTATCAGCAACAACAGCAGTCGTTTCCCGACCAAGCTTCGCGCCCCTCTTTGATCAAAAACCAAACGATTGCCAGCGAGCCCACGCCGTCGATCCACCACGCGCCCGGAGAATAAGGAACCGAGCGCAATTATCGAACTCGGTGGTGCTGGCGAATGGGGTGTTCCGGGGGGCATCGAGTTATGGCCCATCGGCCGCCGTTGAGTTCACCCCCATCAAGGATTGGCTTGAAATAGGAATTCCAGTGCCGCAGCGCACGGCTGGGAATTATCGCAGCTATGCAGTTGAGCACCTGCAACGGCTCGGCTTTATTCGTCGCGCACGTGAACTCGGCTTTTCGATTGAGGACGTGCGTGAGCTGTTGAAGCTAGCTGCACATACCGAGGGGCAATGCCAAGAGGTGGACCAACTCGTGGCCCAACACCTGGGAACCATTGAACGCAAGATCGAGGCGCTGACGCGCCTGCGGCGCGAGTTGCGCGATACCCTGAGTTCGTGCAAGGGCGGACGCATTTCCGAATGCCGGGTCCTTCAATCGCTGTCGCCCGTTCCGACGGACCCCAAAAAGAGAGTTCGTCGCGCGTCCCGCCGCTGACTATAGCGATGTCGCCTTCGGGTCAGACCCCGAAGTGCCCGGCCGCCCGAAATGGTCCGCTGTCCCTTCAGGCTGACCTGCTCTTTCGCCGCCTCCCACTATACTGCCGCCCGATCTTCCTTCTCCGCGCCACGCATTACGATCCTGAGCGCATCATCTGGTAACCGCCGCTGCAACGCCTTCGCCTCATCCCACGGTGCCCGCATCCAAACATCGCGCTCTTCGGCGGTGGTCAGGATCACCGGCATCGCCTTCGGATGGATCGGCTTAACGATGGCATTCGCCTCGGTTGTAAGGAAGCCGTAGACCTGATGTGGTCCGGGTATCGGCTTTGACTTGGGGCCGCGGTCACCATTGAACGCCGTCCAGATGCCTGCGAAAGCGAACAGGGGGCGGTCTTCGTTTAGGGCGAACCAGACCACGTCCTTCTTCTTCGTCTCCGGGTTCGGCTCCGGCGCGTATTCGGCAAAGCTGTTGGCTGGGACCAAGCACCTATTCTCCGGCTTGAGCCAGCCGCGCCAGTGCGGTGATGACGTATTGCGGATGTTGGTGACGGGTGGGCCGCCCGTGCGCGGCGGTGGCGGCATGCCCCAGCGCATCGTCACCATCTCGGTACCCGCATCCGTATTGCGGATAACGGGTGCCGGGTAGTCTGGGAATACACCCTGCATCGGCGGGAGGTTGCCAACATATCGGTTGACGACCCGGAATAGCGCTATGATCGCGGCTTGGTTTGTTGTGATAGAATACAGGTTGCACATCTTGGAGGAATGCTGGCTCGGGAACAGACTTTAATTTTTTGGAGGGAAAAGATGATTGATCAACGTACCGCCCCATGGGCGACGCTGTTGCTACGTGTAACCCTCGGTTCGCTTTTCATTGCTCACCTGTATTGGAAGTTCACCATACTGCCGGGTGGCCTAGACACTTGGTGGGGGAATTTTGCAAAGAACGGCTATCCGTCAATCACGCCTTGGTATTGCATATCGGCGGAGTTTGTTGGCGCGATCTTGTTGATACCCGGCATATGGACCCGCTGGGCAGCACTGTACACGCTGCCGTTGATCGCCGGAGCAGCACATTTTTGGGCAATTCGAAAGGGGTTCTTCTTTACCGGAGCGGGTTCGGAGCTTCCCATTGTTTGGTCCGTTATGCTGGTAGTCCAAGCCTTTTTGGGCGATGGCGCTTACGCGCTTGTCCCGTCGCTCGGTAGTCGAATGGAATTGAAGCCCGCCTAGCTCACTCAATCTCCAATGCTCTTAGGTTACGGATGAGCATTGGCATCATCCGAGCAGCCCGATGGTCTGCCGCCCGCGCGGATGCAGATCCTGTACAGCCACGGCTCGACGTAGCTGCCCTTCCACATTCCGCGCCCGGCTCGCTCAGCATCCCTCTGCGCCGCATCGTATCGGCCCTTAGAATATTCCGGCCAGTCCAAGGCGAGGCCATTCCTCACCAGCCACTCACCTAGATCAACGTCCCCCACCGTGCATGTGGCCACCGTGCGCCCGTAGCGGTCGAGACTGATCGGATTGCAGTTCACGGGGCGCTTGGCAATGAAAGCGTCGAGATCGTTGGCGGCCTGCGCCCCGCGCAACCAGCTTGCCGCCAAACTTGGCGATGAACGGCACGACCGCTTCGCGGTATTCCTGAAATCTGGCTTGGTCAGAAATGGTGGATTGGACAAGGAAATATGCTGGCATGGTCGATCCTTTGCATTGTTGCACGGGACTAGGCAGCGGAGTGCAATGGCCTACTTCAAACAAGAGCAGCTTATATCAGACCGCCTGATGCGACCAGCCGTCCGGTGCTGGGTCCTAGCTGCCACACACCCCAGCGGCTGCAAATGCAAGCACGGCAGGAAACTTTCTAACTTAACGCGACGGCGAACGCGCCCGCACCTAAACCAAAAAAATAGCCCGTCACCGCAACGATGGTAGACATGGAAAAATCTTGAACTCTTTGATCAGTGGAATCCAAGCGACGGAACGCGAGAACACCAAAAAGAAAGGGTATAAAGAGAAAGGCCCAAAGGAACGGCTTAACCCGGTCCCATTTGCTTTGACCCTGTGAAGCTTCAGGCGGCTCTATTTTCGGCGCTGGATTTTGCGAAGGAGCCGGCGCGCCAAGCTTAGTATTGGTTTTTCCGTTTCTTGCTCCCTTTTTCCATTCAGTAGCCCTGGCCGAATTTAATAGGGGTAGATTGGAAGAAAACATCTGCTTCACTCGCAAAGACGCGCTGGCGTCGATCCAATTGCGAATTGATCGGACTGAATCAGTATTCAAGCGACTGATCCTCTCTGCATCATTTTGCAGTGCGGCTATTTTGTCTCTTTGATTCTCAAGAGAGGGAGCATTTGCAAGTTGGGCAAGATTGTTTCGTAACGAGTCGACAGCGGCTCGTTGCTCTTCCATGTTTCCGCTCATTATCTCAGAGAAGCTTTGATCGAATTCTTCGCGCAGGCCGAGAGCGTTGTGAACGTCCCTTGCATACGGGAAGACGGTAAAGGCGGCATACGCAGCAAACAAAGTAGCAACCATGAACACGGATAGGAGCTTCGCCTTAGGCGGTTCGCTTGTGCTGTGGCTCTCTGAAAGGGTCATGCGATTCCTCCAGAAAAGTGAGAAGAATAACAGTTCTAAGCCAAGTAGCAACTGACAGCATACTATCGCGGAAGGCGGGACGAGGCCGCAACCTCTTGGCAGCACGAGCCGGTGTCCGAAGGAGGTCGCGCCTTCCAATGGCATAGGGGGGCTTGCGTCTCCCAGCGTGGCCGGGCTTTGACCGGCATCCAAGCGATCTTCTACGCACGATCACCCGAATCATAGGAATCGCGGTCACCTATGAAGTCGGTCAAAGCTCCGCGATAACACGAAAGGAAACACCTTCAACATGGCTAATGCCACAAAGACGAAAGCACCGAAAGCCGACGAGCCGTGCGGCTTCTTCATGTTCAAACACCAAGACGAGCTTGCCGCGCTGTGGGATTTATACGGAGACCAAGACAATTTCTATTGGGATCGCAGCATGAGGCTCCCGATAGCCGGCACCGAACCGCCGGCCAAGTTCAACATTCTAGAAGAGCATAATAAACTGGAAGCGGCTTGGCTTTGCGGTGAGATTGACGGCGAGGAATGCTTTTCTCTCGCCGAATATCGCGACGCCTACCTTCAAAGGCTGTGGAATGAGCGCGGCGACAAAAAGCGATTTCTCTGGGAGCCGGGAATGCACCGGCCCCGAACCACTCAAATCGGAATTTCCAAAATGGCATTTTCAGGCGTTCACATCACGTGCGGCTTCACCGGCTTCACGAGCGACAAATTTCCGCAGCAGCGACGCATCGCCCTGTTGGGGACCGCTGTTTGGTCCGAAACCATGTCGTCACCCGGTACGACAACGCACGCAAGCCCGTACGAAGACGAGCTAGCGGGCGAGCCGGTTTTTTCGCTCTATTCGTCGGCCGATATTTACTTCGCAATCGGCCCAAATCCCGACGCCACGAACGGCACGCGACGTTTCCTGCAGGCAAATACGCCAATGGATATTTTTGGCGACAGGGCCGGCGGCGAAAAGGTCGCGTGGGTATTGGCTTAACGCTGATGGCCCAAGCCGATGCCGAGTTGCACCGCTTTGTTGCGCAACGACGGTACGGTGCGCTTCATTAGCTTGGAAATCTTCGTAACCGGCGTGCGCGCTTTTGAGTGCGCGCGCAGTTCCTTCAAGTCTTCGCGACTATAGGGTCGGCGCGCGACCTTCTTCACTTTCTTGGCCAATTCTAATTACTCCGCGATGTTTGTTCGCGGGGCTTCTAGCATGAAAGAGAAATGACACAACAATTAATTTTACTACACACACACGTCCGATCTTCGGAGCCGGTCGCAAGTAACGTAGTCGATTTCGAAACGCGTCGACCGTTGACGCAGGCGGAGGCAATCCAACTCAGCTTCAAGGGATCAGCGGCCTATGTGCGACGTCGATGCGAAATGACGCGAAGGGCCAGAACCTGAAATGCCCACTGCGAGCGGATGCTTTCGCTTTTTTACGAGCGCTCCTCAGCGCGTTGGCGTCCGTGGGTCTTCATTGGAGTCAGCTGTTGCCATTGCGGAGCAACGCTGTCTTGACCCAATCCTGTAGGTACCGGATTGCAACTGGATGAGCATATGTCCAGCTGTGCGTGATCCCCTCCAATCTAAGTGGATCAGCACTCCAGTCGATATGCACCATGGAATGGGGCCCAAATGGAAGAGGCTCAATCGCCAGCTCAACAAAGAACCCAATAGAGAATTCCATCCAACCAAACGCCATTGAGGTTAGCGCTTGCACAAGAAAAATGAGAAGCGCAGCGACTGAAGCGGCAATTAATGAGCAATACGCAATCCAGAGCGTTAAGACCAGCCAGTAGGGTATCCCCAATGCACGAATCGTCATGTCACGATCAGCCGGCGATACAAATGATGTCCACCAAGTCAGAATCAAGCCGAGAAACGTGAAATATGCAGCGCCCTTCCATGTGCCAGACAGAGCGGGCCTGATTATGAGTTGCAGCAGTTGAGAAACCTTCATGCTAAGCCACGCGATGGATTGAACCGCTGAAAGCCCTGCGGCAGCTTCATCTCCCGAACAGCGCAAGAAAAGGTAATTGCCAGGGGGTAGGTCAGCAGTTTGTCTCTGATGAGCTTCCGTAACCAATTTTTCGAAGTTTCCAAACTTGCGAATGGTAAAGTAGACGAACAACCCGAAGGCTGCAGCTAGACCGAAAGAAGACGGATAAAGCCATAAGGCGTTACTCAAATAATCTCCTCCAAACAACTGGATGAATTGATAGGGAAAAAATGCACTAAAAGCGTATAGCAACAAAAACGACGGAACATAGAATTGAAGAGCGGCGTGCACCCTCGGGCGAATGGCGATAAACGGCGTTGATAAGAACGCACAACCGCTCAGCGTATTTGCCACGCTTTGATATTCTTTTAGAAAGTACGCGATAGCACTCCCCCCGTGACTATGACCGATGATGAAAATTCTTTCGTCCCTCGATGCCGACTGAATTGTTTGCACGAGGGAACAAATTTCAGTGGCAGCAGTCAGACGTGCACTAGCCCTGTTCTTGCCGGACCATTTCAACTCCTCAAGACGGTAACGCTCACCTGCTGCGCTCGCAGCTAGGGCCAGACCATCCCGCAAAGCCGGCCAATGAGACGCTTTTGCCCAGGTGCCGTGTACCAGAATGAACGTGGCCATCGTAGCCTGCCTATCTGTTGCAAACCTCAATACTTTTTTTCGTATTTCCTTAGACCAGTCGCGGACCGCAAATTGTAGGCTATCAAATTGGCGAGGGTCAGTCTGCGGCTATCTCGGCGATTTGCAGCTAGTTGGGCTGAGGGTCACCGACTCCGCCGACGTCGCCTGCCACTCAATGTCAGCATCACATACGAAAGCCGACCTACTGCCAATCAACATCGATGGTACCGGAGCACACCCGACTTTGCTTTGCGTTCAGCAACAGATTGCAGAACTTAAGCAGTCTCTGCCGCACCATCGTTAAGACTGTGACGCAGGCAAAGAACATGAGGGCTCTGTAACGCGCATCGGGGCGGTTCGAAAGGGCCGCCCTAACTGTTCGAACCATTGCCTACCCCCGCAAACGGTGACGCAAGCTGAACCGGCCGGTTTTGGTCGCTCCACGACTTGAACGGCGAGCGAACTGGCTGCAATCTCTGCCCGAACTGAATCCCGTGGGGAAGCGCGAATGGGACTGAATAAATTTGGCGAAGCGACACTATCGAGCTTTTTGACAGCAATAGCACCGTGGGAGGCAGGCTATGAACACAACTCCTTCGCTTATGTCGCGAAGAAGCAAGAAGGCCTATTTGTTATTTCGCAGGCTGCGATCTGGCTTAGCACAATGGAATCCAAGGTGCCTTTTCGTTACTTCGAAACAGAGAACATCTGCGCCGAACACGTTAGGTTGACCGACCTAAACCTAAGTTATTCGGAGTGCATCAACGATCTTTGTGCCGGCAAGATTGTAACTCCACACGGCGGACGGTTCTTTCCTGCCCCTATAAACGGTGGGTGGCATGATGCTCACTTCACGCCCGTTCATCCATCTGCCTTGCAATCTCAGCATCGCGTGAATGTTTTGCAGATTAAGGGTCAGCAGCAGATAATAGAGAGTGGGCCGTCTATAGTCGATTGGGAGCTTAGGGGAGCGGAGACGCCTTACGACACCGTGCAGGAGCTTCTTAGCGAATATGGGCTAGGCGGCTTGTTTGCGGACAGGATTACTTTGGAAGTGATCGCACGCGAGATAATGGGATTTGACGGGGACGTTAGCAGAATTGACGGGGAAACGGCGACCATCGTAGTTCGCCTCGCCAATACATTGAGCTGCAGCGATGCTGCGGTTGGATATCGCGAAATTACGCCCGGCAAGACCAATCGAGGCAAAATAATGGGATCGCAGTTCAGCTGGAAGCAGGCGGACTCCTTTCAAATTGGTGCCTACGAAATGAAGGTGCAAAGGGCGGCGATTGTGCACTGCTATGCGATGTACCAAAACATAGCCCAAACTCATTGGTACGTCAGTGATCCAACAACATCACAGAATCCGCGTCGGGTTATGTTCGAATCCTTTGATACTGGGATGGCCGTATTGAAGGAATTTCTTAGTCGCACTCATGGAAAGGGCCAGGATGCGCGGGACTTTGAAGTTGGCATTGCGTGGCTATTCTGGATGCTTGGTTTCGATGCAGTTCAATTTGGTTCGACAGCTCGCACACAAGATTTCGCGGACTTGATTTTGATGACCCCCAAAGGTCACGCCGCAATTATCGAATGCACAACAGGCTTGTTGCGAGCCGACAACAAGTTGCCGAAGCTTGTAGCACGGCATTCGAACGTACGGGCGCGACTTGATCAGTCCAATAACCGACACATCAAGCTTTTGCCTATAATGATTTCGAACCTGACAAAGATGGAATTGCAAGCTGATCTTGAACAGGCGGAGAGGCTTGGGGTTGGAGTCATGACGCGAGAGGATTTGGACCAGTTAGTGAATCTAACGATCACCACGACCAATGCCGATGAACTATTTGCGCGTGCAGAGAAGAATATAGAGGCTCTGAAAGCCGGCTCTGCTGGCGCCGAACCTGAGCTCCCGCTATCGTAGCTGGCCTTAGCGGTTTCGTCAGGATGTATGTAGCTTGAACCATCCAGCTACGATCAACCAAGCCCCAATCGCCAGCCGCGTAATCCCGCTGCGTGGCCTCAGCGCCGAGATTGCGAAGAGCACTATCAGGGTCGCTGGCAGACGCCCAAAGGCTCGCTGCAGGGCCGGCGCCTTCGACAGAATCTTATCTAGTTCCTCAGACATAGCTCCGCCTTCGGGCAAAACGGCCCGTTCAGATGGACCCTGCGGTCAACCAGTTAGGTTTGAGTCTGCCTCTAAGAGACAGGGCAAGGAGATAGCGTTCTCCGTAACGCTACGGAGTCGGCGCCAACCTCGCTTAGAGAGTTTACTTAGCGTGCCCACCGCCGCCGATTTGCACGTCTGCCCATGTGCCTCTAACCAGCGCAGGATGCTAAGAAATCCGGCGCGCGCCGAGCACAGGGAAGAGATACACGATGCGAATCGAGCCGCAACGCATTTGATTCAACATCGGAGCGCCCAATTGCTGTTCACCCCGCGCGTGGCACTTGCCATGTAACCCAGACTCGAAAGCAAGTTTTTGAATCACCGCACAAAATTGCGCGGCCAAAGCTCGCTGTCATAAACCCGAAGCGCTGCAAAACAAAATTTTACAAATCCTTTTAGTAACAGCCAGTTAGCCAGTTTTTCCAATTGCTTCATCCCGCTATGGAGATAAGTGATTATCTAGACAAAGATTTTCGTGTCCCGTTTGACGGCATGTGATTCGCGGAGCCCAATCAGTGGCTTGGAGCTATCAAGCCCACCCGGAGAGCAACATTCGAATGACCGCAGAAGAAGCAATTGACCAGCTAGTTCAGGAAATCCGTCCGCCGAAAGGCAACGTGACCACGTTGCGCGAACGCAAGCCACAGACCAATACGGATACGAATTGGATTATTATCGATGGCCGTCAGCATATCCCCACAGGATGCTTTGCGGGCGAAGATGGAGAAGCGCAAGAACAGCTAGCCGCATACATTGCGGAGAAATACGCGCCAGTTCGCCGTCTTAAAGATATCGAAGATATCGACATCGCCGACGTCCTTTCGATTTATTACGAGGACCCGACGCGAAGGTCAGGCTAACAAACCGAAGTTCGACGAACGGATTGCGCGCCTTAACAAATGGTGGGGCGGCAAGATGCTGTCTGAGGTGAATGGCGCGAGTTGTAGAGCGTACGCGAAATCGCGGGGCAGCAACGGCGGGGCGCGTCGAGACTTCGAAGACCTTCGGGCCGCGATCAATCACGATGCCAAAGAGGGGCATCACCGGGGTATCGTACGCGTAGTGTTGCCGGAAAAGGGCTTGCCGCGCGAGCGATGGCTTACCCGTACCGAGGCCGCGAAGCTGCGCTGGACTTGCTGGCGATATCGCGAGACGCAGACAGTCCATATCGGTCAACTGAAGGGACAAAAGGTCCAGACAGACAAAAAACCGCTTCGGCATGTCGCGCGGTTCATCCTAATCGGGCTTTACACCGACACGCGCGCAGGTGCTATCGCGAGCGCATCGCCGTTTCGCGCTGCGGGTAAGTCGTTCGTCGACCTAGATAGCGGCATCTTCTATCGGCTGGCCGTTGGCAAGCGAGCCAGCACGAAGCGACAGCCTCCGGTGCCGTTACCGGATCGGCTTTTGACGCATCTGAGGCGATGGTCACGGCTAGGTATCGCCAAGAGCCACTTTGTGGAATGGAACGGCAAACCCGTTTCATCGGTCAAGACCGGCTTCGCTTCTGCGGTACGGATTGCCAAGCTAGACGTCACGATTGGAAACGTCACTCCCCACACACTCAGGCACACCGCTGCAACTTGGCTTATGCAGCGAGCCGTGCCCATGTGGGAGGCCGCTGGCTTCTTAGGGATGAGCGAGAAGACGCTCCGCGAAACCTATGGCCATCATCACCCGGATTACCTGCGTGGTGCTGCGAACGCCTTTGGTACGCGTCCGGCACCAAGCAAGAACGTAGGGTTGGTTGTTTCATTGGTCGACGAAAAGGCGACGCGGTCGAACGCGTCAGAAGTGCTTGATTTGATTGGTGGGCCCGGCAGCCACCATATCAAGCTGCTTTTCTTGAGGGATTTCTTGGTTTTATCAAGATGTTGATTCAACGAATGCCAACAAAAATACCAACAAAGTTGCCAAGGTGAGAAGATCGGTCCGTGGCCAGCTGCGCTCTGGTCGTCCATCGCGTCCGATCGAACTACGAAGGTAGCTCGATCGCTATCAGTCGGGAAAGTGTCTTTGAAGTTGGTCGGGTGCGAGCCGGTCGATTGTCGCTGCCGCGGCGGGGCTCTAGCAGGTCGTTAAGAAGTAAGCCCCCGGTGGAGACCGCCTTCCCGGATTGGGCTCGATCGTGAGATGGTTTGCTCATTAATTTGCAAGCAAATGAGCAAACGTGACGACGGTTACGGTTCTGTCCGGTCCTGAGCGGCGACGGCGGTGGACCACTGCTGAGAAGCTTCGGATCGTGGAGGAGAGTCTGGCGCCTGGGGCCAGTGTTGTCGAGGTTGCTCGACGGCATGACGTTCACCGCAATCTGGTTACGGCTTGGCGGCGGCAGGCGCGCACGGGCGTCCTCGCTTGCGGGCCTGGGCCGATCCAGCGGCAGGATGACGAGGTCCGTTTTGCGGCAGTCTCCATTGCGCCGGACCAGCAACCGTTGATGGCGCCCTCCGGGACCTGCGGCGCGATCGAGATCGAGTTCTCGGCCGGGGCTCGGATGCGGATCACGGGTGCGGTTGACGCCGCGACGCTGAGCGCAGTCGTGGCGGCGCTGACTGATGGACGGCCACGATGATCCCGTTGCCGGCCGGCGTGCGGGTGTGGCTCGCGACCGGCTATACGGACATGCGGAAGGGTTTTCCGTCGCTGGCCTTGCAGGTTCAGGAGATCTTGCATCGCGACCCGCTGGGCGGCCACCTGTTTTGCTTCCGCGGTCGTCGCGGCAATCTCTTGAAGGTGATCTGGCATGACGGCCAGGGCGCCTGCCTGTTCACGAAGCGCCTGGAGCGGGGTCGCTTCATCTGGCCGACCCCGGCCGAGGGAGTGGTTACGATCTCGTCGGCGCAGCTCGGTTATCTCCTGTCCGGGATCGACTGGAGACACCCACAAGAGACGTGGCGGCCGACATCGGTCGGATGAGGCTTTGCGCTTCTCGGATCGCGATGGATGTGATTCCATCATCGTCGTGACCGCATCTGAATCGCTTCCCACTGACCTGGCCGCCGCGCATGCGATGCTCCTCGCGGAGCGCGCCGCGCGCCTGGAGGCGGAAGCAGTCGCGGCGAGCGCCAAAGCGGAAGCTGCCAATGCGAAGGCAGCCGAGGCACTCATCAGTTACCTCAAGCTCGAGATCGAGAAGCTGCGTCGCCAGATTTACGGCAGCCGCTCGGAGCGCAAGGCACGGCTCTTGGAGCAGATGGAGCTTCAGCTTGAAGAGCTGGAAGCGACGGCAACCGAGGACGAACTGGCGGCTGAGAGGGCGGCGGCTCAGACACAGAACGTCAAGTCCTTCCAGCGTAAGCGCCCGTCGCGCAAGCCGTTCCCCGAGCATCTGCCGCGCGAGCGGGTCGTGATCCCGGCCCCGGAGAGCTGCCCCTGCTGCGGGTCCTCGAGGCTCTCGAAGCTGGGCGAAGATATCACCGAGACTCTGGAGGTCGTTCCCCGGCAGTGGAAGGTAATCCAGACGGTGCGCGAGAAGTTCTCGTGCCGGGACTGCGAGACGATCACCCAGCCGCCGGCGCCCTTCCACGTGACGCCGCGCGGCTTTGCCGGTCCGAACCTCCTGGCCATGATCCTGTTCGAGAAGTTTGGCCAACATCAACCCTTGAACCGGCAGAGCGAGCGCTACGCCCGGGAGGGCATCGATCTGAGCCTGTCAACACTGGCCGACCAGGTCGGCGCCTGTGCGGCGGTCCTGCAGCCGCTCTATGGGCTAATCGAGCGCCACGCCCTGGCCGCCGAGCGGCTGCACGGCGACGACACCACGGTGCCGATCCTGGCCAAGGGTCAGACGGTCAAGGGGCATATCTGGACCTATGTCCGCGACGACCGGCCGTTTGGCGGCCGTGATCCGCCGGCAGCGCTCTATTACGCCTCGCGCGATCGCCGGCAGGAGCATCCTGCCCAGCATCTTCAGACCTTCACCGGCATCCTGCAAGCCGATGCCTACAGCGGCTACAACGCGCTGTACGACCCATCGCGCGCGGAAGGACCGATCACGCCCGCACTTTGTTGGGCGCACGCCAGGCGGCAGTTCTTCGAGCTGGCGGACATCGCCGCCAATGCGAGGCGCGACAAGAACGCCGCGGCGATCTCGCCGATCGCGCTGGAGGCGGTCAAGCGCATCGATGCACTGTTCGATATTGAGCGCGGCATCAACGGCCAAAGCGCAGAAGAGCGGCTGCGGGTCCGCCGGCAACAGAGTGCGCCGCTGCTGACGGCGCTCGAAGCCTGGCTGCGCGAGCAGCGTGCCCGGCTGTCGAACTCGTCCGCGGTCGCCAAGCCCATCGACTACATGCTGCGCCGCTGGGACCGGTTCGCCCGCTTCATCGAGGACGGTCGGATCTGCCTGACCAACAATGCGGCGGAGCGCGCCCTGCGCGGCTTTGCCATGGGCCGCAAGTCCTGGCTGTTCGCCGGCTCCGAACGTGGGGCCGACCGCGCCGCCATCATGGCCACGCTGATCATGACGGCAAAGCTCAACGACATCGATCCGCAAGCCTGGCTCGCCGACGTGCTCGCCCGCATCAACGATCATGCTGTCTATATGCTCGACGAGCTTCTGCCCTGGAACTGGCGTAAGCCCGTGCCGAGCCATGCCGTGAGCTAGGAGGACACATGAGATCGACCGGCCTTTCCACGGCAGAAAAATCGACTGTAACAGCCGCCTGCCAGGAGCTGATCGATAACTTCCTAAAGCCCCGCTTCCTGCCCGCCATCCGGCCGACGCAGTTCAATTACCCAGTCAATATCCTGGGAAAGTGGCACGGCACCAAATATCGCTTTGTTCAACGCTATCGCTCCGGCTTCCCGGAGAATCTCGGCGAAGAGTTCGACGCCCCCTTCGCCCGCCTCGACTGGATCAGCCGCAACCGCTTCGACACCCAGTGGCACCGTCACACCGGAGAATGGTTCTGCCTACATCGCGGCCTTACCCTCGCCGAAGCGATTGACACACTAAGGTCCGACGGATTGCTACATCCCACTTGAACATCGGAACCCCGCAAGTTCGGCTTCCCCGCGGTGCTCGCCGGATGGATACGTTAAGAAATTAGCCGGAGTCAGTGCAATAGTTCCTCAAGAACCTGGAAGATAGATCTTGCATTTCGGCGATAATATCTAGCGAGGCCTGCGATCGACTCGGCTCTCATCCGATTCGCTTAGGTGTCGGAGCCGAGCCAGAAACGCGGCCAGGTCGGCGGCGTAAAACAACGTCTTCTTGCCGAATTTGACTCGTTTGAGGTCACCTCGTTTGACCGCTGCGTACAGCGCAGTGCGGCCGATGCTGAGCAACTCAAGTGTCTCGTCGACCGCGTACGCTACCTTCGTAAATCCGAGTGCCGAAGGGGCGATCGGATCGGCTCCGGTGCTCTTATCGTTGTCCATACTCGACATCGCGTTGTTCGTCGAAACGTGGTCATGGGATTTGCGAGGGTGAGCCATGGTGCGCATTGTGTCACGCGTCTTGGCGTAAATGAACAGCCCAAGCCTGCGCGGTGCTACGCTATGGCGTCTCCTCAGGGGGCGGTGAGACTGTCTTGATTGGCCTCAAGCTCGGTCAGCCGGTCGGACAGGATGCGATTCCAACCGCCTTGCTCGATGACGCGCACGATCTCCGCGATGGCTTTCGCGGCTTCGGCAAGCTCGCGGCGGGTGGATTCCGATGAGCTTCAACGCTGGCGGTTGAGCCGATTGGCCTTGCAGTCCACGGCGCGGGCGTTGTCGCAGCCGTTGCCAGGCACACGGTTGGTGTAGGCTTAGCGGTCCGGCTTGGGAGCGCTTTGCGTCCCCAATCCGCCTTTGTCTGCTTGGAGAGCCCAAACCGGGGCGGCGTCAGGCCGTCAAGGCCGAAGCCGCGAGGCGGGGGCGCGACAGCGCCAGCCTTTACGGCCTGAGGCCGGTCCGGTTCACTGCGGCCAGCAGCAAAGGGACATGCCCGCCGGACGGTCTAGCCGAAGGCAGGCAACCACCGATCTTACCGGACCTCACCGGACCTCATCGAACTCGCGTTTCGGACGCCACGAGATAGGATCTGCGATCCAACGATTGATGTCGGATTCATGCCAGCCGCTCCCGTTGCTGCTGATTTTGAGCTGAGCCGGAAACGTGCCCTCGGCGATCTTCCGGTAGATGGTGGACCGGGACAGTCCGGTCCGAGCAAGGACGGTTCTCAGGCGAATGATACGGTCTGGTTCGCGCATGGCTGCGCTGCCTCCTGCTGGCTATTTTTGACTGCTGCTGATCTAGACAGGAAAGGGCGCTCGCGGGCGCGCAAGAGAGTTTTTAGCGTCGCCGTACTGTGGCGCAGAGCCGGCGGTAAATCGGATGGATCAAATTCCGATGCCCCGGCCTCTGCCAAGATCGATGCCATGGGCGAAGGCCAATTCCTGGCCGAGCCGACGGCCTGATTCGAACGCTATGCCGAGCTCCCGCTTGCGGTTGGCAAGGATGGATTCCAGTTGAGGATCGCGTTCGAGGCTTCTCGCCATGTCGCCCATCGCCGAACGTGTTGACCTGTAGCCCGACATGTCGCCCGCCTGATATTGGCGCTGGCTGGTGTGGCCGAGCTCCTGCCAGCGTTCCACAAACCGGTCGGCGCGGCGGCCCGGATCGATGCGCATTTCGGTTTCGAGTTGGAGAGCGCGGATGGCGCGGTTGACCCGGCCGCCAGCCGCTTCTTGGGCAAGCTCCGGGTTCTTCTTGTAGGCGGCTTCGGCATCGTGAGAGCCATAGGGCCGCACTCCCTCGAAGACCTTGCGGGCTTTCTGCAATTCCTTGACCTGCTCCGGGCTGGCCTTTCCGCCCATTTCCTGCGCCTCGAAGATCGCATCCACGGCGCGGGCATGGCGCACCAGCGCCTTGGTGCGGGCCCGGCGCATCGCCGCATCCGGATCGTCGGCAACCTCTTTTGCTGGCGCTGCGGGTTCGCGCCTCGCGGCGTCCACGCCCGCATTTCCTCTTTCCGGCGGCTGCATGGCGGTCCCGCCAGCCGCGCGGTCTCCGGGCGAGCGCAATCCATCGATCAGGCCATCGATCCTGTCGCGCAGCTTCTCCGGCACGACCCTGCGCACGATCTCGGCCACTCGCTCGCGGAAGGTGATCCCACGCCGCTCGGCATAGCGCTGCGCTGGATCGCGTTCTTCGTAATCCGAGGCCATGTCCTTGGCCCGGTTGCGCGAAACGGTGCGGGTGAGACGGTCGGAATTGGCAAAGTCGTCGCGGCCATAATGCAGGTCCACGCTGTCGCGGTGCCGCGACAAGGCGACATAGCTGCTATGGGCATCAATCCCCGGCGTCGCCAGCACATGGACGCGGTCCACCGTCATGCCCTGCGCCTTGTGGATGGTTGCGGCATAGCCATGGTCGATACGGTTATAGTCCTTCAAGTCGAAGCGAACGGATCGACCCTCGTCATTCTGCACGGTCATGGACTGCGCGCTGACCTGTTCGATGGTGCCGAGGGTGCCGTTCTTCACCCCCAGGCCGCGCTCGTTCTGCAGGAACATGACGCGATCCCCGCGGGCAAAGTTGCGCACCCCGCGCTCGACAGTGACGCGCACCTCATCGCCAAGGCTTCCGGCCTCCCGCATCTTTTCGCGCGCTGCCTCGTTGAGCGCTCGCACCTCGTCATTGGTGTGGGTGAGAATGATGCGGCTCTTATCCGGTGAGGCCTGGCGCTCGCGGTCCCAGCGCTCGATCAGATCGCTGCGGGCCTGCTCGCGGGTTTGCGCGTCTTGCACCATGCCATGGGAGCGGTAGGCTTCCAGCGCATTGCCGGTCCTGCCGATCGCCAGATCGCGCGTGGCGTCCCGTTGCCAGTCCTCGCGCTGGCGGCGCACCTCGCCGATTTCCACCCCGCCCTGGCGTTCGTGAATCGAGCGGAAGGCCGCGCCCGCTTCGATAGATTGCAACTGCCGCGGATCGCCGATCAGCACGACTTTCGCCCCGGCCTCGGCGGCATGAGACAGGACGCGCTCCAACTGCCGCGTGCCGACCATGCCTGCCTCGTCGATCACCAGAACATGACGGGTCGTAAGCAGGTCGCGGCCCTGTCCCCAGCCATGCTCGATGCTGGCGATGGTACGCGACACGATGCCCGATCCGCTTTCGAGGTTTTCCGCTGCAATGCCGGACAGCGCCACGCCCCGGACCTCATAACCGGCAGCCTCCCATGCCTCACGCGCTACGCCCAGCATCGCGCTCTTGCCCGTCCCGGCATAGCCGACCACGATCGAAAGATCGCACCCCTCCGTGACATGCGCCAGTGCGTCGGCCTGCTCGGTCGAAAGGACAAGATTGCGCGTTTCCGCACGCGCCAACGCCGCTTCGCGATCCTTATCACGTACCTCATGGCGATCCCGTTCGGCCATCAGTTCGGCGGCGCGGTGCAGGCGCTGCTCCGTCTCGATCATCGCGCGGGTGGTGAAGCGGTCCTCACCGCGAGCGTCCTGGCCGAGTTCGACCAGATCTGGGGCGCTACGCATCGCGTCCATCACCTCGTTGAACTGCTCGATTCCGTCGCTGTGCCGATGCGCAAACTTCGCCAGATCGCGGCGCGTGAAGGTCGATTGCTGATACGTGATGGCGTCGAGCGCCAATGTGGGATTGGCGATGATGCGCTCGCCGTTGCCGCGCGCAATCTCGCGGTGCAGTTCGGCGCGGTCGGCCGCCTCGATCCCTTCGCCCTCGATCCGCTGCGCGGGCGCACCGATCTGGCTTTGTGGCTCCAGTGCGATGCCCTGCGCTTCAAGGCTGCGATGGTCGATCCGTGCGTCGATGTCGAGTTCGGCCAGGCGCTCATTCGCAAGCGCGGCCCAGCGTTCGCGCCAGCGCTCGACCATCTCGGTGCGGTTCCAGTCCCGCACCTTCTGGCCAAAACCATTCTCGTCCACCGCGCGCATCGTCAGCATGACATGGGCATGAGGTTTGGGCATGCCGTCCTCGGCCATGTCCCAATGCACATTGAGATCGGCGACCATGCCCAGACTGACGAACTCCGCCTGCACGAAGTCGCGGGCCAGTTCAATGCCTTGGGCCTGGGTCAGCTCGCGCGGGATGGCGAATTCGACCTCGCGGGCAAGCTGCGCGTCCTTGCGGACTTCGAACGCCTCGACCTCGTTCCAGAGGCGCTCGCGGTCGCTCCAGGCCTCCGGCGCGTTCTCCGGTAGCATCACCTCGGAATGGACGACGCCGCGCTTGGTGGAAAAGTCATGGCTGCGGTCCAGCCGCTCGTCGCGCAACCGCGAGGCCGAGCGGTAGGCCGCTGACGCTACCGCGCTGGAGCCGGACTTGCGGCCAATGACCTTGACATGGAAATGATAGATCGCCATCGCGATCAGATCATCTACACGGCGAAGCGCACGTCGGAACGACGTATAAGCGCGCCCTCCCTCGAAAAAATCTCGGGAAGGACTACCGCGTCCCAGGCCGTCTTTACGACCCTACAGCATTGTGCCGGCTGCTCGATTATCATTTCTCCATCAACACTGACGGAGACGACCATGCGGAAACCACGGGACTTTGATGCTGAACTGAAGGCACTTGGGGACAAAGCGCGTGACCTCAAGAGCCGTAAGGTGCAGCAGCTTGGTGATCTGGTCATCGCTACCGGGGCGGACACACTCACTGCCGACGAGCTGGCGGGTGCGCTGATCGTGCTGGCCGAGACAAAAGAGGCCGGAAAGAGGGAGGCATGGGCCAGGCGCGGGGCCGCGTTCTTTCAGGGACGGGCGCAGCGAAATGCACCAACAACTGACCGCAACACGGACGGCGCTCCTGCGCAACCGAGCAGCGCGCAACCGGGACCAAGCCGCAAGGGCGCGACATGACATGCGCACGTGGCAAGTCGAGCGCCGCAAGCGAACGCGGCATCTGATCGAACTCGGTGGCCTTGTCGTTAAATCGGGTATTGTGGATCTGACCGGCGAGGACCGCGCCACGATCTTGGACGCACTACTCTGGAGCGCCGACAAGCTCCGAAGCGACCAAGCTGAACGGGCACACGCGCTCTGGGCCGCGAAGGGAAAGCAAACGTTCGAGGGGGACCCGGCGACCCGCAAATAGACAGCTCGAACTGTTGCAGCTGTTTGTGCACGACAACGGCATGTCAACTGAGCGACAGCGTGTTGTATGCGCGCGAACACGCCTTCGACATCGCGTGAAAGGATCCGCCGCCCCGGGGTCTCCGCAGATGACGCCCTCGCCAAGCTCCGCGAGGTGTTGGAGTCGACCGGCGACACCTGCCCGGAGTGCCCCACACCTATTACGTCGCGCTTCCGTTCGTCATGCCCGACGACGGGGTCGCGCCAGGCCCGAAGCGCCGGCCATTAGACACGCGGCAGCTTAGAAAACAGCACGTATTTATTCACTGATCATTAGCTCGGCTTCGGGACGCGAACTTATGCGCGTCGCTTGCGGATAATGAGCAGGACTATCGGACGGCTACGTCACCGATGGCTGGGCGGTAATAAAGCCAGCTTAGGCCTCCGGGTTCCGACTCGATGAGCAATATTGCTCAGCCGAGGAAATTCATCGAATGCGCCTTGTGGCAACGTGTCGACGGGTGGGCAAAATTGAAGAGCGACGGCGAGCCGGATGTGATCGGCTGACGGCGAACGTCGTGGCCCGCCCCCGCACCGTTCCGGCGGCCCCAGATCGACCAGCGCCGAACTGGGGCCGTCTTCGTTTGGACATAAGGCGGACGGGGCCCGGAAAGCACCGACAGGCAAAAGCGTCGTTTTCGGACGCCGCAGGTCCCCAAGTACAGCGCGCGGGGGCTCTCATAATCCACGTTCACCCCCCGCTTGTTGTCTCTGCACGACAAGAACTAGAGATATTCAGAAATTGTCACCTGCGTCCGAACAGTCCGCCCATCATGCCGCCGATCAGGCCGCCTGGACCGCCACCGCTGCGGTGATGGTGAGCACCACCCCCGCCGCGACGACGGGGCGAATCGTCATCATCGGATTTCTCGCTGGAGCTGGCGTGCGTCGCCGAGACGCTTTCGGTCAGTAGCGCGTCATGCTGCAGCTTGTCGAGGAAACCGGTCTTGGAATAGCCGCGTTCCACCTGCCAGCGCATGATCGCGGCGCGCGTCAACTCGTCAAACGTTCCGTTGACATTGGTGCCGAAGCCGAGAGCGGTCAGCCGGCGCTGCACGTCGCGACGCATTCCGTTGTCAAGGCCGATCTGATCTTCGGTTTCCTGAGTTGCTCCGTCGGTAAAGGTCGCCGGATCGACGGATGCCGACAGGTCGCGGTTGGTCGTGCTCGGACCGCTTTTGGCGGCATCCGCACTGATGAGTATTCCCAGGACTGACAATGCAAGGATCAAGACACGCATGGCCTATTCTTCCTTCATCCGTCCAAATACACTCTCGTTTCTCTATTGACGCACCACGCTTACCATTGCCGTGCCGCTGTCGATCATATCGAGTTCACGAGCCGCGGCGCGGCTCACGTCAATAATTCGACCACGGCCATACGGCCCGCGATCCGTGATGCGGACGACTACAGTTTTGCCGTTGCGAACATTAGTCACCAGGACCTTCGTACCAAACGGCAATGTCCGATGAGCAGCAGTAAATCCAGTCGGGCTGGTTACTTCCCCGCTTGCGGTGCGCCCGCCGCCGTAGAATGCGGCAAGACCGCTTTCAGCGTAAACGGGACAGATCGCTGTCGATGATAAAGCCGCAGCCAATGAGAGCTTAACGAACATCATCTATTCTGAACGTCGGGCGAGCCACTAAGTTCCCTGAGCCGCGTACAGCCTCATTCAGCTGAAGCTGCGACCCTCTCTGTCGTCGTCAGGCTTGCGATTTCAGGTCAATCCTTGTTCGGATTTGCGTGTCATGTGCCGATGTCAAAGTCTTCAGTCTACGCCATGATGGCCGCGCGAACTGTCTCGACGTGCTGTTCATCCGTCTTCATAGGACGGTGAATTGGGAAAGTACCCGGCATAGCCTCCTTCTCGGTCTGCACTCAAACCCTCTAGGTTTGCTTGCTGCTGCGCTGAAAGGGCGGCACAAGAGAAAAAAGGACTGAGTTGGAATCACGCCATTCCCGCCAGTGCGTCGGGTGAACGTCGACCTGCTCCGTGGCGCCAGCCTTCACCCAGCCGCGAAGAACGCGTCGGCACGGGAAGGCGAGTGAATGCGGGCCATGCGCGTCAATGACGGCCAACTCCAGATCGCGGTCGTACGGTGCGGACGGTATGGTTTGCCAGTCCATACAAAAAATCTAGTCCGACCCACTGCCGATGTTTTGATCTTCCTCAACGGCGAAATGGATGATGCATTGCGCTGCGGCAAATGCGGCTTGAGATTTCATCGATAGGGGGGTGTTTTGACCGGAATGACCCGAGGCGGCTCGGGTCATTCCGGTTGGGCCCCGGACTCCTAGCTCCGGGCGTCGCGTTTAGGGCCTGAGCCTCACACCTACGGAACGAAAGCCCCAACCGCGACTTTAGTCTGTGAGGTCGTCGCTCGCTGTCTAACGAACGACGGCGCCTTGTCGCGGATAGCCAAAGGTCCTTCTTCGGACTCGCTGTTGAAAAACAAGCGCTCGCGCGGATAGCCAAAGGCGGCGGTCTCGGCCTCCAACCAGGGACAGGTGTCGAAGGGATCATCCAGGGTTTTGCGAAGCCCTGCAACGTTGTGGCGTGGGCAGGCTTCACTGGAATGAGGGTTCCGTCATGCACAACCGCATCGATATCGACCACACGCACAGCTGGGCAATCTGCCGAGAAGTCGGCGAGCGACTGCAGGCGTACCTGAAACTGGAGCCTGACTTGCCAGAGCGCCTTAGCAAGCTGGTCGGCCAACTCCGTGCGCTGGAAGGCCAGTCGCCGTCAATCGTTCCCGACGAGGAGCACGGCTTTGGAAACAAGCCAAGCAGTTAGAACTACCTAACGATCCTTGGCGTCCAATTGGCGTGCCGGTCTGACTCCCGCTCTCAGTAATTGTCCCGATGAGTGCCGTCGAGCCAGATCACGCGTGGCATCCGCAAGCCCTACGTACCGATCAAAAACAGGCGCAGGAACTCGTCGCCGTTGATCAATATTGAACAGGTTAATCCTTTTCGCCGTGACAGTATGGCACCTCGTATGTGGAGGGCGCCAATGCTGGATTACGTCCACAACGCAAACATCGATCTCTATCGGCGGCTGATCGCCGAGAGCGAGTGCAATCCTAGGCGCGACGAGAATCGGTACAAGATGTTGCTGACCTTGCTCGGCGAGGAGTTAGCCAAGGACAAAAAAGCCGAGAGCGGTTTCTTCCCCCCAAACCGCGTGACTATCGGATGCTCTTGAGCTGCCGCCCTCGGGAGCATCCGACGAATTTTTGCGATTGGGCGCGCCACCTTCCCTTAAACCGACACAACGAGGTGAGTCATGAGGTGCGTAGTATCTCTGAAGGACGGCGGTGCGATGGAAAGAGCGACGGGGGCGCTGGCGAAGTATATGTACGTCGTCAGCGGCGAGCGCGTCGCCCCTGAAGGACACCCAAGGGAGTGGAGCCAATGGCAACTTGAGATCAACTCGGCAGAGTTACAGGCGATCCACGACCACGTCTATGATGGTGACATCGTTGGTGTGAAGCCCCGTCAACTAAACGGCGTCGGCACGCGCCGTGAGATTGATGGGCCCTTTACATCTGTTAAGGCGCTGCGACTCTCGCAGGCGTAGTCTTTGTCGGCGGATTGGTCAGTGAGACTGCTCCATGCCGATGCTCAGCGCCGACGCCTCGCTATCGCCTGATAATAAGGCCGCCTTTCAGGCCTTTAGCCACAAAGTGCTCGCGGAGGGTGCGTTGCCTGCTAAAGTTAAGTGGATCATCGCCGTCGCGGTGGCACACGTTACCCAATGTCTTTACTGCATCAAGGGCCACACGAAGGCGTCGCTACGGCATGGCGCTTCACAAGAAGAGGTGCTGGAGGCCTTCTGGGTCGCAGCTGAAATGCGAGCAGGAGGAGCTTACGCTCCCTCTCTCCTCGCAATTGAGGAAATGCGACCAGCTGCGAAGACGACGAGTGCGTGAGCGGGTACGATCCCCCCTTTGCGATCTCTAGGCGTCGATTTACGTTCGTATCTGTGTGAAGGAGGAGCGCGGGTTATCTGGCGCGCCTTGGCTGTCCGTGCGCGGCTATATGTCGGTGCCGTTCAGCGACGATGTCGAGATGTCGATGCGGATCATCGGCCGCACCGTATGCAGGAGAGGACTCGCCCGTCGGTCGGTGGGTTCGAAGGGTGATATTGCGGTGAGTGATCCCGCCCTAGTCCGACGGAAAAATCCCGTTCCGCTAAATTTTCGTGATTGAGCAATTTTGACCATAAATTCGCGTTGCATAGCGGTACAATGTTCATCACCGTTCTATTCTCGGCATCCATCGCAGAGGCGGGTCTATGGTTCGCTAGAATCACGAATCCTCAACTCCGCCGCCATCGGCACTCCTCAAGAGCGCACTGCGTTGAGGTTCTTTATCGGCCAGAGACACGCAACGACGTGCCGCTTGAGATGATCCAAACTCGAGAGGATACGATTATGAACCAACAGACAATGAAATGCTCGCTTGCCGTCGCGCTCTTCGCTGCAGCGATGCTCGGCTCGGTGCTCCCCTCGGGGGCTGCTCCCATTTCGCCGAGCACGAATGTTCTGAAACAAGCGGCCTCTTCGTCCGAAGTGACAGAGGTTTACTACCGACGCCACTACCGTGGTCGCGGTTACTACGGCTCTCCGGGGGCCGCGATTGGCCTTGGCATCCTGGGTGCCGCGGCTGGAGCCGCCGTCTATGGAGCGTATGGAGCCTACGGGCCCGGCTATTACGAGCCGGGCTACGCGCCGGGCTACTACGCGGCGCCAGGCTACTATGGCGGCCCCTATCCCTATCGCCCCCGCTATTACGCCCCGTATTGAGGGCGCGATCGGCGGAAAGGATGAGCTGATCCGCAGACTAAAACTATGAAGGCGCAATCCGATCATCGGCTGTTGAGCGATCTTCGGATGACTATTAGCTCGCTTTTTCGCCACAGAGCCGTCGTTCGCTGAACGCGACGCCCAACCGGCATCCACCGGTGACTGAGAGTCTTGTGCTCCCGCCTCTGTTTAGGGTACATCGTGCCATCAACCGCCGTCTTGTTTGATTCAAGCCGCATAGCGATTCAGTCTCATACCTGTCGGGAATGTCTGGGACCAATGGTCTTGGCGCGTATCAAGCCCTCGCGCATCGGTTCGAGTTGCGAACCTTCTCGGGCGTCAACTGCGAACACGTCGATAAGGTCGTGAGCGAGACCCACTCGATAAAGTGTTTCGGGTTGCGAGCGCCGGTTTAGGACTCGGCATACTCCGCCCTCGATGGCCTTGCTTGAGCCCAAGAAGACCACTCGTGTATCGCAGGCAGACCATTAAGCGACCAGGCGCGTTGCGGCCGTGAGGCGGCACAACTACAAACATGGAGCTTTGGCTATGAGCGCTTTTCCTCTTCACCTTCAACGAAAGCTTGAGCAGCGGTGGGCCGCCAGATTTGTCTCGCCGGTCGCATCGACCGCGCCCCAAAGCAACCAGTTGAAAGGCGCCAACAACATTTTGCTGCCCGGCAAAGGCAAGAAAAGGCCGCCGAGTTGAGCCGCCGGGCTTAGTCTGTATCGGAGGCGGCGGGCTCGACATTATGAACCTCGCAAACTAGGTCAGGGCCGCTCGGCTTTTGGCGTTGCTCTGGAAGCGCGCGAGCACAAGGTGCAGTCATGTCAGATGAGTTCGATCGGGCTTTTGGTGGCCGAGACGACGCCAAGGCAGAGATCCGCGCGGCGATCCGCTATTTGTTCGAAGGTGTTGCCGGTACCGATCGTGATGTCGTCGTGCTGGAGATTATGGAAATCACGCGCCAAATCGCGACAGGCTTGCCATCTGAGCAGCGAACCCCGCTGGATGACGGCATGCCAGGTGGTTAGGGAACGGACAAGCGTCGTCGCACCTGCGACAATCCACCTAACCAGAGAGTGAGACCGCCTCGGCTTCCGAGCGCCGGTTTAGGAGCACGGCGTGCTCCACGCCCTCGCTGGACCCTGGACGAGACTAGCAAGGCCGCTTGTGCGTCCAAGGCGACACTTCAAGCAACCCTCGCGAGTTGAGGTTGTGAGACCGTGACGACGACGAACGTGGAGCTTCGATTATGAGTGCTATTCCTCTTCACCTAAACAAGGCTCGAGCGGCGATGCACCGATAGATTTGCCTCGCCGGTTGCATCGGCCGCGTACAAAGGCACCGACTCGAAGGGTGCCGTCAAGAACTTGCCACGCCGCGCGAAAGCAAAAGAAAGAGCCATTGAACTGAGTAAGCCGGCTCTATAAGGGTCGGGAATCCAATGCGGAGTTTGGAAATGAAGCAAATACTCGGATTGAGTCTTGCTCTGCTGCTCTTTGGGAGCGGCATATGGGCGAACTTCGTCGGCGGCGGCCCGCTCTCCCAAAGCAAGGGCGCGTGGGTGTCGTACGCCTTCCGATGAATGGCTCCATGGTCGTCTGAGCAAGTGATCATGTTGCGGTTTGACCCCGCGGACTGGGGTTGCCTCGGTTGGCGGCCCCTTTTCATTTCGCGGGCCCATAGCGCGGAAGACCGGGAATTCAAAGCGGTTTTCGGGTTCCACCAGTGCTTGATCCGGAAGCGCAGAGAAAACGGCGGCAGCACGGGGAGATGAAGCCGCCGCGGCAATTCATCGAAGGCTAGCATTCGCATCCGGTGGCGGTGCTTAGCCAAGCTCCGCCAGCGACAACCCATTCCCCTCTACGCAACCTTGGTAGGTTTCAAACGCGCCTCCCGTGCTGGGATATTGCAGTTTTCCAGCTCTAGTGCAGCGCCACCTGCTTATCGGAGCAGATAGGAAGTGATATCCGTCCGCTCTCTGCACGGAGATTTGAAACATGACCGACCCTAGCGTCCAGAATGCGGCGGTGGAGATCGACGCCATGGTCAATCCGACGCTCCTCGCTGCTGGCATGATCGACGAGCGTGCGCCCGATATCGTCGAAGCCCTCAACGACATGCCTCCGGAACTCGCGGTCGCGGTTCTGCTTCACCTGCCGGCCGATCGCGGTATCGAAGTCCTCGACCAGCCAGGGCTGGAACGCGAACCGGAACTCCTCACGCGAATGCCGAGAGAAGCGGGCGCAAAGCTGCTCGCCGGCGTGTCGGCCGACCGCCTCGCCGAAATCTTCCGCCAAATAAAGGAGCCGCACTGCTCGGAGTTGCTCGATCTGCTGGACCCCGACACCAGGGTCAACATCCGTCGACTGCTGGAATACCCGAAGGACACCGCGGGATCGATCATGACGACGGAATTCGCCAGCGTCCCCTCGACATACACCGTCCAACAGACGCTCGACTACCTTCGGCACGTCGCGAGCAGCCGGGAAACCGTCTACGCGATCTACGTACTGGATCCGCTCAGCAAGAAGCTCGTCAAGACGATCACGCTACGCCGGCTCATCACGGGAGATCCGCAAGCCCCCGTGCTGTCGGTAGCCCGTCCGGGCCGTCTGATTACCGCCGCTCCCCTTATGGACCGGGAAGATGTCGCGCGCCTGATTTCAAAGTACGATCTGCTTGCGGTGCCGGTCGTCGATCACGATCGGGTCATCGGGATCGTCACGGTCGACGACATCATCGACGCCATCGTGCAGAAATCCACCGAGGAGGTGCAAAAGTTCGGCGGCATGGCGGCCATTGACGAGCCGTATATGGAAGTCGGCTTTTGGCAGATGATGAAGAAGCGCGGCGGCTGGTTGTGCGCGCTGTTCCTGTCCGAAATGCTGACGGCTTCGGCGATGCAAGGCTACGAGGGCGAGCTCGAGAAGGCGATTGTGCTGACGCTCTTCATCCCGCTGATCATGAGCTCGGGAGGCAATTCGGGATCGCAGGCCACGTCCCTTCTGATACGGGCACTGGCCTTGCGCGAACTAGCGATCAAGGACTGGTGGCGGGTGGCGCTGCGGGAAATCCCGAACGGACTGGCTCTGGGGCTGATGTTGGGCCTCGTCGGCATCGTCCGCATCTCGCTCTGGCAGTATCTGGGCTTCTACGACTACGGCGAGCACTGGATGCTGATCGCGCTGACGGTCGCCGCCGCCCTGGTCGGCATCGTTATGTTCGGCTCGCTGACCGGATCAATGCTTCCGTTCATCCTGCAGCGGATCGGGTTCGATCCGGCCAGCGCTTCGGCACCATTCGTCGCGACCCTGGTCGACGTCACGGGATTGGTGATCTATTTCACCGTCGCTTCAATGATCCTACGGGGAACGCTGCTGTAAACGACAGAGAGCCGTCACCAATGCGAAGCCGCACTAACTTGATGAAATTGCATAGACAGAAGCAGCAGATGAGCTCGCAGTGCTGCTGGTGCTTGATCCGGAATGCCCAAAAAAAGACCCCAGCACGGGGTGTGAACTGGGGCCGCCTTTTCATCGGATGCGATGAGGGCTGTAAATGCTGATCGAAATTTGACCCCTGAATCATCCGCGCCTCAAGGCTAAAGTCTTGATTTTGCAAATGTCGGAAAACTGACCCCGGCGCCGATCGGCGTCGGCCCCCGCGCCGATCCACAGCCAATCGCGGCATTTCCTTGGTTTTGCGGGAGAATGACGAAGATTCCCGTGCCAGACGAGGCGCAAGCCCGAGCGATCCGTCCGAAGCTCCGGAAAACGGGCCGCAGGGGCTATCGCGAAATATCTGACCGTCCCGACAATACGCAATCGCTCACACGACGGCCTAGGCAGCCGGCCGAAATCGAGTTGAGGACGTTCGTCTGGTTGGCGCTCGGGACCGTGGCGTCATCCGCAGCGATTACGCTTCAAAAATTAGCGGCGACCAGATCGTAAGACCCCCTGCTTCCGCGAACATAGACCTTGGCAGCGGCGGCACATATCAGATCACGGTTGGAATCGAACGCGTTTAGAAACCCCGATTCATCAGGATGGGCATCCGGTTGAATGCGCCTCAACGCGCCTTCGTCTATGAAAAACGATGCCTCTATCGCGCTATCGCGTCCCCAAAATCGCACGGCGCGGCGCGTTCGATCATATGAACGACTGTGATTTGGAAATTCAATCACGCGGCTATGTCCGGTCAGGTCGTCGGCGAGCGAGGCGCCGTGCTCGTCCCCGCGCTGAGGTATATCAGGACGGTCACGAATATTGCGAAAGCTGCGAGCAGCGGTCGAACGTTGAAGCCGTATACGTAGATGGCTATACCGCACTCCGATTGCAACCCCTGCGTGATCCCGCGCCGACAAAATAGGTTGCCACCAGCCTCGTTATTCGGCGAAGCGTGATTATAAGTTCCGTATTACGATCTTCCATATCACGGCGCGCTTCCCAACCTCGATTTTTCCATTGTGGCTGATGAAGCCGAGCTTGCGGAACATATTTCATGAAAAAATGACCCGCGATCGGGTCGCGCCGATCATTTCGGCCAGCGTGTCTCGGCTGATAGTGACGTCAATGGACTGCGGGCTGGCTTCCTTGCCGAAATTGGGCAGCGCGTCTGTGCGCAGATTGCAGCTTGCCGCGCGGGTTTTGATTAGCCGTGGAGATCCGCGGCTTTCTCGCGACCGAGTGATTGAGCACAAGCCATTGCAACAGCTGAGTTTGGCTCAGTGCTTCCCGGCATCGTCGCCCAACCGCCTTTTTCGACGAACTTGCTCTGGTCCCATGAATAGGTCGTCTTCTTCATTTCGGTCAAGTTCGCCGAGGCATCAGCGGCTTGTCGGAACTTATCAACGCAGATCGGCGTAAGAGCTGCGACTACAGCCGTCGCAGCGCGGTTCGTTGCAAGGGTTTCGGCGGCACTGCCCGTCATCCAGCCGCCCCAGCTGAACCCCACGATCGCCAGAGCAACTGCTCCGACGGCAGCGCCCCACAGTGCGGGGCGCACGGCAGCTTTTGTCTCCCTGGAAATTTCCATGATTCTCACCGTTGACTTGGAGCGATAGCAGCTTCGCCCGACAAAGCAACAATGCACGTTGAGCGATCGGCGTCTGTACAAAATTGCTCACTCAAGTACGGGCGGACGCTCTCCGGATGTCTTGGTGCGCCGTCTTTGAGGCTGGTATCGACGCCAGCATTGAGTGCGGAGCACCTGCCGTTCTCTGTCGAGATCTCAAATCTCGTCGCTTTTCGCGAGGTCCGAACCAAAATTCGATGAAGGAATGCTGGCGATTGAACACCGCATCTCGCGGGCATTCGCGCCTACAATTCAGCGTGAGTCCGAGTGCTCCTCCCCAAACGAAATGAGCCGCCGATCGTTCTCATCCCACAAAGCCAGCCGCACACACCGCAAACTTTGGAGCAGGGTGATTCGTCCGACGGCAGCGAGCTGCGGGTGGTCTCGCATCACGTTCGGCAATCGATAGCAAGGAATTCGACTGCAGAGGTGATGGATGTGGTGGACGCCGATGTTCGCCGTGAACCAGCGCAAGACACCCGGTAAGTGGTAGTAGGAACTGCCATGCAGCGCAGCTTCGTGAAAGCTCCAGGTCTCGTCGTGGGACCAGGAGGTGTCCTCGAACTGGTGTTGGACATAGAACAGCCAGACGCCGATCGACGCCGCCAGAACCGTGATCGGCAGGTGCACCAGCAGGAATGGCCCCAAACCGACCAGCCGGACCATGGCGGCGACAAGAGCCACGATGGCTGCGTTCGTACCCATTGTACTTAACCAGGGCGCCCAGCCGCTACGCATCTTTCCTATCGGCAACCGGTGCCGCAAGATGAACAGATACGTGGGGCCTATGCCAAACATCACGATGGGATGCCGGTACAGACGATAAAGGATCTGACGCCAAGGAGGCAGCGCGAGAAACTCACGCACCGTCAACGTGTCAATGTCGCCCAAGCCCCTGCGATCGAGATTGCCGGAAGTCGCATGATGGCGCGCATGGTTACGTCGCCAATAATCGTATGGCGTCAGAGTCACGACACCGATGAGCCGGCCGACCCAATCGTTCGCAACACGGCCGCGGAAAAACGAGCCATGGCCGCAGTCGTGCTGGATCATGAAGAGGCGGACGAGCAAGCCCGCCGCGGGCACGGCCAGCAGGAAGCCAATCCAATGGCCGCGGGCTAGGACAGCCCACATCAGAGCCCAGATGACGAGGAACGGCACCGCTGTGATCACCAGCTCGAAAACGGCGCGTACGCTGTCGGGCTCGCGATAGCGGGCGAGGAACTGCGCCAATGCGCGGGTTTCCGGTCGGCGTTGAACCATCTCTAGACTGCTTCGAACATCTGCATCTAAAGCACGTCCGCAGCGGTGCGTTTGCAACGGCTGCAACACCCGACTTGGCCGTGTGTCACGTTGACTGGAGGGCAGGTGAAGCCTCCTCCTTGGAAGCGCTTTTCTGTTGCGTGGAGCGATTGCTCGGCGGCAGCCATCCGGGCGCATTGGGCGGCGCCGTCTTGTCCTGGCCCGCCAAAGCGAAGGCCATGACAGGATTCATGCTATCGACCATTGATGTGGGCATCAGGATCGTAGTGCCGCGCTCCTTGGTGGTCTCGTAGATGATGTTCATGGCGCGGAGTTGCAGGGCCGCCGGCTGACCCGCATAGATCATGGCCGCCTCGACGAACTTGCCGGCTATGGCGGCTTCAGCAGATCCAAGGATGACACGGGCCTGCTTTTCCCGTTCGGCCTGAGCTTGCCGAGACATCGCATCCTGCAGGGCCACTGGGATCGCGACGTCGCGGATCTCGACCGACTTCACCGAGATGCCCCAGTCCGCCGTTTTGCGGCCGATTTCGCTGCGCAACAGCTCGTCGGCCGCGGTCCGCTCTGACAAGAGCGCTGACAGCATCGACGCGCCGATCATCTCGCGCAGCGAGGTCTGAGCGACGCGATCGATTGCTTCCCGGTAGTTGGTGATGTTCAAGGCCGCCTTCTGCGCGTCATGGACGAACCAGAAAATGATGGCGTCCATATTCACTGGAACAGTGTCCTTCGTCAGGGCCTGCTCGGCGCTGAACGCGGTCGTCTGAATACGCTCATCAATGACGGCCACGACGTTGTCGATGACCGGAATGATCAGGAAGAGACCGGGCCCCTTCACTCCGCGCAATTTTCCGGCGCGCAGGATAACGAATTTCTGCCAGGTGTTCGCCATCTTCAGAGCGGCAGCGGTGACGATTGCCACGACCACGGAGATGATGCCCGGGACGAGATAGCCTGTCGCAACCAGGGCCGCGCCGACGACGAGGAAGGCGATCGCAAGAAAGACGGTAATCGGATTCATCTTGGCTCCTTGCTCAGGAAGTCGCGCTGCGAACTTGAATATTGATCCGTATTTGGATGCTCTGCTGAGCAATATTGCTCACTCCGAAATCCAGCATTTCACCGCCGACTTCGCCAGAACTGCACGACAGATCGCGACTGCAACCAGACTCCCAGAGTGCAATACTTCGCTCCGGATGCAGCGGAAAGGGCGGCCAGGTCGCCGAACGCGTTAGAATTCCGGGAAAGTGAGCAATTTTGAACAGGCCTCGCGGCGCATATCTGCTCCTTTTAGCAGTAACCGGGGGATTGCGCTGTCCGGGCCTAATCCGACGCCACCAAGCATTATTGGGCTTGGTGGCGTCGCGTTTTTTCCGGTGTCCAAATTCGTTAACTTTTCGACAATGAGCAAAATGGAACAGCGTTGAGATGGCGGTGGTTCCAAGGTGGATTTGCCATCGCCCTCAGGGCGTCAACTGCGATCACGTCGATAAGGTCGTGAGCGAGACCCATTCGGTGAAGTGGATTTCTTCCCGGTTGCGAGCGCCGGTTTAGGACTCGGTATGCTCCGCGCCCTCGATGGCTTTGCGCGAGTCCAAGAAGGCGGCTTGTGAGTTCGAGGCAGGCCTTTAAGCGACCACGGGCGTTGTGGCCGTGAGGTGGGGCGACTACGAACACGGAGCTTTGGCTATGAGCGCTATTCCACTTCACCTTCAAAGAAAGTTTGAGCGGCGCTGGGAGGCTAGATTTGCCTCGCGGGTCGCATCGCCCGTGCAAAACGGCAACGACCTGAAGGGCATCGTCAACAACTTGCCACGCTGCGCGAAAGCAAAAGAAAGAGCTACTGAGTTGAGCAAGCCGGCCCGCGGATTGCGAGCTTAGGTGAGCAATTTTGAACAGACGATCGTGGTGCGTATGCGGTGATCTTGATCCTGCCGATTGCCGGCCGCTGTCGTCGTAGGCGGGGCAATTTCAAGTGATCGGCCGGGGCCGCCCAAGCGGCCCTATCTTAGTTTAGACCCTTACCGCCTGAGCCGCCTTCGTGGTGAGGCCAGCCGATGCCTATTTTGCTCCCTCAATCGGGGCCTCATCAGAGGCCAGAGGCCGCTATGAGTTGTCTATTGTGTGACGGTCATTTTTCTCGCGGATGCTCTGGTCGCGTGATCAGGGCGTTTATTTCCGCTGGGCGTCGGGCGAGGTTCCGGCGCCCGCAGCGCCACGATTTCAAAGAATCCTAACGTCCGCGGATCGCGCTTTGACGGGTAAAGTGATTCCATCCGTCGGCTGACGAGCCCCAGCGGTGACCGACGTGAAATCCACCGCGTCCGCGGATGGCACGGTCGAGTCCCAGGTCGAGCGCACATCACAACACCGGGGATCGGATCGAGCGCGCCGAGCGGGTCCGAGAAGACGCCCGGCATGGGGTGGTGGGTTGCCAACGTAGGTGGACGACGCCAGGGCGATGATGGCGGCACGGGCCTTCGTTGTTTACCGCAGGAGACTGAATTCAGCCATTTCTTTGGAATACTTTTGGAACATGGCAACTCGCTTGTTTGTGAATTCCAGGACGACACTCACACATTCGAGGGGCGACGCAATCGTCAGAAGCCTCTGAGCGAATTCCAAAGTAAATTGCATGTTGGCTTGTGCCATTTCCAGCAGCTTCTCTTGGTAAGCCCGGACATCTGCCGCGGGCGAAGAAAAGTCGAGCGCTGTCTTTGAGCCGTTAGACGTCATCGTCTGTTTGGAGCCATCTCGTAACGCTGTGCCCAGAGTTTCGCCGACGGGAGTCGCTTGTTGTGGGTCGTCTGGCGATTCAGCTTCTAGAACCGCCACCTGATCATCAAGAATTTGTTCTGCCTCGCTGTCCTTTAGGGACGGTTCAATCGATCCTGGCCCAAGTGAGCGCAGACTCCTGCCACTTGGACTTTTCACAACGGCCTGAGCGGCCCGCTGGGCCTTGGCGGCCATTTTCGGGTTGTGGGACTGCTTTGACGGTTTACGTTTGCTCATCTGACACTCCGGGGGGATCGAGCCGATCACTAAGCTCATTCAACAATTGCGGGGGCAGATGACGAGAGTTTCATTCCGCCCGCTGCACTTCGGTACCGCCGTCACCGAGTTTAGGCGGTGCCACTAACCTCAAGGGCTATTGAGCTACTTCCATCCGTGCCGTGTTCGCTTGATAGCACGTTTTTGGAGTCGCTCCGAATTAAGCTTGCCAGCCGTTTCCGCATTGCCGCTACGTGCCGTCGGTATCGATCGACTATTTCATCGCCCGAAGCACCAGCCATAAGACATACGGTGGCCTCGAAAGCGGCACGTATTTTTTCACTGCGCATTTGCTCGGCTTCGCGACGCGCACTCCTGCCGCCGCGCATCAGCTTCATCATCCGGGGAGCAATTACATCGTTGGCTTCAACTGCCAACAACATCTAAAATTTGGCCAGCCGCAACCTTCGCAGTAGCACCAACCCGCAAGACCGGAAATGGTTCGGCACTCCAGCTTGGTAATTGCGCGCGGAACAAAGCATCGCCGCAAAGGACCTACGTCAAAGGACCTACGTCATACGTAGAAAGGACCGGCCGCGCGGCGGCGGCCGGCCCTGAATTGAATTTCGCAGTATCGTTACGCCTTCGACCCCTGGAACCGATTGATCTCTGAAATGTTAGCCAACATCACCGACCGACCTAGGGCACCCTTATCGTCGGTGGGAGTAGGGTCATGTTACCTCGGCGACGTTCCAATCCATCATCGATACTGGAATTCTACCTAGACAGAGAGGCAGTCAACTTGCGCAAGCAAGCGGAAGGAATGCCACTTAGCATTCGTCGCGACGAGCTTTTGCGGAAGGCGAACCAAGCCGAAACGACTGCGCAGGTGAGCCACGGATCGCGAATCCCGAACCGATCCATTACTCGTCCGGAAAACCAATGAGGCCGCAGCCGCGGCACCAGGGAATCAAATCTGCTTTTCTGCTGGTCCTCGTTCTGAAGAGCTGACATCTAGCACTACTTTGGCAGAATGTATTTGCGCCTGTGTTTTTCAAGGATTTGTTTTCGGCAGTATGGACACCGTTGAGGCGGCGGCCGAAGGATGAGATCGACGATGGCGTGACGTACGGC
>Ga0070741_10002435_pt1 | contig 50053 bp, 40 predicted proteins | sample Coa_R1_4_FD_66440 | JGI IMG/M metagenome (GOLD analysis project Ga0070741, IMG submission 66440) | Surface soil microbial communities from Centralia Pennsylvania, which are recovering from an underground coalmine fire - Coalmine... | ecosystem: Environmental > Terrestrial > Soil > Unclassified ... | reverse complement strand
AGGCTCTTGCGGCCTTTGAGCACGTACGGGCTCAGATCCAGCGACGGGCGGTTGGTTAGAACCGCCCGTTCGCACATTCTGGCAGATTTTGCAGACACAAGAGCACGTATAAGCCGTAAAACCATCGCGCAGGGAAGGCCGGTGTGATCACCGCCGTACCCTAGGTTCTTGCGCTTGCGCAGTTTTTTCTGCGCGAGAGCCCCGGGTGCAGCGGCCACCCGGCCTTCCCTGCGCCCTCGGCATGTGTCCGGAGGGTGGTGCTGAGCAAGACTCGGGCGAAACGCGCCGCGAGAACGTAAACTTGCGTCAGTAACCTCCGCATGTCGTCCCGGCGAAGGCCGGGACCCATAACCCCAGGACAACATTGTTGCGAAGATCGTCTGGCACAGAGCGCCGCCGAGAGATTCCGCGGGTCAGGGTCCCGGCCTTCGCCGCGACGACGGCGGAGCGAGTGGCTCTTGCCGGCAACGCAATGCAGACCGCCATCTCCGCTGTTGAGCATCACGCCAACTCACCCTACTCTCAACCCACCAACCATAAGCTCGCGACGGAAACGCAAGGAGCCAGACGCCATGTCCGCACCGCAAGATGACCAGTTCGGCTTTGCGCCCGACTATGATTCACCCGTTCCCTATATGCAGCGGACCCGCGATTACTACGCCGCAATCGGCTACACCACGCCCTATCGCTGGGCGCATTATGTCGATGCGCCGTTCCAGCCGCTGACCAGGCCGTTGTCGCAGAGCCGCGTCACCATCATCACGACCGCCGCGCCCTATGATCCCGCCAAGGGCGACCAGGGGCCGGGGGCGGCCTATAATGGCAGCGCCAAGTTCTACCAAGTCTATGACGGCGACACCTCGAAGCCGCACGATTTGCGCATCTCGCATATCGGCTATGACCGCAAACACACCAGCGCAACTGACAGCGGCACCTGGTTTCCGCTGCCGCAGCTCTTGAAGGCCAAAGCCGCAGGCCGCATCGGCGAGGTCGCGCCGCGCTTCTTCGGCGCGCCGACCAACCGCAGCCACCGCGTCACCATCGACACCGACGCGCCCGAGATTCTGGCGCGCTGCCGCCAGGACAAGGTCGATGTCGCGGTGCTGGTGCCGAACTGCCCGGTCTGCCACCAGACCACCGCGCTGGTCGCGCGTCACCTTGAAGCGAACGGCATCCCGACCGTGGTGATGGGCTGCGCCAAGGACATTGTCGAGCACGCCGCCGTGCCGCGCTTCCTGTTCAGCGATTTCCCGCTCGGCAATTCCGCCGGCAAGCCGCATGACGAGCCCTCGCAGGCGCTGACCCTGGAGCTCGCGCTGCGCCTGCTCGAAAGCGCGGTCGGCGCGCGCACCACCATGCAGTCGCCGCTGCGCTGGAGTGAGGATGCCTCCTGGAAGCTGGATTACAACAATGTCGCGCAGATGAGCCCCGAGGAGCTTGCCCGCCGCCGCGCCGAGTTCGACCGGCAGAAGGAGATCGCCCGCGGCAATCGCGCCGCGTGATCTCGCAGGCCGCAACACGACGGCCTTCAACAACGCGCCTATGCCGACAACAAGAACAATGCCCATCAGGAGGACATCGCGGTGACCCGACCTTTCGAGGGCGTGAAGATCCTCGACTTCACGCAGGTGCTGGCCGGTCCTTATGCGAGCTACCAGCTTGCTTTGCTGGGCGCCGACGTCATCAAGGTGGAGCGGCGCGAGGGCGAGGACATGCGCCGCACCCCGCTCAGCCGTGAATGGGCCGAGCGGGGTCTCGCCCCGGGCTGGCAGGCCATCAACGGCAACAAGCGCAGCCTGACTCTCGATCTGTCCAAGCCGGAGGCGATCGAGATCGTGAGGAAGCTCGCCGCGACCGCCGACGTTGTGATGGAGAATTTTCGCCCCGGCGTGATGGACAAGCTCGGTATCGGCTGTCAGGCGCTGTCGGCGATCAATCCGCGGCTGATCTATTGCGCGGTGTCCGGGTTCGGCCAGACCGGCCCGGAGCGGCTCAGCGCCGGCTATGACGGAAAGATCCAGGCGATGAGCGGGATCATGGCGATCACCGGGCACGAGGAGACGGGACCGACGCGCGCGGGCTTTGCCGTCTGCGATGTGCTGTCCGGGGCCACGGCTGCTTTCGGTGTTTCCAGCGCGCTGTTCCAGCGCAATCACACCGGCAAGGGGCAGCTGGTCGACGTCTCCATGCTGGAAGCGACGTTGGCCTTCCTGTCGGGCCAGATTGCGGATTATTCGGTGGCCGGCCATCGCCAGCAACTCTCCGGCAACCAGGCCGTCAGTCGCAAGCCGACCGCGAACCTGTTCAAGGCGGGTGAGGGCTATCTGCTGCTCGCGGTGAACAACGAGAAGCAATATCGCGCGCTGATGGCGGCGCTGGGTCGTGAAGATACGCTGAAGGATCCGCGCTTCGCCGACTGGTTCGCGCGGCAGGAGAACGAGCCGGCGCTGCGCGCCATCATCGAGGAGGCGCTGTCGAACAAGAGTGCGCGCGAATGGGAAAAGATCCTCGAAGCGGCGGGGGCGCCCTGTTCGTCGATCTGGAAGATCGAGGAGGTGATCGACCATCCCCAGATTGTCGAGCGCGGCGCCATTCAGGAGATCGAGACGCCCTATGGCCGGCTGCGCTTTGCCGGAAGCGGCTTCCGCCTCGCGCATGGCGGCGGCCGGCTCGACCGCATGGCCCCTGAACTCGGCGCCCACACCGACGAGGTGCTTGAATCGCTCGGTTATGACGAGGCGGCGATCGCGGATTTGCGAGCGCGGGAGGTGATCTGAGCAAGGCTAGCCCTGAAGCAGCTTGACGCCGCCGAACGATGTCACGCGCCCGTCCTTGAGCAACACGATCTGGGTCGCAAGTTGACGCAATTCGGCAGGGTCGTGACTGACATAGACCATGGGGATGCGGGCCTCGTCGCGCAGGCGCACGAGGTACGGCAGGATCTCCGCGCGGCGTCTCTCGTCAAGCGCGCCCAGCGGCTCGTCGAGCAGGAGAAGACGCGGCTTTGCCAGCAGTGCCCGCCCCAGTGCGACGCGCTGGCGCTCGCCGCCGGACAGTTTGCCGGGCCGGCGGTCGAGCAGGTGGCCGATGTCGAGCAACTCGGTGACGCGCGTGCGCTGGGCGGGATCGTCCGCGAGGCGGTTCATGCGCCGGCCATAGTCGAGATTCTGCGCGACATCGAGATGCGGAAACAGCCGCGCGTCCTGGAATACATAGCCAATGCGCCGCTGCCAGGCAGGCAGGTGGAAGCCCTTCGCCGTATCGTCGAGGACATCGCCGTCGAGCGAGATGGTGCCGCGATCGGCCCGCAACAGGCCCGCGATCATGTTGACCAGCGAGGTCTTGCCCGCGCCCGACGCGCCGAACAGCCCGGTGACGCGGCCCTGGCTCTCAAATCTCGCGGAGAGGGTGAAGTCCCCCAGTTGCTTGTCGATGTCGACGCGCAGCATGGGTCAATTCCCATGCAGCCGCGCGGTGGCGCGGCGGGCAAACCATTCCGAGCCGATCAGCGCGGCAACCGCTAGGATGACGGACACCATGACCAGCCGCAGCGCCGCGGCATCGCCGTCCGGGGTCTGGATCAGCGAGTAGATCGCCGAGGAAATGGTCTGGGTCTCCCCGGGAATGTTGGAGACGAAGGTGATGGTGGCGCCGAACTCGCCAATCGCCTTGGCAAAGCCGAGCACCATGCCGGCGAGTACGCCCGGCAAGGCCAGCGGCAGCGTCACGCTGAAGAACACCTTCAGCGGTCGGGCGCCCAGAGTCTCGGCCGCCTGCTCGAGCTTCTGGTCGACCGCCTCGATCGACAGCCGCATCGGCCGCACCAGCAGCGGAAACGACATCACGCCGCAGGCAAGCGCCGCCCCGGTCCAACGGAAAGCGAATACGATGCCGAGATGATCAGCCAGCCAGCCGCCGACCAGCCCCTTGCGTCCGAAGGTGAGCAGCAGGAGATAGCCGGTCACCACCGGCGGCAGCACCAGCGGCAGATGGATCACGGCGTCGAGCAGCGACTTGCCCAAGAAATTGCGCCGCGCCAGCAGCCACGCCAGCGCAATGCCGAGCGGCGTCGCAGCCAGGGTCGCGACGGTGGCGACCCGGAGCGAGAGCCGGATCGCGATCCATTCCGTGGGTGTGATCTCGAACATCTGGACCGGTCAGGCAGGCGGCAATCAGGAGGTCGGCTTGACCAGATAGATGAAGCCGTACTTTTCCAGCACCGCCTTGGCGGCCGCAGAGTGCAGAAAATCGAGATACTGCTTCGCCTCCGGCTTGGCATTGGCGGTCGCCGCCACCGGATAGATGATCGGCGGATGCGTATCGGCCGGGAAGGTGCCGACGATCTTGACGCCGGGCTCGACCTTGGCATCGGTGGAATAGACGATGCCGAGCGCGGCTTCGCTGCGCGCGACCAGCGTCAGCGCCGCGCGCACGCTCTCGGCCATCGCGAATTTCGGCTCGGCCGCCGGCCAGGCGCCAAGTTTCTCCAGCGCCGCCTTGGCATATTTGCCGACCGGCACCGACTTGACGTCGCCGGTTGCGATCCTGCCGTCGCCCGCGAGCTTGGCCAGGTCGAAGCCGGGCCCAATGGTGACATTGTCGATCTTGGAATCCTTCGGCGCGATCAGCACGATCGAGTTGCCGAGCAGGTTCACGCGCGTGGACTCGTTGATGTCCTTCTTGCCGACGGCGTAATCCATCCAGTCCGTATCGGCCGAGACGAAGATGTCCGCCGGCGCGCCCTGCTCGATCTGCTTTGCAAGCGTCGAGCTTGCCGCATAGCTGGCCGACACCTTGACGCCCGTCTTGGCGGTGAACGCCGCGTCGATATCGTCAAGTGCATTCTTCATGGATGCGGCAGCAAAGACGGTGAGGACCTTGTCCTCCGCGGCAGCGGGAGACCAAGCCGATCCCGAGAGGATGACAAAGGCGGCGAAAATCCCGGAAAGACGATGCATCGAAGCGCTCCATGCATGTTCGCGACGCGCAGAGCGGTGCACGCGCAAATCAGGCGTTGGTTAAATCTGGGGGCGACAGCGGAAGCGCCGTTCCGGCCATCCCTTGGGACTTACGGTCATGGGGGATGTCGCGGGCCTGACCATAACAGGCTGGGACTGTGGGTAAAGCCGGCGGCTGCCGACTTTCGCCTATTCCGACGGCAGGATCGCGATCGAGATCGAATCCTCCCTGGCCCCGGAGATCTGCAGCACGAAAGGAGCCGCGGCGAGGTCGTACTTCATGGTCTTGCGGATCCCCTCGCAGTCGGTCGCGCCGCTGAAGCCCTTCGGCTTGAGGACATGGCCGTCCTGGACCACGTCGACCCAGGCGCCGGCCGAGAGGCTGATGGTGTAGATGCCGGCCTTCGGTGTGGCCTTGAAGCTGGCGAAGCCGGCAAACGTGCCCTCCTTCGGTGCGCGTTCAGGGGGCGACGGCAGCCCGGCCTCGGACGGCGTGCGCAACGCCAGGATCATGCCGGTGGAAGGTACGGCAGCCAGTTCGGTGCCCGAGGTGAGCTTGGCGCGATCCGGAGCCGTGAGCGCGACGCGCTCATGCTCGATATTCCATTTGAACCTGTCACAGCCGCTCGGCTCCTCCGCCGCCAAAGCGGGCCCAAACAACGCGGGCGCAAGGGAGACCAAAAGGAGAGTAACCGTCATCACGCCACGCATGATCAATCCATCGTTGCTGCATGAGGATCATTCCGCGCCAGCACGACGGCCTCGCGTCGGCGAAGGCGGGAATGGAGAGGACCAGGTCCTGGCCCGAGGCTGGAGCGCGCTTACGGCGCGTGGCGCCATCTTAGCGGAACGCGCGGCGGAATGAAGACACCGTCGCGTTATTGCTTGGCGGCGGGTGCGTTGAGCACCTTCCTGCAATCGGGCGGCAGTTGCGCCAGCGTGATGCCGTGCGACGGCTTGGCAGGCTCCTTGGGTGGTGTGGGATGAATGATGGAATCCTTGAACCAATAAGCGAGATCGGAAGGCTCACAGGCCTGGCCGCCTTCCTGATCCTTCTGGCCCTTGCATTCCCTGTCGCCGGATGGGCAGCGCATGCGGATGTGGAAATGATAGTCATGTCCATACCAGGGGCGGATCTTGCTGAGCCAGCTGCGATCGCCCCTGGCGTCGCGGCACAGCGCCTTCTTGATCGCGGCATTGACAAAGATGCGCTGCACAGCCGGCTCCTGCGCCGCGTCGCGCAGCACCATCCAGTGCGTCGGCGTCCAGACCTTGGGATCGATGTCGAGCCGGTCGTCGCGCACCATCATGGTTGCCGACATCTCCTCGCGCTCCTCGCGCGACAGCAAATGATCCGGCATCGGCGTCAGCCAGATGTCGGCGTCGAGACCGAGCTGGTGGCTGGCATGCCCGGAAAGCGCCGGGCCACCGCGCGGCTGGCCAATATCGCCGACCAGGATGCCCGGCCAGCCGGCATCCTTGTGCGCCTTGACCGACAGGCGCTTGAGCAGCGCGATCATGTCGGGGTGGCCCCAGTTGCGGTTGCGCGACAGCCGCATCACCTGCCAGGTATCGCCGGTGACCGGCATCGGCTCGGCGCCGGCGAGGCAGCCCGCAGTATAGGAGCCAATCGCGTTGGCGGGACCGGCGGTGGGCTTGAGCTTGCGGGCGAACAGCTCCTTGGCGGGGAGCTTGGGATCGTTTGGATGTTCGAGCGGCGGCAGCGGCTTGGGGTTGACCGTGCCGAGGTCCTGCGCAAGCGCTGTCAGCGCGGTGGCGCAGACGAGACCGAACAAGAGCGGGATCAGAATCGGGCGGGCTGGCATCGCATCACTCTATGCGCCGGCGAATCTAACACGGAAGGCCTGCTGGGTCCCGATCGCAATTCGTTGATCTCCACCCGGCAGGCTGCCCGAAAGGGCCTCAGGACGCCGGCAGTCGACGGCCTGCGTCAATAATGGTTACTGCTCGGCCGGTGAGAGGATGCTCGATCTTGTGGTCGGAGTCGCATTGCTCCTGATGATGGCGTTGATCCTCACCATGGGTTGGAGAGGCAGGCTGCGCGGTGCTCGCCGGGCTGACAGATCCCGACCGGGTGCCATGCATCAACACATCGTTGTCTCAGGCCGCGTTGCGCAGTCCGGCGAGGAACGTGTCGACGCTGTCGGACAGCGCGGTGGCCTGGCGGCTGAGCTGGCCGGACGCCACCATCACGCTGTCGGCCAGCGCGCGGGAGCGGTCGGCGGCCTGGCTTGCGCCCGCCACGTTCCGGGTGACCTCGCCGGTGCCGGCCGCCGCCTGCTGCACGCTGCGGGCGATCTCGCGGGTGGCCGAATCCTGCTCTTCCACAGCAGCCGCGATGCTGGCGGCGATGCCGCTGATGTCGCGGATGGTCTGGCTGATGCCGCCGATTGCGGTTGCGCATTCCGAGGTCGCCGATTGGATGGCGGTGACCTGGCCCGCGATCTCCTCGGTCGCCTTCGCGGTCTGGCTCGCCAGCCCCTTCACCTCCGCGGCAACCACGGCAAAGCCACGGCCTGCCTCGCCGGCGCGCGCCGCCTCGATCGTGGCGTTGAGCGCGAGCAGATTGGTCTGGCTTGCGATGGCATCGATCAGCCGCAGCACGTCGCCGATCCGCTCGGCGGTGGAGGCGAGGCTTGCGACCATCTCGGTGGTCTTACTGGCCTTCTCGACGGCGCCGTTGGCGACGTTGGAGGAGTGCGTCACCTGGCGGCCGATCTCGGCCACCGAGGAAGCCAGCTCCTCGGTCGCGGCAGCCACCGTGCTGACACTGGTGGACGCCTGTTCGGAAGCCGTGGCCGCGGCGGCGGCGCGCTGGGATGTCCCGGTGACGCTAGCGGTGATCTCGCCGGCCACGCGCTGCATCTCCCTGGTCGCCTGCGCCACCTGGGCCACCACGCTTTTCACATCCGCCTCGAAGCGATCGGCCATCTGGCGCTGCAGCGCCTGCTTCTCGACCTCCGTCGCCCGCTTGGCGGCCTCCTGCTGCTCGCGCAAGCCGCGCGTCTCGATCATGTTGCGGCGGAAGACGTCGACCGCTTGCGCCATGGTGCCGACCTCGTCCTTGCGCTCGCCGCCGGGAATTTCGACCGAGGTGTCGCCGCTCGACAGCCGGTTCATGACCTCCGTGATTGCGACAAGCGGACGCGACATGCCGCGGCCGAGCAGGAATGCCAGGAGCGCTGCGCCAGCGAGGATCGCCAGCGTCATAACGAGCAGCGTGGTCTGGGCGCGGCTCGCCGCCGCCTCATAGGCAGTCGTATCCTTGATGATCTCCAGCACCGCCAGCGGCTGGCCGGCGTAATTCTTGATCTGTCCGATATAGACAGCGGCGGGATGGCCCCGGAATGTGGTGTCACGCAGTTGCACTGCGCCGTCGAAGGCCGCTTTCAACTCGGCAGGCGTCGCGACCTCGGTGTCGCCGAAGGTGGACGACAGCTGCTTGAAGCTCGTGCCATCGAACCAGTGGACCGCGAGATCGATGCCAAAGCGCTGCTTGGCGCGCTGGACGAATTCCTTGCCGAAAGCCGCGCCGATATCGACATTGCCGAGCACCTTGCCATCGCGCAGGATGGGCGTCATTCCGAAGATGCCCAGCGATTCCAGCGCGGGCTCGGCACCGACAATCTGCCGTCCGGTCCTCATTGCCTCGGCCACCGTAATCCGGCGCTTGGAGACATCATCGCCGAACGTCTTGGGATTGTGGACCCGGTAAAAGGTGATCGCGGGCGGCGTCTGGAACGAGATCAGCGGGATGTCCAGCGCCTTGAGCGCCTTGTTGGCGCCGAGCAGCAGGGCGCCCAGCGCCTCGCGGTCGCCATTGGCAATCGCGTCAGCCACCGGCGGAAGTCCCGCGATCGTCGCGCTGACGGCGAGCGTCGAGCGGCCCTCATAATCGATCGCTGCCACGACGCTGTCATATTGCAGCTTGAGCTGCTCTTCGAGCGCAAGCTGGGTCAGCGAACGCTGCTGCAGCATCGAGAAGGTCCCGAGGATTCCGCAGGCTGCGGCAACCGTTAACGAGATGGCAAGGATCAGGCGGGCGGCGATCGACCGTAGCTTGAACATGGGGGCATTCCGAACTGCGCGTGGCTGGTTTCCGAATACCCGTGATTGTTTAATATTGGCTAATACCACCTGCGCGCAGAGCATGACTGCAGACCAAGCCCTGCATTGGCTGGTTCATCTTCGGTCTCATCGGGCCGTTGGCGGCGCCTGCAGCTTGTCCGACAGGATCGCCCGGCCGGCGTCCTCGTAATGGGTGTCGCGCGCCTGGATCTGCTGGGCGATGGTGTGCATGTCACGAAAGCGCCGCTCGAACGGGTTGGCCGCGAATACGGCGGTGGCGCCGGCCATGTGATAGGCCGTGTCGACCACGGCAGTCGACCGGTGAATGGTCCATGTCGCGGCGATGCGCATGGCAATACGATGGGCTTCGGTCACGGGCGCGCCCGCCTCGAGATCGCGCCAGACCTCGGCCGCGGTGGAATAGAGATAGGCCCCCGCGGCGCGCAAGGTCGCCTCCGTGCGGCCGATCAGGCCCTGGACGGCATTGTTCTCGCGCATCGCCGACAACCCCTGCGGGGTCTTCCTGCGGGAGAGATCGATGGCCGAATCCAGCATGGCGCGGGCGAGGCCCACGGAGGTTGCCGCAAACCCCATGGCGAAGACGTAGTGGGTCGGGATCTTGTAAATCGGCCCCGGCTCGCGCAAGGCGGACGGCTCATCGCGAAGGGCTGCGAATTTCTCGGGAATAAACAGATTGTCCACCGAATAGGAATCCGTGCCGGTGCCCTTCAACCCGATGACGTCCCAGACGTCATGCATGATGGCACTTGCAACCGGGAACAGGATGGTGCGGATTTCCGGCGTGCCGTCCGGCTTCCTGCGTGGCGTGCCGTCCTCCTCGAGGATCCTGACATGCGCGCCGAGCCAGCTTGCCTGCCGCGAGCCGGAGGCAAAGTCCCAGCGCGCGCTGGCGCGGTAGCCCCCGGAAACCACGCGCACTTCGTGGGCAATGGCGCCCCAGGCCAGGATGCCGGGCGGCTTGTTGAAGATTTCCTCGGCCACATCGCGATCGAGATAGGCCGCGACCATGGCGCAGACGCTGCATTGGCCGAGACACCAGGCGGTCGATGCATCGGCCTTGGCGATCTCCTCCTGCATCTGCATGAAGATGGCAAGCGGCGCCTCGGCGCCGCCGAGGCTCTGCGGCAGCAGCGCACGGTAGAGCCCGTTCTCGATCAGCGCCGCCGTCACCGCCGGCGTCAGCCGCCGCGTCCGCTCGATCTCGTCGGCTTCGTTGCTGATGAGCGGAGCCAGCGCGCGGGCGCGCTCGACGAGGTCAAGAGCGGCAGGCTTGCTCATGGCGGTCCCTCTTATTTATCGATTTATAAATTAGAGGAAGCGATGGTGATCTATCTGGATGGCAAGAGCAAGACGGATTGGAAGGCAGTCATTCCGGGGCGATGCGTCAGCATCGAACCCCGAATCTCGTGCCACAATCTCCAGATTCCGGGCTGCTCGCTGATGCGAGCGCCCCGGGATGAGAGTGCCGTGGATCAGCTATCCACCTTCAGCGCGGCAATGAAGGCTTCCTGCGGGATGTCGACCTTGCCGAACTGCCGCATCTTCTTCTTGCCTTCCTTCTGCTTCTCCAGAAGCTTTCGTTTGCGCGTGATGTCGCCGCCGTAGCATTTCGCGGTGACGTCCTTGCGCAGCGCGCGGACCGTTTCGCGCGCGATCACCTTGCCGCCGATCGCCGCCTGGATCGGGATCTGGAACATGTGCGGCGGGATCAATTCCTTCATCTTCTCGACCATGGCGCGGCCGCGGCCCTCCGCGCGGGTCCGGTGCACCAGCATCGAGAGCGCATCCACCGGCTCGCCATTGACCAGGATCTGCATCTTAACGAGATCGGCGGGCTTGTAGTCGGTCAGGTGATAGTCGAACGAGGCATAGCCCTTGGAGACGGACTTGAGGCGGTCGTAGAAGTCGAACACCACTTCGTTGAGCGGCAGGTCGTATTTCACCATGGCGCGGTTGCCGACATAAGTCAGCTCCTTCTGCGCGCCGCGCCGGTCCTGGCAAAGCTTCAAGACGCTGCCGAGATACTCATCCGGCGTGAGGATGGTCGCCTCGATCCAGGGCTCCTCGATCTCCGCGATCTTGACCACGTCGGGCATGTCGACAGGATTGTGGATCTCGATCATCGAGCCGTCGGTCAGATGCATCTTGTAGATCACGCTCGGCGCGGTCGCGATCAAATTCAGATCGAACTCGCGCGAGAGGCGTTCCTGGATGATCTCCAGATGCAATAGGCCGAGGAAGCCGCAGCGGAAGCCGAAGCCGAGCGCGGCGGAGGTCTCCATCTCGAACGAGAAGCTGGCGTCGTTGAGACGCAATTTGCCCATCGCCGCACGGAGCGTTTCGAAATCGTCGGCATCGACCGGGAACAGGCCGCAGAACACCACGGGAATGGCCGGCTTGAAGCCCGGCAGCATTTCCTTCACCGGGTTCCTGTCGTCGGTGATGGTGTCGCCGACGCGGGTGTCGGCGACTTCCTTGATCGCCGCGGTGATGAAGCCGATCTCGCCGGGGCCGAGCTCGTCCACCTGCTGCATCTTGGGGGTGAAGAAGCCGACGCGCTCGACGTCATAGGCCGCCTTGGTGCCCATCATGCGAATGCGGCTACCCTTCTTCATCACGCCGTCGACGACGCGGATCAGAACGACAACGCCGAGATAGACGTCATACCAGCTGTCGACCAGGAGCGCCTTCAAGGTCGCATCGCGATCGCCCTTCGGCGGCGGCAGGCGGGTGACGATCGCCTCCAGCACGTCGGGAACGCCGAGGCCCGTCTTGGCGGAGATCATCACGGCATCGGACGCGTCGATGCCGATCACGTCCTCGATCTGCTGCTTGATCTTCTCGGGCTCTGCCGCCGGCAGGTCGATCTTGTTCAGGACCGGGACGATCTCGTGGTTGTTGTCGAGCGCCTGGTAGACGTTGGCAAGCGTCTGGGCCTCGACGCCCTGGCTCGCGTCCACCACGAGTAGCGAGCCTTCGCAGGCGGCCAGCGACCGCGAGACCTCGTAGGCGAAGTCGACATGGCCGGGCGTGTCCATCAGGTTGAAGATGTAATCCTTGCCATCCTTGGCATGGTAGTTCAGCCGGACGGTCTGCGCCTTGATGGTGATGCCGCGCTCGCGCTCGATATCCATGGAATCGAGCACCTGCTCCTTGCCCGCCATCTCGCGATCCGACAGGCCGCCGGTCATCTGGATCAGCCGGTCGGCCAGGGTCGACTTGCCATGGTCGATATGGGCGACAATGGCGAAGTTGCGGATGTTGGAAATGGGGGCGGTCGTCATGGGCGGCGGGATAGCATTGGCCTCTCGGGGCGGCAACCTTATTGCTTTGTTTTCAGGGCTTTTGTTCACGCCAAGCTGATTCCAAGCCAATTCCTCTTGGCCTGAAAAAGCGCTACGCGTGGGGCATGTCGACTGCATCATTGTTACCCACCGCCTCCCATGTGCGGCGCTGGCGTTTTGTCCTGCGCCGTCCCGCCGCGTGGCTGATGGCGCGGGTGCGGGATCCCGAGACGGGTCTCTGGCTTGTCATCACTTTTGCCCTGCTGCATGCCCTGATCTGGACGCAGACCCTGATCAAGCTGAAGGCGGCCCAGGACGTCCATATGGATGTGGCCGAGGCCTTTGCCTGGGGCCAAAAGTTCCAGTGGGGCTATGGCAAGCATCCGCCGCTGTCGGGCTGGATCGCGGGCCTCTGGTTCAGGTTCTTTCCGGTCGCGGACTGGGCCACCTATCTGCTGGCGATGACGGTGCTCGGGGTGGGGCTCGTGCTCTGTTATCTCGTCGCGCTTCGGGTGGTCGACCGCCGCCGTGCCTTTTTCGTGGTGGTGCTGCTCGCGCTCTATCCGATCTTCAATTTCAAGGGATTTAAATACAACCCCGACCTGCTGCAGCTCGTCACACTGCCGCTTTTGGTGCTGGCTTATCTTGACGCCTTCAAGAAGCGCACTTGGCCGTCCGGTGTCTTCTTGGGCCTCGCCGGTGCGCTGGCGCTGATGACCAAATACTGGGTGCTGACCATGATCGGCGCCATCGGGCTTGCGGCGCTGATCCATCCCGATCGGTTGAAATTCCTGCGCTCGCCGGCGCCGTGGGTGGGGATTGCGACCATGGTCGTTGCGATGATCCCGCATCTGATCTGGCTCAAGAGCGTCGATTTCGTGCCCCTGACCTATGCTGACGATGTCTACGGACACCTCGGCCCTGCGCTGAGTGCCCAGCAAGTGCTCGGCTATGTCGAGCACAATCTCGGTCTGCTGGCCGTGCCGGTATTGCTGGGGCTTTTGGCCTTGCTATGGCGCTCGCGATTTTCGGCGATTTGGTCGCGCGGCCCCAATCCAGGCGTCGATAGCGCGCAGGCGCTCAATGTCTGGATCATCCAGATCATTGTCGCGATCGGCCCGCCGCTCGGCGGCCTTGCGCTGGCGGTCTACATGAAGACCGATTGGGGTATCTCGCTGTTCTTCCTTGTGCCGCTCGCGCTGGTCGCGCTTCCTCGGCTGCGCGTGCCCGGGCTCGCCCTGTTCCGGATTGTCGTGATCTGGTTCGTGCTCTCGCTTGCCGCGCTGCTCGCCGCACCAACCATTGCGGAGCGCGAGATGGCCGAGAATCCGAACTCGGCCAACAGCTACGCGGCGCGCTCGCAGCTCGCGCGTGAATTGACGCAGGCCTGGCACGAGCGCTTCGGCTCGCGCTGGGCGGTGGTCGCCGGCACCACCGAAATCGGCGAGCCCATGACGTTCTACAGCCCCGACCACCCGGCGCCCTTGACGCCGGGTGAATTGTGGTCGTCCGGGCTGACTTCGCTGGATGAGGCCAAGCGTCTCGGCTTCATCGGCATCTGCGACACGACAGATAACCGGCTGCCGGAATGCGAAGCCTGGATGAAGCAGAACGCGCCCAATGCAGAGCAGCTCGTGATGACCACGCAACGCTTCTTCCAGGGCCATCCAGGGCCGTCGGTTGCGTGGAAGATTTTTATTCAGCCGCCGAGCAAATAGCTCTCCGTCGTCCCGGCCGAAGAGCAGTGATCTATAGCCCCAAGCCGCGATGAGGCAGGAGATTGTTGCCTCAAGTCGTCATGGCCGCGCAGGCGGGTCAAGCCCGGGCATGACGAAGGATAGGGACGCTATGCCAATTCCGCCCGAGGTTGCGGCTCGCGCTGCGCTTGGCCAGGACGACAGGGCCTCACGTGCCTTCTTCGTTGAACTTGCTCTCCACGAGCTCGGTGATCGCGGCGAGCGCGGCTTCCGCTTCAGCGCCCTTTGCCGAGACTACAATGGTGGTGCCGGGCGCCGCGGCGAGCATCATCAATCCCATGATGGATGTGCCGCCGACAGTCTCGCTGCCGCGTGTCACCCAGATTTCGGCGTTGAAGCGTTCGACGGTCTGGACGAATTTTGCAGAGGCGCGCGCATGCAGGCCGCGCTTGTTGATGATCAGAAGCTCTTTGGAGATGGCGTCCTCGGGCACCCGCGGCCCGGGAATATGCTCGATCGACGTTTCGTCGTCGTCGCTCATTTGCCGGCAAGAACACGGCTGGCGATGGTGACGTATTTGCGCCCCGCTTCCTGCGCCATCGCGATCGCGTCGGGCAGCGAGCGCTCTTCACGCACCTTGGCGAGCTTCACCAGCATGGGAAGGTTGATGCCCGCGAGCACTTCGACCTTCGGGCGGCTCATGCAGGAAATCGCGAGGTTGGACGGCGTGCCGCCGAACATGTCGGTGAGGATCGCGACACCATCGCCGGAATCGACGCGGTTGACCGCTTCGATGATGTCGCTGCGACAGAGATCGGAATCATCTTCGGCGCCGATCGTGACCGCTTCGATTTGTTTTTGCGGACCCATCACATGTTCAAGCGCCGCCTTGAACTCGTCGGCGAGGCGCCCGTGGGTCACCAGTACTAGGCCAATCATCGGAAACTCCTCGCGGGTGCCATTGGTGCACCGCACGAACGCGCCACTTTGACCATCCAGCGCCCCCGCGCAAGAGGGGATGTTTGCGGTTCTCCCGGAATCTGGCGGCAGGGGAGAGGGAGCCGCGACGGTCTATTCGGTCGCGAGTGTGGGACTGATATGGTTACCAATTCCCTTCTCACAATGGCCCCAATGGTTAACGGAAGATGAACTAGCAGTTGTCGTCAGCGCGGCGACAACCAGCGGGAGGGGATCATGGCCGGCTGCAACAGGGATTCGCGGTAGCAAAACACCAGAAAGCACGATCTGGAGGGCTTCGGAAGGCGGCAGTCGCTCGGCATCTCTCGCCACAAGATCGACCACAAGCCCAATCGGGGCCGCATTTACATAGTCGCAGCGGCGAATGCCGAGCCCGAAAATCTCGATCAGGCCGGCGAGCTCCGGTATCGCACGGGCAATTAATTCTTTGCCATCTGTGTCCAGCCGGACACGGTCGTCGGCGACCAGGACGGCCGGAGGGAGCAGTCCCGAGCGTCCCGCCAGGATCAGATTGAAGGCCAGGCGCGACTTGCCGGCGCCGGAGGGGCCGCGGATCAGGACCGCGTGGCTGCCGACCTTGACGGCGGAGGCATGCACGCTTGGCGCGGCATCGCCGGTCATAGGGCCGGCAACCTGACGACAAAGCGGGCGCCAACGACCGTCGGCTCGCCGTCCTCGTTGGCCGGCCCTGCGCGATTCTCGGCCCAGATGCGCCCGCCATGCGCGTCGATGATCTGTTTGGAGATCGACAGGCCCAGGCCCGAGTTCTGGCCAAAGCCCTGATGCGGACGGTCGGTATAGAAGCGCTCGAACACGCGCTCCAGCGCGTCGGGACGAATGCCGGGCCCGTCGTCATCGACCACGATCTCGATATCGGCGCGGACGCGGCGGCAATGGATGCGCACCTTCTGGCCGGGCTCGGAGAACGACTGCGCGTTCGACAGCAGGTTGGTGATCACCTGGCCGAGCCGTGAATCGTGGCCGGGCACCGAGAAGGTGTCGGAGCTCTTGCCCTCGAAGCGCACTTCGACGCCGACGTCGTGGCCGAGCTTGGTCTCGTTGGCGACGGACGCGAGCGTCGTCAACAGTCGCCGGATATCGACCGGCACCATGTCCTGGCGCTGCAATTCGGCATCGAGCCGGCTCGCGTCGGAAATATCGGAGATCAGACGGTCGAGCCGCTTGACGTCGTGCTCGATCACACCAAGCAGCCGGTTGCGGCTGTTCTCGTTGCGCGCAAGCGGCAGCGTCTCGACCGCCGAGCGCAGCGAGGTCAGCGGGTTCTTCAGCTCATGGGCGACATCGGCGGCGAACATCTCGATCGCCTCGATACGGTTATAGAGCGCGTCCGTCATGTCGCGCAGCGCGCCGGAGAGATGACCGATCTCGTCGCGGCGGCGGGTGAAGTCCGGGATCTCGACGCGGGTCTTGATGCGGCGGCGGACGCGCTCGGCGCTGTCGGCGAGGCGCCGCACCGGGCCCGCGATGGTGCTCGCAAGCAGCAGCGACAACAGCATCATCACCGCTGACGCCACGCCGCCGACCTTCAGGATCGCCAGCCGCTCGGCCGTGACCATCTGGTCGATGTCGTCGCCCTGTGTCGACAGCATCAACGCGCCGTGGATGGTGCGGTCGCGCTGCACGGGCACCGCGACCGAGACGATCACCTCACCGCGGGCATTGACCCGCACCATGCTGCGCTTCTGGCCCTTCAGCGCATCGGCGACCTCTTCATATTTGTCGCCATTATCGTATTCGCGGTAGAGCGGCAGGTCGCCGCGGTTGAGCCAGGTGCGCACCGCAGTGGTCGCACGCTCGTAGAGGCCGGGCTGCGAGGGCGGCGGCAGTTCGAAGCGCAGCACATTTTCCAGGCTGCGGCTGTCGAGGATGATGCCGCCGCTGGGGTCAAAGATGCGCGCGCGCGTCTTGGTCGGCGAGATCAGGGTGCGCAGTACCGGCGCGACCCTCTCCGGATTGATCGGGAAGTCGAGATATTCGTCGGGCGCGCCAAGGCTCTCGCCGGGCTTGAGGCCGAGCAGCCGGTCGGGATCGATGGTGATGGAGTTGGTCTGCACCGTCGCGGACGCCGCAATCGCGCCGGCGATGATCTCGCCCTGCACCAGGAGGCTCTGGGCGCGGGCGTCGATCAGGCCGGCGCGGAATTGCGACAGGTAAAGGATGCTCGCCACCAGCGCGAGCAGGCCCGCGATGTTGAGCGAGACGATGCGCCGGGTGAGACTCGAGAAGGAGAGGGTGAAGAGAAACTGGCCGGCCCGGCTCAGCCAGCTGAGCGGACCACGCCATCCCTTGGCCGGCAGCGCTTCCGCTTCCGCAGCGTCCAGAACCACGGAAGAGGACACGCCCGGATCGTTCAGTCCGGAATCGGGCTGCGTTCGATCAAGCACGGCGGTTGTTTCTCGTCTTATTCCCCCGCCATCCTACCCCAAGACCCTACCCCAAGTCCTGTGATGGCGTCGCAAAGGCACGTCAAACAAAATGCAGATCAGGCTTCCTTGAAACGATAGCCGACGCCATAGAGCGTCTCGATCATCTCGAACTCCTGGTCGACCACCTTGAACTTCTTGCGCAGCCGCTTGATGTGGCTGTCGATGGTGCGGTCGTCGACATAGACCTGGTCGTCATAGGCCGCGTCCATCAGGGCATTGCGGCTCTTGACCACGCCGGGACGCGTCGCGAGCGCCTGCAGGATCAGGAATTCGGTCACGGTGAGCGTCACCGGCTCGTTCTTCCAGGTGCAGGTGTGACGCTCGGGATCCATGCGCAAGAGGCCGCGATCGAGCGCCTTGGCGTCATTTTCCTTTGGTGCTGCGGCCGGATCCTTGGGCTGCGAACGGCGGAGCACGGCCTTGACGCGCTCGACCAGCAGCCGCTGCGAGAACGGCTTGCGGATGAAATCGTCGGCGCCCATCTTGAGGCCGAACAATTCGTCGATCTCTTCGTCCTTGGAGGTCAGGAAGATCACCGGCAAATCCGACTTTTGACGGAGGCGCCGCAGCGTCTCCATGCCATCCATGCGCGGCATCTTGATGTCGAGGATGGCAAGGTCGGGCTGGGTGGTGCGGAAACCGTCAAGCGCCGACGCACCATCGGTATACGTCATGATGCGGTAGCCTTCCGCTTCCAGCGCGATCGAGACGGAGGTGAGAATGTTGCGGTCGTCGTCGACCAGGGCGATTGTGGGCATGGGCCTGCTTTCAGTTTAGTTGGCTGAACGACGGGCGATCCAGGTGATGCGCCGTATGAGAATGGGTTTCGAATGTAGCCAGCGAGCATTGCAAGCTGGGCTGAAGTGTGACCGAGTTCCCGGGGACGACTCGCGTCCGACCCATCTAAACGCCCTTTAGCCGAAAAAAGGGCCTCTTTGCAATAAGATGACGAGTTAAAAACAATGCAACCGACGGCCGATTTCGACCCCTCGAAAGTGACCCGTTCCCTGCTCCGGCGGCGCCGTCAGGGGGCTTTGGCGACTCTGATGGCCGGAACAGGCGCCCCTTACTGCTCTCTGGTCAACGTGGCGAGCCACCCCGACGGTACCCCCATCCTGCTGATTTCCCGACTCGCCGTACATACAAGCAATATCCTGGCGGATGGGCGCGTTTCCCTGATGCTGGACGAACGTGCTCCCGGCGATCCCCTCGAGGGTGCGCGCATCATGTTGCAGGGGCGGGCGGAACGGGTCGGAGCGGAGGAATTGGACCTGGTGCGGCGGCGCTATTTGGCAGCCCATCCCAGTGCCGAAGGTTATCTCGATTTTCCGGACTTCTCCTTCTTCCGGATCATGCCGAGCGGCGTCCATCTGGTGGCCGGATTTGGCCGGATCCTCGATCTCAAGCCGGAACAATTCTTGACCGACATCAGTGCGTCGAAAGGCTTGATCGAGGCAGAGACGGGTGCGGTCGAGCATATGAACACCGATCATCGCGAGGCACTCAATCTCTATGCAACCAGGTTGCTTGACGGGGCGAGCGATGACTGGCGTTGCACCTCGATTGATCCTGATGGCATCGATTTGCAGGCGGGCGAGGCGACGCTGCGGCTCGATTTCCCCGCGCGCGTCACGAATGCGAGTGAATTGCGAAAGATGCTGGTGAGACTGGCGGACGAGGCGCGCGCAGCCTCCTAAGCAGCCATTTGGTGAACGCTCACTGGCGTTCTCGCGACCAAAGGCAAGCTGGCCAACTCGCGCGAGAACGGTGATGAAGTCTGCCTGTCGATCTGTCGTGCTGCTGTCGCTCGCGCTTGGCGCCGGTGTGTCCTTCAATGTCGCCGCGGCGGCGCAAGGCGGCCTGTTCGCGCGCAGCGGCAAGGTCATCGCACTCAGTGAGGCCGGAAAATATGCCGAGGCGATCGCGCTGGCGCAGGCGATGGTCGCCGAGCTCGAGAAATCGCAGCCGAACAGTCGCGATTACGCCGGCGCGCTGAACAATCTCGCCCAGCTCTATGGCCAGATGGGGCGCGATGCCGAGGCCGAGCCGCTCCACAAGCGCGCGATCGCGGTCATGGAGAAGGCTGGCGGTCTCGACAGCGCGGATGCCGCGCCGGAATTGACCAATCTCGCCGCCCTTTATCAGCGGCAGTCGCGTTATGACGAAGCCGAGCCCTTGTTCAAGCGCGCGCTTGCGCTGTGGGAGCGGGCGCATGGGCCCAACCATCCCGATGTCGGCAAGGCCCTCAACAATCTTGCAACGCTTTATGAGCGCGAGAATCGCCACGCCGATGCCGAGCCGCTGTTGCGCAGGGCGCTTGCGATCTACCAGAAGGCGGCCGGTCCGGAAAATCCCGCGGCTGCGACGGTATTGAACAACATTGGCCAAGTGGTGAAGAGCGAAGGCCGCTACGCCGAGGCCGAGCCGCCGATCCGGCAGTCGCTTGCGATCCGGGAAAGGCTGCTTGGACATGAGCACCCCGATGTCGCGCGTTCGCTCAACAATCTCGCCGATCTCTATGAGCGCGAAGCCCGCGCCGCGGATGCCGAGCCGCTTTACCTGCGGGCGCTTGCCATCCGCGAGCACGGCTTCGGCCCTGCGCATCCCGATGTCGCGACCTCGCAAAACAATCTCGCCGCGTTCTATCAGGCGCAGGGCCGCACCGCGGACGCGCTGCCGCTGGTCGACAAGACGCTCGCAACTGGGCAGGCGCAGCTGCGCAGCGCGCTTGCCGTCCTGTTCGCGGCGCCCGCCAAGCAGCTGATGCCGCGGGAGAGGGCGTTGGATCAGGCGCTTGAGGTGATCCAGCGCGGGAATCAATCGTCTGCGGCCTCAGCCGTGAACAAGCTTGCGGTACGGCTTGCGGCAGGAAGCGATCACCTGGCCGAGCTCGTGCGCAGAGATCAGGACCTCGCCGCTGAAGCGGACGCGCTGGACAGGGCGATCGTGGCGGCAGCTTCCAAAGCCGGCGGGCATGATGCGGCTGCGGGAAAGCGCGAGCGGGAACGGCTCGCCGCGATTGCAGTGGAGCGCTCGAGCCTGCAGCGATCGCTTGCGAAGGAGTTTCCGGATTACGCCGCGCTATCGAACCCGCTGCCGCTTGCCGCAAAGGACATTCAGGCGCTGCTGGCCAGCGATGAAGCCATGGTGCTGTTTGCACTGGCCGAGAAGGAGAGCTACGTCATCGCGATCACGCGTGACGGCTCCGACTGGAGGCAGATCCCGCTCGGCGCTGACGCGGTCTCGCAAAAGGTCGCCGCATTTCGCAAGGGGCTCGATGTCGGCCGCGCCAGCGACGCCTCGGGAAAATCAGGCCTGTTCGACCTTGCCCTCGCCAACGAGCTCTATGCGACGCTGCTCGGTCCGGTCGAGCCGCTGGTGAAAGACAAGCGGAGCCTGCTCGTGGTGCCGCAGGGCGCGCTGACCGCGTTGCCCTTCCATCTCATGGTCACTGAGAAGCCTCAGGCTGCGATCCCCGAGACGTTCGACGGCTATCGCGATGCCGCCTGGCTGATCAGGTGCCATGCCGTGTCGGTGCTGCCGTCTGTTGCGAGCCTGAAGGCGCTGCGGGGCTTTGTGCAGCGGGACCAGGCGATCAAGCCTATGACCGGTTTCGGCGACCCCTTGTTCAACCCGAATGAGGGTGGCGCCGGCAAACGCGCCGCCGTGACTGCGTCACGCAGCCTCGCGACTATCGCCTACACCGATTTCTGGCGCGGCGTCGGTGTCGATCGCGGCAGGCTCGCGCTCGCACTGCCCCAGCTTCCCGATACCGCCGACGAGCTGAACGCTGTGGCAAAAGACCTGGGAGCAGCCGCATCCGATATCCATCTCGGCAGTGATGCCAGCGAGACCACGCTCAAGCGCGCCAGGCTTGCCGACTATCGCATCGTCTATTTCGCAACCCATGGGCTGGTGGCCGGCGACGTCAAGGGCCTCGCCGAGCCGTCACTTGCGCTGTCCATTCCCGCGCAGCCGAGCGACATCGAAGATGGGCTGCTGACCGCAAGCGAGGTCGCGCAGTTGAAGCTCAACGCCGATTGGGTGGTGCTGTCGGCCTGTAATACCATCGCCGGCGACCGGCCCGGTGCGGAAGCGCTGTCGGGACTGGCGCGCGCCTTCTTCTATGCCGGCGCACGCGCGCTGCTGGTGACGCATTGGGCGGTCGATTCCGCAGCTGCCACGCGGCTTGCGATTTCGACTTTCGATCGTTTGAAGCTTGAACCGAAACTCGGACGCGCGGAGGCGTTGCGGCAGGCCATGCTGGCCTATCTCGCGGACACGTCTTCACCACGCAATGCATATCCCGCGATCTGGGGACCGTTTGCTTTGATCGGGGAGGGCGCGACCCCATAGATCTTTGTGCGCCGCAAAAATCTGCTCATGTTGCAGGCTGTTCGCGGCGTATTGTCGCGCAGTTGTGCATGTAATTCATGCCGTATCGTGGCAGGTGTCGAGCGCCGATCGGTTTAACTTATGCAAGTAAACCAATGCCGTGGGATCGGCTTGGCAAGCCGGGCGTTCATCAGTAATAGGTCGCCGGACCCAGGCCGGTGGGGCTATAGTGGTGGCACCGCAAGAATGCGGCGCGTCGGCAAGACCGCGCTCAAGCTATGCGGGACTCGAGGAGGAGCCTTCGTGCAAGAAACAGGCGTGCGTAACGGTGCCTTCGGCGCCGACAAATTCGGTTTAAAGAATCTCAAGCAGGTGCACTGGAATCTCCGCGCGCCGCAGCTTTATCAATATTCATTGGCGGCCGGCGAAGCGGTTCTTTCGGCCGATGGCGCGTTATGCGCCGACACCGGTGAATTCACCGGGCGCAGTCCGAAGGACAAGTTCACGGTCCGCGACGCGACCACCGACAAGAAGATGTGGTGGGCCGGCAATCAGTCCATCACATCAGAGCAATTCGAATCGCTCTACCAGGATTTCCTGAAGCATGCCGAAGGCAAGCGGCTGTTTGCTCAGGATCTCTATGGCGGCGCCGATCCGACCTATCGGATCAAGACCCGCGTCTTCACCGAGCTCGCCTGGCACTCGTTGTTCATCCGCACGCTCCTGATCCGCCCCGAGGCGATCGAGCTGTCGACCTTCGTGCCCGAGCTCACCATCATCGACATGCCGAGCTTCCGCGCCGATCCGAAACGTCACGGCGTGCGCTCGGAGAATGTCGTCGCCATCGATTTCGCCCGCAAGATCGTCCTGATCGGCGGGTCGTATTATGCCGGCGAGATGAAGAAGAGCGTGTTCACCACGCTCAATTATTATCTGCCCGCCCGCGGCGTGATGCCGATGCACTGCTCGGCCAACGTGGGCGACAAGGGCGACACCGCGATCTTCTTCGGCCTGTCCGGCACCGGCAAGACCACGCTGTCGGCCGATCCGAACCGCACCCTGATCGGCGATGATGAGCATGGCTGGGGACCGGACGGCGTCTTCAATTTCGAGGGCGGCTGCTATGCCAAGTGCATCAAGCTGTCGAAGGAGGCCGAGCCGCAGATCTACGCAGCGTCCAAGCGCTTCGGTGCGGTGCTCGAGAATTGCGTGCTCGACGAGGACACGCGCGAGGTCGATTTCGACGACGGCTCCAAGACCGAGAACACGCGCTCGGCGTATCCGCTGGAGTTCATCCCCAACGCTTCGCGCACCGGCCGCGCGCCGCATCCGAAGAACGTGGTGATGCTGGCGGCCGATGCCTTCGGCGTGCTGCCGCCGATCGCAAAACTGTCGCCGGCCCAGGCGATGTATCACTTCCTGTCGGGCTACACCGCCAAGGTTGCCGGCACCGAGCGCGGTCTCGGCAAGGAGCCGCAGCCGGAATTCTCCACCTGCTTCGGCTCGCCGTTCCTGCCGCTCGATCCCTCGGTATACGGCAATATGCTGCGTGAGCTGATCGCCGACCACAATGTCGATTGCTGGCTGGTCAACACCGGATGGACCGGCGGCAAATACGGCAGCGGCAGCCGCATGCCGATCAAGGTGACGCGCGCGCTGCTGACGGCCGCGCTCGATGGCAGCTTGCGCAATGTCGAATTCCGCACCGACAAGTATTTCGGTTTTGCGGTGCCGACTGCGTTGCCCGGCGTGCCGAGCGAGATCCTCAACCCGGTCAACACCTGGAAGGACAAGGACGAGTTCGACAAGACCGCGCGGGCGCTGGTTGCGATGTTCCAGAAGAACTTCGCCAAGTTCGAGGAAAAGGTCGACGCCGACGTGCGTGCGGCCGCGCCCGAGGTGAAGCTCGCGGCGGAGTGAGTGGGCAAGCGTCAACACATCCGAGGTCGTCCCGGCTAAGGCCGGGACCCATACCGCGGAATCTATCTGCGGCGCTTGGTCGTAGATGTTCTTCGCAAAACTCCGTCCTGCGGGTTATGGGGCCCGGCCTTCGCCGGGACGACACCGCCCAGAGACCGCAGCCTAAGCCTTGAAATAAGTCATCTGCGTCGTGGTGGCGAGCAGCCGGCCTGAGGGCGACCACAGCTCGCCGTTTTGATCGCCATAGCTCTTGTGAAAGATCCTGGCATCGGCAACGCCGAGCACGTGGCTGATGTCCTCGCGCGCAAGATCCTCGGCATCGGCATGGAAATAGGTCGTCAGCGACACGGTCCCGATCGGAACGATCTCGCCGCGCGCGTGGAAGATGCGGGCGAAGAACGCATCCGACATCGCGAGCAGCGACAGCGCGTCGATCTTGCGCGGCACGCGATCGCCGATCCAGAGCTTTGAGAAGGCGCTGCCGGGCTGCGGCCGAACGCCGGCACCTGTGTCGATAAGCCCCTCGATGAAGCGGAAGTCATATTGCCGCGTCCAGTTCGCCGCGACGTCAGGATAGCGCCTGATCTTTTCGAACGGTTTCGCTTCGGGCATCTTGACCTGCGCCTGCGACCACGACGGGCGGCGCTCGGCCAATACGGCGGTCGCAAGCGTTGCCGGCTCGCGGCCGTCCTGCGACAGCTCCACGCACCAATGCTGGCTCGATCGGTTGGCCTTGACCAGGCGGAGGTCGAGATCGAACGCGCCTTCAGCAATCGGCGCGCAGAAATTGACGGTGAGCGCGAGCGGATCGCCCGCGCGTTGCGGATGCTCCATCAGCGCGCGCAGGATCGCCGCAGCCGTGAAGCCGCCGAACGGGCCGACGAAGGCCCAGTAATCGGGGCTGGTGCGTCCCTGCCAGCGGCTGTCACCGGCGGTGATCCGCGTGGCGTCGTCGAAGAGATGCGGGGATTTGCTGTGCATTCCGTGCGATTCACTCCGTCATTCCGGGGCGGTCCGATAGGACCGAACTATGGTGCGCAGTTGCGCACCTGAGAATCTCGAGATTCCGGGCTCGATGCTTTGCATCGCCCCGGAATGACCGAGTGAATATCGGCGGTGCCACCTGAAATTCAATGACGCCGGAGGTAATCGCGTTCCGCGCGACAGAATTCACCGAGCGCCGCGCTGCGCGCTTTCGGCCATCGTCGACGGCGTCGGGCGCACCGGCACGTTCCAGATCTCCTTGGCATATTCGCGGATGGTGCGGTCGGAGGAGAACCAGGCCATGCGCGCGACGTTGAGGATGCTGGCGCGCGTCCAGGCCGGCATTACCTGCCAGCGCGCATCGATGGCGCGCTGCGCCTCGTAATAGGAATCGAAATCGGCGCTGACCATGTAGTGGTCGAGATAGCGCAGCGCATGCGTAATGGATTCGAAGCGGCCGGGCTCGCCGGGCGAGAACTCGCCGGCGCCGATCGCATTGATGGCGCGCCCAAGCTGCGGCGATTTGCGGATCACGTCGCTGGCGTCGAGCCCCTGCTTGCGCCGCACCAGTACGTCCATCGCTTCCATGCCGAAGATCGCGATGTTCTCGGGTCCGACATGCTCGCGGATCTCGATATTGGCGCCGTCGAGCGTGCCGATGGTCAAGGCGCCGTTGAGCGCCAGCTTCATGTTGCCGGTGCCGGAGGCTTCCATGCCGGCCGTCGAAATCTGCTCGGAGAGATCGGCGGCCGGAATGATCACCTCGGCCAAGCTGACATTGTAGTCCGGTAGGAAAGCGACCTTGAGCCGGTCGGCAATCGCGGGATCGTTGTTCACGACCTCGGCGACATCGTTGATCAGCTTGATGATCAGCTTGGCATAGCGATAGCTCGCCGCCGCCTTGCCGGCAAAGATCTTGACCCGCGGCACCCAGTCGCGTTGCGGATCGTCCTTCATCGCCTGGTAGAGCGCGACCGTTTCCAGGATGTTGAGCAGCTGGCGCTTGTATTCATGGATGCGCTTGATCTGCACGTCGAACAGCGCCGTCGGATCGACTCGGACGCCGAGCTTTTCACCGATCAGCCGCGCCAGCGCCAGCTTGTTGTGGTGCTTTACCTTGCGGAATTCGGTCTGGAAGACGTTGTCGCTGGCACGCGCCTCCAGCAACTGGAGTCGCGTGGGATCGTCGAGCACCGCCTCGCCACAGACTTCGCGCAGCAGATTGGTCAGCTTCGGATTGGCCAGCATCAGCCAGCGGCGGAAAGTGATGCCGTTGGTCTTGTTGGTGATGCGGCCGGAATAGAGATGGTTGAGATCGTGGAATACGGTCTCGCGCATCAGCTCCGAATGCATCGCCGAGACGCCGTTGATGCGGTGCGAGCCGACAAAGGCGAGCTGGCCCATGCGCACGCGGCGGCCGCTCTTCTCGTCGATCAGCGAGACCGAGGCGCGGAAATCGATATCGCCGGGGCAGCGATGCTCGGCAAGCGCCAGATGCTGGCTGTTGATGCGGTAGATGATCTCGAGATGGCGCGGCAAGAGCCGCTCGAACATCTCGACCGGCCAGGTCTCCAGTGCTTCCGGCAGCAGCGTGTGATTGGTGTAGGACAGCGTGGAGACCGTGAGCTTCCACGCCTCTTCCCAGCGGAAATTGTGCAGGTCGACCAGGATCCGCATCAGCTCGGGCACCGCGAGCGAGGGATGGGTGTCATTGAGCTGCACCGCGACCTTCATGGCGAGGCTGCGCATCTGGCCGTCGGAGGCGAGGTGCCGCTTCACCAGATCCTGAAGCGAAGCCGACACGAAGAAATATTCCTGCCGCAGCCGCAGCTCGCGCCCGGCCGGGCTCTCGTCATTCGGATAAAGGAATTTGCAGATCGCTTCCGCGCGCGACTGCTCGGCGCTGGCACCGAGATAGTCGCCCTTGTTGAAGACGTCGAGCTTGAGCGGATCGGGCGAGCGCGCCGACCACAGCCGCAGCGCGTTCACATGCTGGCCGCGCCAGCCGACGATCGGTGTGTCATAGGCGATCGCCTGCACGGTCTCGGCTGGATGCCAGATCGCGCGGTCGCGCCCCTTGTCGTCGACATGCTCGACGCCGCCGCCGAAATGGACGTGATAGACCACCTCCGGCCGCTGCAACTCCCAGGGATTGCCGAAGGACAGCCATTCGTCGGGATATTCCTGTTGCCAGCCATCCTTGATGATCTGGCGGAACAGGCCGTAATCATAGCGGATGCCATAGCCGATTGCCGGGATCTGCAGCGTCGCCATGCTCTCCATGAAGCAGGCGGCGAGCCGTCCGAGGCCGCCATTGCCGAGCGCGGCATCCGGCTCGCATTTGCGCAGTTCGTCGAGGCCGACGCCGAGATCGCCGAGCGCGGTCTCGAACACCTGGAACAGCCCCATATTGTTGAGCGCGTCGGTGAACAGGCGCCCGATCAGAAATTCCAGTGAGAGATAATAGACGCGCTTGCTGCCGGCATCGTAGCTCTCTTTTTCTGCCGTCAGCCAGCGATGGACGATGCGATCGCGCAACGCCAGCGCGGCGGCCTTGTACCAGTCGTGCCTGGTCGCCATGCCGGCATCCTTGCCGATCGCAAGGCGGAGCTTGGCCAGTATGGCGCTCTTGATCTCGGCCAAAGCGAGCTCGTCGACAGGCTGGCCGGGCGCGGGATAGTGGAACGGTTGGTCTGCCAACTTGCAATCCTGACAGTAAGACTCACCGAAATGTAAGCACGTTGCGCCACGAGCCGAAACCCGGAAGGGCCCGGTTGTGCGACGCATGCACGATTTTTATGCAAGGACCGGGCCGATTCAGCCTGCCATGGTTCCAGTCGGCCTCGCGCCTATACTGGGGTATACTGCGCGACAAAATCTCGGGAGGACTGCTATGCGACTGACCATCGAGATCATCGCGGCCTTGCTGCTGCTCGTCTGCATTTCCGCAACAAGCGCGGCCTTCGCCGCGGGCAAGCTCGGCCGCAGTGCCGATGGCCTGGGCTGCGCCTTCAGCCTGCCGCAGAATGCCTCACCAGCCGCCCGCTGCGCCGCCATCCGCCGGCAATGCGGCGGGAAGTTCTATGCCAATTACTGCGGCGACCGGATGCTCGCGGATATGTGAGGGGTTACGTACGCTCTCTCGTCGCCCCGGCGAAGGCCGGGGCCCATAACCCCAGATGTCAGAGAAGGGCCGACAGGTCGTCCCAATCGGGATTTTCCTGTTCGATTAGCCGAATCTTCCAATTCCGGTGCCACTCCTTCAGCTGCTTCTCACGCTGGATGGCCTCTTGAGGCGTGGCGTACTCTTCCATGTAAACAAGTCGCGTGACGCCATACTTCTTGACGAATTCAGAGCCTTTGCCTGAGCGATGCAACTCAAGCCGCGCACGGATGTCGTTGGTGACGCCGATGTAGAGCGTGCCGTGCTTCTTGCTTGCAAGGATGTAGACGAAGTAGGCGCTGGGTGTACCCATCTGACCAACAGCCTGCCCGATACCAAGTCCTGGGGTTATGGGCCCCGGCCTTCGCCGGGGCGCCGAGAAATACACGCATTGGAACAAATTAAGAACACTTTAGCAAGTATCTGATATATCGTAGCGATTCGGCACGTCGCCAACACAACATCTATGGTCTGTCCGCCCTGTGAGGCCTACATGTCCACCATTGCCTTTGATCAATTCGCGCTCACCCGGATTGCCGATTTTGCGCGCTCGCTGTCGCGGCTGCATCAGGCGTCGCGTCGACGCTTTATCGACGACGACGAGATCGACCGCGAGTTCAACGCGGTCTGCGCCTCGATCTGGGGCTACACCATCGATGACATTTCCGATGAGCTGTTTTCGCCTGCCGATCACGCCTTCCTCGATACGCTGGATGAGGCGCAGGCGCGCATCTTTGCCGCCGAACAGGGCTACGATCTCGTCGACGACACCGGCATGCTCACGGACTGGTGGGGCTACTGCTGGATGATCCTGGCCGAGAAGCGCGGCCTGCTCACGCCGGAAAATCGCGCCGCCGCCCGCGCCGCGATCGAGGAGAAGTATCTGGCGGCGCCGAACGTGATCGGCGTGATCGTGGGGCGGTGATCTCGTCCGTCATTCCGGGGCGCGTCGCAGACGCGAAGCATGATGCGCAATTGCGCACCCGAGAATCTCGCGCCACAACCTCGAGATTCCGGGTTCGATGCTCCGCATTGCCCCGGAATGACCGCCCTTAATTCGCTTCCGCGCGCTTGTCTCGCGCGGGCAAAGGCTTCGGCGCGATGGTTACCGGAGGCAACGGTGCGCGAGTGATGTCAGCGGCCGGCGCATCGTTTGCCGTCATGTCCGCCCGCACCGGCGCGACCTTCATCTCGTTCAGCCGGGCGCGCACTTCGGGCGTCAGCCCTGGATAGGACGCAACAGGCGTGAAATCCGGGGCGAGATCGTTGCCGGTGCGCACGCCGGAATAGGCGACGAGCCCATCGGAGGTCGCAATGACGTCGCCCGGCCGCAGCGAAGCGTCGAGCGCGAGGTCAATCGGCGCGAGCCCCGCCGGATCGCGGCCGTTGCAGGTGCAGTCGGCGCGCAGCGCCTTGCGATAGGCATAGGCGTTCTCGCTATCGGCGTAGCGCTCGCCGCTGGCCGCAGTGGCGCCGTCGATGCTGGAGCCATAGAACACTTTCGTTGCGCTGGCCGGACAGAAGGCCTGGCACATCTGCACAGGCGAGGCGCCGCCGCGCGTCAGCGGAAAATATCTGCCGTCGCAGCTGCGCACGCAGAACGCCGGGCCCGAGCTTGCCACGGCCGGCCGCGGCGGCGCCGGCGGATTATTGTCGGACGGATCGAAGAACGAGCCCTCCGGCGCTGTCTGATGCTGCTGCTTCTGGAAACCGCCGAAAAAGAAATCGAACAGGCCTTCGGCGGAGGCCATCTGCGGCGCGAGAACGAGCGCGCCGGTGACGGCGGCGGCAGCAAAGCTGCGGTGCAGCTTGCGCTGAAACAACAACTCCATACGCAACGCGCGAACTCCACCCGACGCAACTGAGCTGCTTGCCGCGCAAAGCTCGCAGCAAGCGTGGATTCACCATAGCCGCGGATGGTAAATGAGGTCTAAGCGTGTGAGGCGGCGTGGAAGAAATGTGCGCGAAGCGCGGTGCTCGTTGTTGTGCCCTCGCCCCTTGTGGGAGAGGGCGGCTCGCTGGCAGACCGAGGTCCGCTTGGGTGAGGGGTCTGCCTCCGCGGATCGATCTCTGCAGCAGTTTTTCATTGTACCCGCGGAGAGAAACCCCTCATCCGTCGCGGGCTTCGCCCGCGCCACCTTCTCCCACAACAAGGGGAGAAGGTTGGAGCAGGTCCCTCACGCCTACAAAAATTCGGAAGCCCTGTAGATCGAGCGGAACGGCAGGCCGGCCTGTGCGAAGGTGTCGTTGGCGCCTTCCTCGCGGTCGACCATGGTTAGAACCAGCACGACATTGGCGCCAACCTCGCGCAGCGCCTCGACCGCCTTCATGGCGGAGCCGCCGGTGGTGGTGACGTCCTCGACCACGACGACCCGCTTGCCATCGAGCGTCTCGCCCTTGGCGAGCCCTTCGATGGCAAGCCGCGCGCCGTGTTCCTTCGGCTTCTTGCGCACGAAGAAGGCTGCGATCGGGTGGCCCTTGAGCCAGGACAGCTGCGCAATCGCGCCCGCCAGCGGAACCGCGCCCATTTCCAGGCCGCCGATATAGTCGATCTCATCGTCCCGCAGCGCCTCGTAGGTCACTTCGGCGAGCAGGGCGGCGCCTTCCGGATCGAGCATGGTCGGCTTGAGGTTGAAATAGAAATCGCTCTTGCGCCCCGAGGCCAGCGTGACCTCGCCCCGGCCGAACGAGCGGCGGCGGATGATGTCGTGGAGCCGGGCACGGGAGGCGGATTTGGACAAGGTTGTTCTCGCGATTTCAGCAGCGGCGCAATTTATCGGCGGTCCGGCACACATTCCAGAGCCGATATCGGCTCGTCAACAGCGGGAATGGCTGTCATTTCCGGCCCTCCGGACCGGGGGAGGGCGGGGCGGCAGCTTTGCGCTACCCGTTTGTCAGATGCTAGAGACGCGCATCTGAACAAGAGCTGAAGGGCCGGCAGAAGGCGCGAAAAGGGAGCACATGACAATCGAACTTCACACCTGGAACACGCCGAACGGCCGCAAGATTTCCGTGGCGCTGGAGGAAATGGGCCTGCCCTACAGGGTGGTGCCCGTGAATATCACCAAGGGCGAACAGATGTCGCCCTCATTCCTCGCAATCAGCCCGAACAACAAGATCCCGGCCATCATCGATCCCGAGGGACCCGAGGGCAAGCCGGTCAGCGTCTTCGAATCCGGCGCCATCCTGCTTTATCTCGGCGAGAAAACCGGAAAGTTCCTGCCGAAGCCCTTGGCGGAACGCATCCCGGTGTACGAATGGCTGATGTGGCAGATGGGCGGCTTCGGGCCGATGCCGGGCCAGGTGCATCATTTCATCGCGCTGGAGAACGAGCAGGACCGCGCCTACGGCCTGAAACGTTTCATGGCGGAGACCCGCAGGCTCTACGGCGTGCTCGACCGGCGTCTCGCGGACCGTGACCATGTCGCCGGCGAGCTGTCGGTTGCCGATTTCGCCATCCTCGGCTGGGCCTGGCGCCATCCCCGCCACAAGGTGGATCTGGCGGACTTTCCCAATGTGCAGCGCTGGTACAACGCCCTGATGGCGCGCCCCGCCGTTAAGCGCGGCATGGAGGCGAAGCTGGATTGAAGTTTTGGCACTGTCATTCCGGCTGTGGTCCTGCGGACTATCCGGGAATGACGGTGCAAGTTCGGCGCTAAGCCCACCACCTTCCGCGACACGCATGGTGGGCACGGCGCAAGTGCGCCTTTGCCCACCCTCAATTCGATCAATGCGCCTCGTCCCAATTGGTCGCGGCGCGGGCATCGACATGCAGCGGCACCGACAGCAGCACGGCTGGGAACGGCGCGTCCTGCATCACGTGCTGCACGACCGGCAGGGTTGCCGCGACTTCCTCGTCCGGCACCTCGAAGATCAATTCATCATGCACCTGCAGCAGCATCTGCGCCGACAGCTTCTTCTCGGCGAGTGCCTCCTCCACCCGGGTCATGGCGCGGCGGATGATGTCGGCCGCTGTGCCCTGCAATCGCGCATTGATCGCGGCGCGCTCGTTGAAGGAGCGGACTGAAGCGTTGCTCGCCTTGATCTCGGGGTAGTGGCATTTGCGGCCGAACAGCGTGACGACATAGCCGTTCTTTCGGCAGAACTCCTTGGTCTCGTCCATGTAGGCGCGGATGCCGGGGAAGCGCTCGAAATACTTCTTGATGTAGGCGGACGCCTCCTCGCGGGCGATGCCGAGCTGGTTGGCCAGCCCAAACGCGGAGATGCCGTAGATGATGCCGAAATTGATGGCCTTGGCGCGGCGGCGCACCTCGCTCGGCATATCCTTGATCGGCACGCCGAACATTTCCGACGCTGTCATGGCGTGAATGTCGAGCCCGTCGCGGAAGGCCTGTTTCAGCACGGGAATGTCGGCGATCTCGGCGAGCAGCCTGAGCTCGATCTGAGAATAGTCGGCCGAGACCAGCTTGTGGCCGGGCGTTGCAATGAAGGCGCGGCGGATCTTGCGGCCGTCCTCGGTGCGGATCGGAATGTTCTGCAGGTTCGGCTCATTCGACGACAGCCGCCCCGTGGTGGTTGCCGCCAGTGCGTAGGTGGTGTGGACGCGATGGGTCTGCGGATTGACGTAGGTGGGCAGCGCGTCGGTGTAGGTCGATTTCAGCTTGGAGACCTGGCGCCATTCCAGGATCTTTTTCGGGAAGTCGTAGCCCTGCTCGGCGAGGTCATCCAGCACCTGCGCCGAGGTCGACCATGCCCCGGTCTTGGTCTTGCTGCCGCCGGGCAGGCCCATCTTGCCGAACAGGATGTCGCCGATCTGCTTGGGACTGCCGACATTGATCGGCTCGCCCGCGAGCTCCTGCAACTCGGCTTCGACGCGCGCGGCGGTCTGCGCGAAATCGCCTGACAGCCGCGATAGCACCTGGCGGTCGATCGAGATGCCGCGCCGCTCCATCCGCGCCAGCACCGAAACCAATGGACGTTCCAGCGTCTCATACACCGCGGTCATGCGCTCGGCGATCAGGCGCGGCTTGAGAAGGTACCACAGCCGCAGGATGACGTCGGCATCCTCGGCCGCATAAGCGGTTGCCCTGTCGATGGCGACCTGATCATAGGACAGCTTGTTCTTGCCGCTGCCGGTCAATTCGCCGAAGGTCAGCATGGCATGGCCAAGCCAGCGCTCGGCCAGCGCGTCGAGCGCATGCGAGCCGCGGCCGGCGTCGAGCGCATACGACATCAGCTGCGCGTCGTCGTAGTTGCGCAAGGTGATGCCGGCCTGCGCGAGCATGACCGCCGTGAACTTGATGTTGAAGCCGATCTTGAGGATGCCCGCGGATTCCAGGAGCGGCCTCAGCAAGCCGAGCACGTCCTCCTGCTTCATCTGCCCCGGAGCAAGCCCGGTGTCGAACAGGCCGGCGCCGCTGCCGGGCTGCTTGTGCGCGAGCGGGACGTAGCAGGCGTCGTTCGGCGCCAGCGCCAGCGCGATGCCGCTGATATCAGCCTGCATCGGGTCGATCGAATGGGCCTTGGCTTCGATGGCGAAATGGCCGACATCGTGGATGCGCGCGATGAAGGCGCTGAGCTGGCCGAGGCTCTCGATGGTCTGGTACTTCGTGCGATCGACGCGGATGTTGCGCGCGGTCTCCGCGCGTGCATTGGCGAGCGCCAGCGGCGTGCCTTTGAGACTACCGGCCCGGTCGCTCTTGTCGGGCGCTGCGCGGTTCGGGCCAGCCGCATTGGCGCGCGGACGCTCCTTGGCGGTCGCGGCTCCATTGGCGGCAGCAGGCGCGGAAGCACTCGGCGCCGGCGCGGCTTCGCCATTGCCGCCGCTCTTCAAGAGCTCGTCTGGCGCGATATCGGCCGGATCGATCTGCGAATAGTCGGCGACGCGTCGCGTCAGCGTGGAAAACTCCATCGCCTTCAGGAAGGCGATCAGCTTGCGTGCGTCGGGCTCATGCACGGCGAGATCGTCGAGCGGCACCTCGAGATCGACCTTGTCGTCGAGCAGCACGAGCTGGCGCGAGATCCGTGCCTTCTCGGCATTCTCGATCAGGGCCTCGCGCCGCTTCGGCTGCTTGATCTCGCTCGCGCGGAACAGCAGCGATTCAAGGTCGCCATATTCGACGATCAGCTGTGCCGCCGTCTTCACCCCGATGCCGGGCACGCCGGGCACGTTGTCGGTGGAATCGCCGGCCAGCGCCTGTACCTCCACCACCTTCTCCGGCGGCACGCCGAATTTTTCCACCACCTCGGCAATGCCGATGCGGCGGTCCTTCATGGTGTCGTACATGGTGACGCAGTCGGTCACGAGCTGCATCAGATCCTTGTCCGACGAGACGATGGTCGCGGTTGCGCCGCGCTCGCAGGCCTGCCGTACATAGGTCGCGATCAGATCGTCGGCCTCGAAGCCGGCCTGTTCCAGGCAGGGCAGGTCGAAGGCGCGCACGGCAGAGCGGATCAGCGCGAATTGCGGAATCAGATCGTCAGGCGCCGGCGGCCGATGCGCCTTGTAGTCCGGATAGATCTTGTTGCGGAACGTTATCTCGGACTTGTCAAAGATGATCGCGAGATGCGTCGGACGGTTGTCCGGCGGCATGTCGCGCAAGAGCTTCCACAGCATGTTGCAGAAGCCGAGCACGGCATTGACCTGCAGCCCGTCGGACTTGCGGTTCAATGGCGGCAGCGCGTGATAGGCGCGGAATATGTACGAGGAGCCGTCGACCAGGAAGAGGTGGTCGCCTTTGCCCAGCGCTTTGGCGGCGACGGGCTTTGCGGCAACGGGCTTCTCGGCGGCGGCAGCTTTGGGGGAGGTTTTCGGCATGGCGGCAATGTAGGGATTTTTGTCCCCGATAACACCCATTTCGGCGAGGTCGCGCACCGGATTTTTGCGCGTCATGGCGGCTGCAGGCAGTGGGCCAGGAACTCCATGACGGCCCGGATGGCCGGTGCCTTGCGGAGATCGCGATGGACAACCAGCCAGACATCGCGCCTGACCTCGCCGGCATTCACCTCGTGCCGCGCAAGAAGCGGATCACCATCGCCGAGGAAATGCGGCAGGGCCGCCATGCCCACGCCAGCGCGTGCCGCGGCCGCCTGGTTTTCCAGGTCGCTGGTGCGCAGCACGATCTCGCGCTTGCCGGCAATCGCCTTCAGCCAGAGCTGCTGGGGCGCGTCGTCCATGCTGGCGTCATAGGCGATGAAGGCATGCGCGTGCTGCGGCGTCTCCTTCAGATAGCTTGGCGCGCCGTACAGGCTGAAGCCGAAATGCCCGATCTTGCGCGCGATCAGCCCCGGCTCGGTCGGGCGCGACAGCCGCAGCGCAAGATCCGCCTCGCGGCGGGTGAGCGAGGCACTGCGCTTTTCCCCGATCAGCTTGATGTGGATGCCTGGGTGCTGGCGCCGCAGCTCGATCAGCCTTGGTGCGATCAGCGCGTTGGCGAGCGATGGCGGCGCGCTGATCGCGACCTCGCCCGATAGTCCTGGACTCGCCGCCCGCATCGCCCGTTCCACCGCAAACGCGGCTTCCTCCATCGGCGAGGCAAGTGCGGCGACGCGCCTGCCATCCTCGGTCAGCCGATAGACGCGGGCGCGGCGATCGACGAGCTTGAGCCCGGTTGATGCCTCCAGTGCGGCGACGCGGCGGGCGACCGTGACATGGTCGACGCGAAGCGCGCGAGCCGCCGCCGACAACGTGCCCTCGCGGGCCAGCACGACGAAATAGCGCAGATCGTCCCAGTTCAGCATGTGCAGAAATTCACGAAGAATGTGAGCAGCTGGGCAATTTCGCATGGTCGCCGCTATCAGCACAATGGCTGTGTTCATAAGCAAGAGGAACGACGTCATGGCCGAGATTGTGCGATTGAAGGCGCCGGGAGGCGTGGAGCAGTTGGAATTGGCACAGGCCGACCTGCCGCCGCCCGGTGCAGACGAGGTCCAGCTGCGCCAGAGTGCCATCGGCGTCAATTTCATCGACATTTATCAGCGCATCGGCCTTTACCCGCTGCCGGCAGCAGCCATTCCCGGCGTCGAGGCCGTTGGCGTGGTCGCGGCTGTCGGCGCCCATGTCAGGGGGCTCTCGGTCGGAGATCGCGTCGCCTATGCGGGCGCGCCGGTGGGCGCCTACGCGTCGGAACGAAACCTGCCGGCGTGGCGCGCCGTCAGGCTGCCGGACGGATTGTCCGACGAGGCAGTGGCTTCGAGTTTCGTCAAGGGCATCACCGCCCACATGCTGCTGCGCCGTATCTTTCCGGTCGCTTCCGGCACGGTCATCCTCGTGCACGCGGCAGCCGGCGGTCTTGGCCAGCTGCTGACGCGCTGGGCCTCACGCCTTGGCGCAACGGTGATCGGTACCGTCGGCTCGGACGCCAAGGCTGCGATCGCCCGAGCCGCTGGCGCGCATCATGTCGTCGTCGGTCGTGACGCCGACTTTGTCCGCGCCATATCAGAGCTTAACGATGGGCGCGGCGTTGACGTGGCCTATGATGGCATCGGCGGCACGACCTTGCGGAAGACCATCGCCTGCGTCAGGCCCTTCGGCGTGGTCGCGAGCATCGGCCAGGCCGCAGGTCTAATACCGCCACTCGACGTCGAGGAACTCGGGCCGCGCCGCAGCCTGATCTTCGCACGGCCAAGCGTGATGGCTTACATGAACGATGCGGTCGATTATCGCGCCGCCGCCGACGCGGTGCTTGCGGCTTTGGCGAGCGGCGAACTGGAAGGGACGGGCACCGCCTATCGCTTGCGCGACGTGGCACAGGCCCACGCCGATCTCGAGGCGGGGCGCACCAGCGGCGCGCTTTATCTCAGGCCGTGATCACTCCGCCGGCTGCAGCGCCGCGGCCGGCTTCCTCGGAGCGATCCAGAAGGCATCGGGCCGCTCGAACAGGAAGTTCCAACGTGCGGCCAGCGCCAGCCGCCAGATCGCGAGTGCGCCGACGACGCCGACGATGGTGACGATCAGCGAGATGGTGCCGATGTCATGGATCACGCCAGCCTTCAACAACAGCGTTCGCGTCGCCGCCATCGGCAGGAAGAAGGCAAGATAGATCACGATCGAATGCTCGCCGCAGAAGCGGATGAAATCGAGCCTCCGTGCGCGCGCCAGTAGCGTGCCGGTCGTGATCACCGCGCATGCGCCGGCGAGCCCCAGCAGCAGCGAGACCCCGCGCAGCTCGCTCCAGCCGAGCGCAACAAGGCTTGCTTCGACGAGCGCCCAAATTGCCAGCGCAGCCAAGGCTTGCGTCGGGTAGCTGCGTGCGCGATCCGACAGCGCGAACACATAGTCGGCGAACAGATAGCCCGAATAGATGTAGACGAATCGCGCGCAGAACTCGTCGATGACGGTCCACCCCGTCGCGACCCGCGCCGTTTCCAGCAGCGCTGCGACGGTCCAGATCACGAGCGGCGGTGCGTTGCGTGTCAGTTTTATGACGACGAAGAAGATCGGCAGCAGGTAGATGAACCACAACGTGCCGAACGGCTCGATGAAGGATTCCAGATACAGATAGCCCGCATGCGCCCAGTTGGTCTCGGCAGCGAAGGCGGGGGCCTTGAAAGCGAACTGGATGGTCACCCACAGGACGTAGAAGTAGGCGAAATGCACCACCTTGCGGTCGACATAGAGCCGCCAGTCCCGGCCGATGACAAGCGGCAGAAACAGTCCTGAAATCAAGAAGAAGTCGGGCATCCGGAACGGCTTTGCGAAGGCCACCAGAAGATGCATGAAGCCGGTCTTGCCGGATGCGAGTTCCACGCCCAGCACCGAATGCATCATCACCACCATGACGATGCAGATGCCCTTGGCATAGTCGACCCAGTCGACCCGTGCGGAGGCGGTCGCGGCGGAGCGGCGATCTGTCGGCGCTGTGCCGTTTCCCGTCATGGCTGTCCCTTTATGAGGCGGTATTTTTGCATGATGGCGCCAATCCGTTGCCGTCCCCTTTACCCATACAATTGACATGCCGGATTGAAGGGCTTTCCTTTGCGACGAAATGCGTTAAGAGGCGGACGCGTTAACCATACGGAGACGGCTATCTCATGCGAATCGCGATGATCGGCACGGGCTATGTGGGTCTGGTTTCCGGCGCCTGCTTTGCGGACTTCGGCCATCAGGTCACCTGCGTGGACAAGGATGCGGAGAAGATCGCCGCCTTGAAGCGCGGCGAGATCCCGATCTTCGAGCCCGGCCTCGACACGCTGGTCGCAACCAACGTCAAGGCGAAGCGGCTGGACTTCACCACTGACCTGTCGGCGCCGGTCGCGGAAGCCGATGCCGTGTTCATCGCGGTCGGTACGCCCTCGCGTCGCGGCGACGGGCACGCCGATCTCTCCTACGTCTACGCAGCCGCGCGGGAAATCGCGAGCGCGCTCTCCGGCTTCACCGTGGTCGTGAACAAATCGACCGTGCCGGTCGGCACCGGCGACGAGGTCGAGCGGGTGCTGCGCGAGACCAATCCGCAGGCCGATGTCGAGGTCGCCTCCAATCCGGAGTTCCTGCGCGAGGGCGCGGCGATCCGCGACTTCAAATTTCCCGACCGCATCGTGATCGGCACCTCGGACGAGCGTGCGCGCAAGGTGCTGGCCGAGATCTACCGGCCGCTGTCCTTGAACCAGGGCCCGCTGATGTTCACCGCGCGGCGCACCGCCGAGCTGATCAAATACGCCGCCAACGCCTTCCTCGCCACCAAGATCACCTTCATCAACGAGATCGCCGATCTCTCCGAAAAGGTCGGCGCCGACGTGCAGGAGGTCGCGCGCGGCATCGGGCTCGACAACCGCATCGGCAGCAAATTCCTGCATGCGGGGCCGGGCTATGGCGGCTCCTGCTTTCCCAAGGACACCCGTGCGCTGATCAAGATCGCGCAGGACTATGACGTGCAGCTGCGCATCGTCGAGGCCACGCTCGGCGTCAACGACATCCGCAAGCGCGCGATGGCGCGCAAGGTGGCGAACGCGGTCGGCTCCAGCCTGCGCGGCAAGACCATTGCCGTGCTGGGCCTGACCTTCAAGCCCGACACCGACGACATGCGCGAGGCGCCGTCGATTCCGCTCGTCACCGGTCTGCTCGACATGGGCGCCAGGGTGCGCGCGCATGATCCGGTCGGCATGGAGCAGGCGCGCAAGGAGCTGCCCGAGATCGAATATTGCGACGACCCCTATCTCTGCGCCAAGGGCGCCGATGCCCTCGTGCTGGTGACCGAGTGGGTGCAGTACCGCGCCATGGACCTCGAGCGGTTGCGGCGGGAGATGGCCCAGCCGGTCATCGTCGACCTGCGCAACATCTACCGCATGGACGAGATGGCCGCGCACGGCTTCACGTATGAAAGCGTCGGCCGCACGCCCCTGAAGCGGACGTGATGTCGTCACCTCGCCCCGCTCTTTGCGGGGAGAGGTCGCCGCGCTCTTGCGCGGCGGGTGAGGGGGACGTTCCGCATTTGAACTGCCTGCCGGATTCGTGGTAGCGGCGCCTCACCCCAACCCTCTCCCCGCAAGGGTGGGGAGAGGGAGCGCAGTGGGGGATCACGGATTTCATCATTGCCCCGTAGCTTCGACACGCCCCTTCCCATCGACGCGGTTCTTGACGAGCTGTCCGACACGCTCGACAAGACCAACGCCGCCGTGCTGGTGGCTCCGCCCGGCGCAGGCAAGACTACGCGCGTGCCGCTGGCGCTGTTGGATGCATCCTGGGTCAGAGGCAAGAAGATCATCGTGCTGGAGCCGCGGCGGATCGCGGCCCGCGCCAGCGCCGAGCGCATGGCAAAGACGCTGGACGAACGCGCCGGCGAGACCGTCGGCTACCGCGTCCGCTTCGGCTCCAAGGTCTCGCGCGCGACGCGGATCGAGGTCGTCACCGAGGGCATTTTCTCGCGGCAGATCCTCGATGATCCCGAGCTGTCCGATGTTGCCGCGGTGCTGTTCGACGAATTCCACGAGCGCTCGCTCGATGCCGATCTCGGCCTTGCACTGGCACGGGATGCGCAGACGGGTTTGCGCGAGGATTTGCGCATCCTGGTGATGTCGGCCACGCTCGACGGCGCGCGGGTCGCAAAGCTGCTGGGCGATGCGCCGGTGGTTGCCAGCGAAGGCCGCGCCTTCCCGGTCGAGACCCGCTATCTCGGCCGCAAGCCAGACGTGCCGCTGGAGCGGCAGATGGCGGACGCGATCGCGACTGCGCTGCGCGCTGACCCCGGCTCGGTGCTGGCCTTCCTGCCGGGCGCCGCCGAAATCCGTCGCACCGAAACATTCCTGAAAGAGCGCATCCAGGACGCGGGAATCGAGATCGTGCCGCTGTTCGGCGCGCTGGATGCTGCCGTGCAGGACCGTGCCATCGCGCCGGCGCCGAAGGGCAGCCGCAAGGTGGTGCTGGCAACCTCGATTGCGGAGACCTCGCTGACCATCGAAGGTGTGCGCATCGTCGTCGATTCGGGCCTGGCCCGCGTGCCGCGCTATGAGCCCGACATCGGCCTGACGCGGCTGGAGACGGTCCGCGCCTCGCGCGCCGCGGTCGACCAGCGCCGCGGCCGCGCCGGCCGCACCGAGCCCGGCATCTGCTACCGGCTCTGGGACGAGCCGCAGACGGCATCGCTGTCGCCGTTCACCCAGCCCGAAATCCTGAGTGCCGATCTGTCGTCACTGGTGCTCGACACAGCGCAATGGGGCGTGACCGATCTGACCACGCTGCCGTTCCTGGATCCGCCCCCCGCACCGGCGCTGAAAGAGGCGAAAAGCCTGCTGCATGAGCTCGGCGCCCTGGAGGAGGGCGGCCGCATCACGGCGGAAGGCAAGAGCCTGCGCGCACTGGCGCTGCCGCCGCGGCTCGCGCGCATGATCGTGGATTCCGCGCGTTTCGGTGCGGCTGGTCCTGCGGCTGAGGTCGCCGCCATTCTCACCGAGCGCGGGCTTGGTGGCGACAGCGCCGATCTCACTGCGCGGCTCGACCAGTTCCGCCGCGACCGTTCCCAGCGTGCGCAAAGCGCGCGCGACATGGCGCGTCGCTGGGCGTCGCAGGTCAGGGCTGACAATCCCCCCTCCGCCGAGCCCGACGAATTGTCCATCGGCGTCATGCTGGCCTTTGCGTTCCCCGATCGCATTGCGCGCAACCGCGGCAATGGCAGTTTTGTGCTGGCCAATGGCCGCGGCGCCGCCATTGAGCAGACCTCGGCACTGGCACGCGCGCCCTATATTGCCGTCGGCGAGCTCACAGGCACGGCAGCCAGCGGCCGCATCCTGCTGGCGGCGCCGATCACGCAAGATGAGATCGAGGAGCGCTTCGCCGACCAGATCGAAACCGTGGACGAGGTCACGTTCGATCGCGGCTCGATGGCCTTGCGGGCGCGGCGCCGGCGTAGCCTGCATGCGGTGACGCTGAGCGAGGCCCCGCTGGCGCTCACGCCCTCCGCGGAGACCGCGCGCATCTTCGCCGCCGGTCTGGTCACCGCCGGCCTCGACAGATTGCCCTGGTCAAAGGCCGCTATCCAATGGCGCGACCGCGTGATGTTCCTGCGCAAAGCGGAAGGCGAGCCGTGGCCGGACCTCTCGGATGATGCGCTGGCCGCGCGGCAGGAGGATTGGCTGGTTCCGGCGCTCTACGACAAGACTGGGCTAAAGGACGTCTCGGCCGGCGATCTGTCGGACGCGCTGATGGCGCTGTTGCCGTGGGACTTGCGTGCGCGGCTCGATCGCGAGGCGCCGACCCATTTCGAAGCGCCGACGGGAACGCAGCTGGCCATCGACTATGAGGCCGAGCAGGGACCAACCATCGCCGTGCGGCTGCAGGAATTGTTCGGCCTCAACACCCACCCCTCGATCGCCGGCGGTGCCGTGCCGCTGGTGCTTGAATTGCTGTCGCCGGCGCAGCGCCCGGTCCAGGTCACGCGCGACTTGCCCGGTTTTTGGCGCGGCAGCTACGGCGCCGTCCGCTCCGACCTGCGCGGCCGCTATCCGCGCCATCCGTGGCCGGACGATCCGGCGAATGCACTGCCGACCCGCCGCGCCAAGCCGCGCGGAACGTGAGGCATCGGCACGGCGTTTGCTTCTCAGACTGGCGAGGCGCGCGAATGCGTGCTTAAATTTCGTGTCGCAGGCGCCCGTCCGAGGAGGCTGTCTTGGAAATCCAGAACGCTTCGCCGTCGCTTTACAACGAGGACCTGGCTCCGGCGACCGTCCGCAACTGGGGACCGTTCAGCATCTTCAATGTCTGGACGTCGGACGTTCACTCGCTCTGGGGCTATTACCTCGCTGCCAGCCTGTTCCTGCTCTGCGGCAGTTTCGTCAATTTCATCCTGGCGATCGGACTTGGCTCGCTCGTGATCTATTTTCTGATGACACTGGTCGGCAATGCCGGCGTCAGGACCGGCGTGCCCTATCCGGTGCTGGCGCGCGCCTCCTTTGGAGTCTGGGGCGCCAATATTCCTGCTCTGGTGCGGGCGATCGTCGCCTGCTTCTGGTACGGCGCGCAGACCTCGGCGGCGTCGGGCGCGGTCGTTGCGCTGCTGACCCGCATGGACAGCTTCAGGGCGTTCCACCAATCCACGCATCTGCTCGGCCATTCCGGTCTCGAAGTCATCTGCTTTGTCGTGGTCTGGGCACTGCAGCTCCTGATCATTCAGCGCGGCATGGAAACGGTGCGCCGCTTCCAGGATTGGGCGGGACCGGCGGTCTGGGTGATGATGCTGATCCTGGCGATCTTCCTCTGCGTCCGGGCCGGCGGCATCTCGCTGACCTCGCCGATCCCGCAGGACGTGCTGCTGGAGAAGACCAGGGATGCCGGCGTTCCCGGCGAGCCGGGATCGCTGGTGGCCGTGTTCGCCGTAGCGGCCACCTGGATCACCTATTTTGCCGCGCTCTATCTCAATTTCTGCGATTTCGCCCGCTATGCGCCGGATACGGCCGCCTTGCGCAAGGGCAACATCTGGGGGCTTCCCGTCAACCTGATCCTGTTCTCGCTGGTCGCCGGCGTGACCACCATCGCAGCCTTCGACGTCTATCACGAGGTGCTGCTGCACCCCGACCAGATCTCGGCCAAATTCGACAGCTGGTTTCTGGCGCTGCTTGCCGCGCTCACTTTCGCCGTGGCGACCCTCGGCATCAACGTCGTCGCCAATTTCGTCTCGCCGGCATTCGATTTCTCGAATGTCTTTCCCAAATATATCGACTTCAAGAAGGGCGGCTATATTGCGGCCCTGATCGCGCTTGTCCTCTATCCCTTCGCGCCATGGGAAGGCAGTGCCGCAACCTTTGTCGGAGTGATCGGCGCAACCATGGGGCCGATCTTCGGCGTCATGATGGTCGACTATTATCTGATCGCCAAGGGTGCGGTGAACGTGCCGGCGCTGTACCAGGAGAACGGCGAGTACCATTACCAAGGCGGCTGGAGCGTTCGCGCGCTGGTTGCCGCCGGCATCGGCGCATTGTTCTCTTCCGTCCTGCCAAACTTCACGTCGATCCTGCCATCCTGGTGGGGTGTCTATGGCTGGTTCTTCGGCGTCGGCATCGCGGGCGCCGTTTATTATGGGTTGCGTGTTGCCGTGCCGAGCCCGGTTGCAAAGACGGCCTGAGAATCTCTTGGGCGCGATCACGCCCGCATTAACCTTTCGCTCATCCTTTTCGCGAAAATGGCGGGGTTTGGACCTCGCCGCCGTCAAAGACTGTGTTCAAATCAGGCGGTCGTCGAGCGGTGAGTGGTGGCCTCATGCGTAACCTGATGATCTTTGCGGCGATCATGATCGCGCTCGGCAGCTTCATGGCCGAGATGGCGGACCGGATGACGCCGGCGGCCGCCGCTCCGAACCCGGTGAAAGTCGCCGTTGCCTCCGAGCCGGCCGCGCAGCCGCAGTCCGGCTCCCGCAGCCTGACCCTCGATCGCGACAGAAGCGGTCATTTCCTGACCGAAGCGCGGATCAACGGCCAGCGCGTCAACTTCATGGTCGATACCGGTGCCTCCGTGGTGGCGATCAACGAAAGCTCGGCCGCGCATTTCGGCCTCTATCCCTCGCGCGGCGATTTCACCGCCAATGTCACCACCGCCAACGGCACCATCAAGGGCGCCCGCACGCGTCTTGCGATGGTCGATGTCGGCGGACTCGTGCTGCGCGATGTCGATGCGCTGGTGCTGCCGGACGAGGCGCTGTCGGAAAACCTGCTCGGGCTGTCGTTCCTGTCGCGCCTGAAGCGGTTCGAATACAGCAACGGGCAGATGGTGCTGCAGCAGTAGGCTCGGGGCGCCGGTGAACCCTTCCACCCTGCCCGAATAATCATCGCCCCCGCCGCGATCCGGCCTTCCGCCGCGGCGATTGATTCGCTATGGCAGGTTCAACCTGCCGTTCCAAGTTCCCGACGAGGTCGTTTTCCGAATGTTTCCGAAACCGAAGCCTGCGCTATCCCCCAATACATACGCGTTCGAATCCGAGCCGATGGTGAAGCCGACCGGCTTTCGTGAATATGACGCGCGCTGGCTGTTCAACAAGGAAATCAACCTGATGGGCGTGCAGGCGCTCGGAATGGGGTTGGGCGCCTTGATCAGGGAGCTCGGGGTCAAGCAAGAGATCGTCACCGGGCACGATTTCCGCGGCTATTCGGCCTCGATCAAATATGCGCTGATCTCCGGCCTGATGGCATCGGGTTGCAAGGTGCACGACATCGGGCTCGCGGTGACGCCGATGGCCTATTTCGCGCAGTTCGAGCTCGATGTGCCCTGCGTTGCCATGGTCACCGCGTCCCATAACGACAATGGCTGGACCGGGGTCAAGATGGGCGCCAACCGCCCGCTCACCTTCGGCCCCGACGAGATGACGCGCTTGAAAGAGATCGTGCTCAACGCCGACTTCAAGACCACGGTCGGCGGCTCTTATCAATTCCATGAAAATTTCCCGGCGCGCTACATCAAGGACCTCACCAGCCGGCCGAAGCTGAAACGCAAGCTCAAGGTCGTGGTCGCCTGCGGCAACGGCACGGCGGGCGCGTTCGCGCCGCAGGTGATGGAGGCGATCGGCTGCGAGGTGATCCCGCTGGATACCGAGCTCGACTACACCTTCCCGAAATACAATCCGAACCCGGAAGACATGGAAATGCTGCACGCGATCCGCGACGCGGTGCTGGCGCACAAGGCCGATGTCGGTCTCGGATTCGATGGCGACGGCGACCGTTGCGGCGTGGTCGACAACACCGGCGAAGAGATCTTCGCCGACAAGGTCGGCGTAATGCTGGCGCGCGACATGTCGGCCATCCACAAGGACGCGCAATTCGTGGTCGACGTGAAATCGACCGGCCTCTTCATCACCGATCCGGTGCTGCAGAGGCAGGGCGCCAGGACGGCCTATTGGAAGACTGGCCATTCCTACATGAAACGGCGCACCAACGAGCTCGGTGCGCTCGCGGGCTTCGAGAAGTCAGGCCATTTCTTCTTCAACAAGCCGTTCGGCCGCGGCTATGACGACGGCCTGGTTTCGGCGATCGCGATCTGCGAGATGCTCGACCGCGCGCCGGGCAAGTCGATGGCGGACCTGAAAAACGCGCTGCCGAAGACCTGGTCCTCGCCGACCATGTCGCCGCATTGTGCCGACGAGCTCAAATACGGCGTGGTCGACGCCGTGGTGAAGCATTTTGAGAGTTTGCAGAAAAAGGGCGAGCCGGTCGCGGGCCAGAAGATCCGCGACCTTGTCACCGTCAACGGTGTCCGCGTCACAGTGGAAGACGGCAGCTGGGGCCTGGTGCGCGCGTCGTCCAACAAGCCGGAGCTGGTGGTCGTGGTGGAAAGCCCGATCTCCGAACAGCGCATGCGCGACATGTTCGAGGCCGTCGATTCGGTGCTGCGCACCCATCCCGAGGTCGGGGAGTACAATCAGAAGATCTGATATTCCCCGCTCCGCGTCTTGCGCGGAGCGGGTCACTCACCTCAGGCCACAAGCAGTGAGCCGAGGAAGTTGGCGACCTCGGCCTTTAGCTGTGCGGATTGTGACGAGAGCGCGTTCGCTGCTTCCAGCATGCTGGACGCCGCGACGCCGGTCTTGTCGGACGATCGGCCCGCCGTCTTGATATTCCCTTTGACGTCGCGGGTGCGGCTTGCTGCCTGTTGCACGCTGCTTGCAATTTCGCGCGTTGCCGCACCCTGCTGGCTGACGGCGGCGGCGATATCGTTGGAGATGCCGTCGATCTCGGCGATGGTGCCGCCGATCGCCTGAATGGCACTAACCGCCTCGCCTGTGGCGCTCTGGATATCCTGAACCTGTGCGGAGATTTCTTCCGTCGCTTTTGCGGTCTGATTGGCCAGCGCCTTGACCTCGCTTGCGACCACCGCAAAGCCCCGACCATGCTCGCCGGCGCGAGCGGCCTCGATGGTGGCGTTCAATGCCAACAGATTGGTCTGGCTAGCAATGCTTTGGATCAACGTGACGACCTCACCGATCTTCTGCGTACCCGCCGCCAGACCCTCGACCACAGTGTTGGTGCGGCGCGCCTCGTTGGCCGCCTTGGCGGCGATCTCGGCCGAGCGAGTGACCTGTTGGGCGATGTTGTTGATCGATACGCTGAGTTCCTCGGTGGCAGCCGCCACGGTATCGACATTGACCGATGCTTGCTCAGAAGCGTCGGCGGCCGAAGCCGTCAGGCGCGCGGTTTCGGCGTTGCTCGTGCTCATTGTGGAGGACAGGCCCTGCATTTCGCCGGCCGTGTCTGCGACGGCCTCGACAATGCTGCCCACTGTCCGCTCAAAGCCGGAGGCAAGCTCGCGGCGAGCGGAGTCACGGTCCTGCCTGGCGCGCTGCTCGCTCTCGCTGCGCTCCCGGAGAGCGTTGGCTTCGGCGGCACCGGCAGCTTCCGCTTCGGCGGCCTTTTGCGCGGCTGTCTCAAACAGCTGCGACAGCTTGTGCGCAAGTCCAATCAGCACGCCTGCCTCGATCAACAGGATGACCGCATGCAGAACCACCCGACCGAAGTCGGTGCCGCCGGGATAGATCGCGGCCGGCAGGATGAAATTGAGCGCGAGATGATGCAGGGCAACCGCGACAGTGCCGGCGATGATCGGCCGGTAGTCGCAATAGGCGACCAGACAGGCGAGCGCGGCGAAAAAGTACATGTGCACGTCAATTTGCCAGGGATGTCCCTGGAGCTGGTAGACGAACATCGAGACGTCGCCCATCAGCGCAACCGCAATGGTCAGGCGTGTCGAGAGTGCATCGCCGGCTGCTTTCCAGGACAGGCTTGCGGCAAGCGCCATGGCTGCCATGAATGCCGTCGGGATCAGCCAGTCTCCGCGCATCATGCCGATGACGAGGGAGATCGGAACGTGCAGCCAGAGCACTGCAAGCAGCGCCTTGCTGGTCGTGTCGCGCAAATTCGCCAGATCATCGCTTTCGATGGTCATTCCCAGCCCCTCACAACATCATTGCAAAAAACATGCGGTGATGGCTTGCGGGTCCAGCACAAGCCAAACCCCGGCCTCGCGCAGCCGCGCCAGTCCGTCGTGCCGGTCCGGCCGCACCACCAGAAGGGACGGAACCGCCGTCATCCTCACGATTGCAGCGTCTGCCGAGCCCGCAGCGAGAAAGGCTCGCTGGGAGTCCCACCATGGCGGAAAAGCCACGGCGACGACCTCGGCACCCGGACGGACCTGTAACGACAGTGCTGTGATCGCGATAAAGCTTGCGATCAGCAGCGCGGCAGCGTTCAGCCAGGCAGGCCATCGCAATCTCGGGATGGTGTTTGCCCGCTCCATCCCGGCAAGAATATTTCGTGAGACCTAACCGTCGGTAAATGATCGGCAAGTTGCCGCAGCTGGACCTTACGCCACCGCCGGCACGGGCAGCGCGGTGATCGACTTGATCTTCTCCATCGCAAAGCGCGAGGTGACGTTCTTTAGCGTCACGGTTGCGATCAGCTTCTTGTAGAACACGTCATAGCTCTGCATGTCCGCGACCACGACGCGGAGCATGTAATCGACGTCGCCCGCCATCCGGTAGAATTCCATCACCTCGGGCATGGCGCTGACGGCTTCGGCGAATTTCTTCAACCAGGCTTCCGAATGGTCGGCGCTCTCCACCGAGACGAACACGGTGATGCCGAGCCCGATCTTGTTCTGGTCGACCAGCGCGACCCGGCGCAGGATCACGCCGTCGGCCTCCAGCCGCTGGATCCGCTTCCAGCAGGGGGTCGAGGACAGCCCGACCCGGTCGCCGATTTCGGCCACCGAAAGCGAGGCGTCCTCCTGCAGCACCATCAGGATCTTGCGGTCGATGGCGTCGAGCCGGCGGTTGGTTTCGTGGGGGGTGACCTGAACGGCGAGCTCGTTCATGAGAAAAATGTTCCATAGCTTGCGCTGTCACAACAAATATATAGAAAAATCTTCTATAGCAAGCCCCTCAAACGGGTGTGCGGAGCCAGAAAGCACCTGGGTCGTCCAAAAATTGCTTCAGCAACAATGAGTTGCGCCGCGGCGAGGCGGCCCGCGAATATGCATATAAGAAGATGTTCTAAGGGCGCGCGGCCACTCCTCGCCGCCTAGCGATCCCCGCTTTCCCCCACATGCACCCAGCGCCCGAGCAAATGATGGGCGATGGCGAAGGGATGCGGGCCGGCCAGCCCGTCCGGGTGCTTCCGCGTCAGCATCAACCGCGCTTCGTCGCGGTCGAACCAGCGCGCATCTTCCAGCTCGATGCGGTCGACCACGATGTCGTCATTGAGAGCGCGCGCCGTGCAGCCGATCATCAGCGACGACGGATAGGGCCAGGGCTGGGTCATGTAATAGGCGACGTCGGTGCAGCGGATGCCGGCCTCCTCGAACACCTCGCGCCTGACCGCGTCCTCGATCGTCTCGGCGGCTTCGACAAAGCCGGCGAGGCAGGAATACATGCCGGTGGGAAAACGCGATTGGCGGCCCATCAGGCATTTGTCGCCCTTGGTCACCAGCATGATCACGACCGGGTCGGTGCGGGGGAAATGCTCGGCCTTGCAGCTCGGGCATTCGCGCTTCCAGCCGCCTTCCCGCATCGCAGTCTTGGCGCCGCAATTGGCGCAGAAGCCGTGGCGCTGGTGCCAGTTGACCAGCGATTTCGCCATCGCCACCGCTGACAGCTCCTGCGGCGGGATCGCGCCCTGCATGGCCATGCCGCGCAATTCGCTCACCGCGACGTCGTCGCGGCCGATCAGCTTCTCGGCTGCGGCGGCTGCGATGCCCATGCCGAATACCGCCGCGCCATCGCGCAGCCCCAAGAAGATCGTCCCGGGATTGGCGCCGAATTTCAGGGCCTCGTCGATGGTGAGCAGCGCCCGCGTGGCTTCGCCGTCGCGCTTCACCACCAGCGAATCGCGGAACACCACGTAAGCGCGGGTTCTGGAATCGCTTTCCAGCGCCATCAGTCTGTCGTCCTTGGTGCGCAGATGCGCGGCACGGTCGAGCACATGGTTCACGAAGGCAGGGTGACCGAGCGGAAAAGCATCAGAAGAAGACATGTCTGTTCAACCCAACCAGATCTTGCGGCGCAATGCGCTGATGAAATGTTGTACCTCTTGGGCGTCGTGGTCGATCGGCGGCACCGCGCCCCACACCGGCCGCGGCCAGGCGGCGTCGGTCTTGCGCCGCGCGATCACGTGCACATGCAGCTGCGGCACCGCATTGCCGAGCGCTGCGATATTGAGCTTGTCGCACTTGGTGATCTCTTTGAGCGCACGCGCCACGCGCGAGGTTTCGGTCATCAGCTGGGCCTGCTCGATCTCGGAGAGGTCGATGATCTCGACCGCGCCCTCGTGCCGCGGCACCAGCAGGAGCCAGGGGTAATTGGCGTCCTTGATGACCAGCACCCGGCACAGCGGCAGGTCGCCGATGTCGATGGTGTCCTTCTTGAGCTGGGGATGCAGCGACCAGGCGGATTCGGGCATCGTTCTTCCCGGCATTGATTCGCGATGTTGTTAGCGCCGTCATTCCGGGGCGGTGCGCAGCACCGAGCCCGGAATCTCGAGATTCCGGGTTCGATGCCAAGGCATCGCCCCGGAATGACGGTGCAAAAAACCACATGCCCGGGCAGGCAAACCCGGGCACGGCTGCAGCTAAAGCCATTCCGTGTTCCGGCACAACCCCCGCAAACGCAGCCCCGACTCCGCTTGCTTTCTCGGTCTTTTGGCCCCAAATAGGGGCCGGGAGATTGGCGGTGGACGAGCCACTCGCCAACCGGGTCAGGTCCGGAAGGAAGCAGCCCTAACGAGGTCCGGATCGGGTCGCTCGTCAGTCTCC